>ENA-OQHD01000095-OQHD01000095.1-human-gut-metagenome-genome-assembly--contig:-NODE-95-length-38621-cov-17.311685_pt1 | contig 38621 bp, 27 predicted proteins | sample MGYA00242560_ERZ504711 | MGnify/ENA primary metagenome ERZ504711 (study PRJEB26092, sample SAMD00036198) | human gut metagenome | host: Homo sapiens | study: EMG produced TPA metagenomics assembly of...
TGGGGAAGTTGCGGTAGGGGGTTAGTCGTAAGTATTGGATAAAGCAGGCCAATTTTGGTAGAGATGACCACTTACGCCAAAATTGGTAGCATTTGGCGACAAAACATTGAAAAATGTGTAACACATCGCTAAGGTTTTTATTACGAAAAGATTCCAAATTGGCTTATTTCGGACTCACTTTTCAAGCGCCTTGCGGTTCCTGTTGAAACTTGCTGACCTTTGGATGGGTCGAATAGGTCCTCAAGGGGGATGAATTATCACTTTGACGGCGCGTAGACTCAAACGATTTATTACGCTTTTGAGTAGCTTGGCGTTCGCGCTTGTCATAGCCCTTGCCGTTGTTTCTTTTGTGCCTCGCGCATTTGGATACATGCCCTTTGCTGTGCTTTCGGGCTCTATGGAACCCGAGCTTCCCGTTGGCTCCATGGTGTTTGTCCGCCAGGTTGAGCCAACGGATATTGCCGTGGGCGACAATGCAACGTTTTACCGATCGGACGGCGCCGTGGTGACGCACCAGGTGTACGAGGTCGACCCTGTGGCGCAGATGATCGGCACGCAGGGAATTGCGAACAAAAATTACAGATGGAAGCATCATGCACGATGCCGAGCAGACACCTTTTTCGCGCGTGATCGGCACTGTCTCTTTTTGTGTCCCTTACCTGGGCTTCGTCAATGCATATTGCACGACGATGCCCGGTTTGCTTGTTGTGGTGGCCGTTCTGGCGCTGCTGGTCGCGGCGTCGATAGTGCTCGATCGGATGGTTCCCGACGAGCCTGCGGGCAAGCATACCCGCGTGCATGCGAGGGAGCGGCGTTCATAGCGGCAGGGAGAAGTGCCGGCAGCGGTAAGGGCCGTTGCCGGGGAAGGCGATTCTCGAAAGGAAGAGAACGATGGAAAACAAGAAGAAAAAGCGCTACGGCATCGTTGCCGCCCTGCTGCTGTTGGCGCTGGCCGCCGGCGTTGGCACCTATGCATGGCTGACGGCGCAGTCGGGCCTGACCAACAACTTCACTACTGCGGGCATCAACAAGCCCACCACTAATCCTGATAATCCGGATCAGCCGATTCCGGATGACAACACTAAGGTCAACGGCAATCTGACCGAGACCAACTGGGTTGCGGACTCCAAGCTCGCCCCTGGCGTGTCTGTTCCTAAGAATCCTAATGTCGGTATTGGCAAGGGATCCGAGAACGCTTATGTGTACGTTTTCGTGAAGAACGCGACAGCGTCTACTGGGGTTGATGATTCCAGGACGACTTACTTCACCATTGAAAATGGCTGGAAGGCCGTTCACGCGACCGCAGTTACGGGCGAGCCGACTCATTATCTCGGTGGCCTTTTCGTTTATGTTGGCGATGGGACCGAGGCAACTCCGCTTATTGCCAGCAAGACCGAGGACAAGTGGACCGGTGAGCTGTTCAGCAATGTGACTACGCCCAAGGAGACCGAGCAAAAGGATTTCGCCAATCCTGCCACGATGAAGGTCAACTGCTTCATTTACGCGGCAGACAACACTGCTGAGGGTTCGTCTGCGTCTGCTTTGACTGCTGCCAAGGCATGGGCTGACACTCTCAAGTAATCCCACCCCCCCCCACTGAGATCTCGGCCCGCTCCCACCCCTATATTCGGGCCGGGATCTCGATCCCCCCTTTTTTATCGACGACTGGCGAACGTAATGCTCAATAATCTTTCCGACAATCAGAAACGCACCTTGGCGCTTGCCGCGATGGCGCTGTTGGCCCTGGCGTGCCTGTGCGGCACGTTGGCTTTTACCGTTGATATGGTTCCGGCGAACAACGTTCTATCGTTTGGCAGCGTGAAGGTACGAGTCTGCGAATACACCCTCAACGAGCAGGGCGAGGAGATTCCGTTTGAGCCCAACGAGCACGGGGACTATCCCGACACCAAGGCCGGGGGTTCTGACATCAGCCGCATTGTGCGCGTGGAGAACGTCGGCACGCAGCCTGAGTACGTTCGCGCGCGTCTGCACATGACGTCGGTGGCGCCCGACGGTTCGAGCGCGGATGCTTCGGGCAGCGTTGCGTTTCATGTGAACGCGGGCGAGGGGTCCCCGTGGATCGATGGCGGCGATGGGTGGTACTACTACCGCGGATTGGCCGGGCGTGGCGGCACGCTCGACCCCGGCGCCATGACGGAAAGCCTCATGGACTCGCTGCGCTTTGTGGGCGACTACCACGATGCCGCGCGCGGCGGCTCATTCAAGCTCGATATCGATGTTGAGGCCGTGCAGGCCAAAAACCAGCAGGCAAGCGATACCGTCCTCGACGTGCTTGACGTCGCGGGCTGGCCGGAGGCGAACTAGCCTATGAAGATCAAGAACATGAACCGGGGTATGCTTAGCAGGTTGGTTGCCGTCGCGGCGATTGCCCTTTGCTGCGTTATGGCGCTGCCAACGGTGGTGCATGCCGAGGACGTGCCCGAGAACAAAAACGAATTCCACATCAAAAACGAGGCTGACTTTTTGTCGTGTGTGGCGCTGTCGCGCGAGCGCGATACGTCCGGCTGGCACGTTTATCTCGATAACGACATTGAGCTCGACAGCGACGACATGAAAGCCATCGTTGCAAACACCGTTAAGCATCTGTCGTTTGGCAACAAGGAGCATCCGTTTAAGGGCGTGTTCGATGGTCAAAACCACACCGTTGAGGGCCTGAACTACGATAAAGACGCTTTTGACCCCGAGCGCGATACGGGAATTTTTTGCCGAGACCAACGGTGCCACCATCAAAAACTTCCTGGTCAAGGACGCCAACGTGTGGGCGGACTTCCGCGGTGGCATTATCGTGGGCAAGGCCGTCAATACGCGCTTCGAAAACGTTATGGTCATGGAGAGCACGCTGCACGTGACCTGCGCCAACAATGCTCTCAACCTCATTACCAACGCAGGCTTTGAGGGCGGTCTCATCGCCGGCGAGCTCGACGGCTGCACCCTCTACAACTGCGAGGTCCGTGGCGGCCGTGCCGTCAACAATACGACCTCGGGCGTGCAGGCGCTCGGCGGTGAGGGTCTGTATATGGCGGCGTTTGCCGGCTACGTTAAGAACTCGACTATCGAGTACTGCCGCGTGACGCCGACGCGTAAGGACGACGGCTCGATTGCCGAGAAGGGCATGACCGACGTCACCAATAAGTACGACGTGGCCATTGGCGCCCTGGGCGGCAACAACGTGTACGCCTCGGGTTTTGTGGGCTGCATGGCGGGCGAGGCCAAGATTATCGACTGCTTCTCGACGGCGCAGTGCTACAGCTATGCCGCGTCATATGTGGGCGTCGTCGCTGTGACGCGTGCGTGGACAGGCGGCCTGGCGGGCCGAATTTTGACCGCCGAGGGCAACGAGCTCGTCCGCAGCCATTTTGCGGGCGATTTGAGTTCGCGCCAGTACAATCCCATCGCCGTGATCCCCATCATTCAAAACGATGTGAACCTGGGCGGTATTGGCGCGCGCGCCAACAAGGATGATGCCAAAGTTACCGAGTGCTACTTTAAGCCAAGCGTGAGCCTTACTGGCAACAGCCAGGGCAACCCTGCCAAAAAGAAAATCCCCTCGTTTGGCGGCGACGGCACCACCAAGGGCGATGGCTATGGTCCGTGGGACGATGAGCGTTATATCACGCGTGAGCTGTGGGAAGAGCACGACTACGATTTTTGTGCCGGCACCATGCGCTCGACTGCTAACGACGAAGCTCTGGGTGGCACGCACGCCAATGAGTGGGCGATGGACTACAAGCTGAATATTCCCGTGCATGGACAGAGCGTCAAGGCGACGACTGATTTTCCCGGTGCGGGCACCGCGACCATCGAGGCAACCAAGCTTGGTATTGATCAGGCGACCTCGGACCCCTACACCTTTGCCGTGAGCGCTGTGCTGGCGGGAACGGCTCAGGGCCTGGCCCAGGGCGATACGTCGGTAACGTTTAAGCAAGAAACCTCCGCAAAGCCTGAAGGCCTGACCGAGGCGAACGGTGGATACCGCTTTATGGGCTGGTTCCGCGAGCCCAAGGTCAACGTGAACCACATCGAGGCCGATAACAGCTGGTTTGACGGCAAGACCGATGCCGATGCCGTGACTGCCGGCAAACAGGTCAAGAAGAGTGAGGCGCACGAGCATACGTCGACCTATACCGCCGATAATGCCAAGGGGGTCGACGGTTTTAAGGGCAACGACCTGTTTATCGCTTCGTACGAGGCGCAGGTGCTGTTCTATAACGTTAAGGGCGAGACGCTTGATTGGAAAACCGGTGCTGCGCACGACAAGTCGACGGATTGGTACCGTTATGGTGTCGGTTTAACGCCGGCTGCCCCTGCGGACCGCGGTACTCTGTCTGCTAGCGCCACCTTTATCGGCTGGACGACGCAGCCGAGCGACGAGGCTGGGATGAACGGCGCCTATGCGGCCATTACCTCGCCTGGGCTTGCCGAGCTAAAAAATCGCCGGTGCGTTCTATCCTGCCGGCACCGAGATTACTGTGCTTGGCCCTACCGATTTTTATCCGGTGTACAGCGACTATGTGTCGAACATCATGACGGAGTTCGAAGGCCACGAGCGGGACGCAACCGACGATAAGACTCGGCGCGACGGTGTGGGCAAAACTGTCGTTAAGGTTGAGACTGCCGAGGACGGCACCGGTGTGTACACGGTGCAGGTGTGGGGCGTGGACAACAAGCCTTTATCTGAGGGCGGTGCGCTGCCCGACGGCTACCGCTTCCTGGGTTGGTATGAAAACAAGCAGGCCGCCGATGGGTCCACGGTTGAGGTCCGCGTAAGCCGCGACCCCAGCTATAAGCTTCCCGCCAGCGTCGATCTGACCGTCCAGCATACCTATACGGCGCGCTTTGAGTACCGCGTGGATTATTACGTCCGGGCTTATACCAACCAAGAGTTTACGGAAAGCACGAAACTTTGTTCCGTTTGGAATCGGTATCAAACGCCCTTTGAGGAAAACGTCGGTAGTACCTTCGTGCGTGAAAACGTCGTTCACTGGGGTCCGGAGCATGTTGACCACGGTATAAGGGATAGGTACGACAAAAAATGCGATTCGCGCTATTCGTCAGAGACCCTTGTCGTAGGGCCCTTCAATGCTTATTCACATAATGTTAAAAACGATACAGGCTCTGATACCAAGAAAGACCTATTTGCCGATACCGATTTTCCAGGCGCCGCGACGTTGAGCGATGAATGGACTTCCGTTTCGCTGAACGTTTCGATTTCTCCGGTAAGCGATCGGTATCATTTGAATTTCTGGACGCTTGAGCGCGGCAATAGCTGCTGGACGTATGTGAATAATCCCATCGAAAGCACGATGCTGTATCTCAATACGAAGTATTACGTTCGCGCGATGATTACCACGGATGTTAACTTCTACAACAAGGACAACACAATCCTGAAGGCCGCTACGCGTCGTTACGAAAGCAACCTGCTGCAAAATAAGGTGAATGGATCAGACCCTACGTACACGTATTACTACCCGCACGTGAACACTTCGGTTGAGGCAACAGGGGACCCGCAGGATGAGCCAGCTGGTTCTTACGAAAGTCCCTTGACCCTTGAGTCTTCGCCGACTGATGCCGAGATGGCGGTGCCGGGTTATAAGTTCCTGGGCTGGATTTCGACCGCCGAGGTCCAGAAAGACTCTGCCGTCTGGGACTATATCTACGATGTCAAGGGCGATTCCTTTACTACGTCTGATCCGGACAAGGCCAAGCCGTATCTAGCGACAAAAGAGTCCGTGGTCACGCGGTGTCAGGATGCGTATCCCGTGTACGTAAAGTACGACGTCAACTACACAACGAATCTGCATCGCGCCGGTTTTGAGGGTACTTCCGAGGTAAATGTCCCTAAGTGTGACATCACTCCCACTCTCAATGCGGACACCAATCCTGCCACGGCAACGGTGATTCCTGATATCGAAACGACGGTATACAAGTCCGGCGGCGAGTTATACAAGCTGAATAAGGTCGAAATCGAACTCCCGAACGGTGAGGTTAAGGAGCTCGAATCTGACGGCAATAACTCGTATACCTATCCCGTGGAGCCCGGCAAGCCCTATACGTTTGTGGCCTACTACACGCCCATCGCGGTGGTGTATCACCTGAACGATACCGATATCGATGGCAAACTCGCGCAGGAGGACGATACGCTCGGCAGTCTTAAGGGCGGCATGCCACTGCCTACGTATAACGTCGGCGATATCGATGCTGCAACGGGTGCATACAATACCTTCGTGGGCTGGACGGAAGTTAAGCCGGTAACTGGCAGCGGTTATATCGTTTGGTCGGACGGCGTTTCCATGGTGAATAAAAACACGGTGGTCAACGCCCCCATGGAGCTGTACCCGGTCTACCGTGCGAGCGCGGTAAAGGTCCAATCGAATATCGATAACAATCTGGATAACCCCGATTCCGTGCGTTCTCTTTCGCGCACCGACTCGGGCGATCAAATATCGCTGGAAGTAAGAGCTACAGCTGAGGTTGTCGGCAAGGATGGCACCAAGTACGACTTTGTCGGCTGGTCGCGTGACTATGAATCCGATAGTAAATACACTCTGATGACCGAAGACGATAAGTATCTCCTCGAGGGTAGTGAACCCTTTAAGGGCGAGACGTATACTGCGGTGTACAAGATTGCGCCGTATAAGGTGCGCTATCACGGTGTCGATGGGTCGATCCTCTTTACGGCGACGGTTGACTCGGGCGACGAGCGTGCACAGGACGGCAAGCCTGGCTTTGTCTACACGGTCGATGTTCCCAAAATGGACGAGAGCGGCAACCCAGTCTATAACGAAAAGGGTGAACCCGTCACGGAGTCAAAGGAAGTGGCCATCGATGATGGAGCCTACTCCGCAATCAACGTGTCCCTGGGCGAGCGAGCGGATAGCAGCTTGAAGGAGCTGTTCTTGGAGTGGCAGTGGGTTAATGGCGACAAAGCTGTAGCGTGGAGCGACTTCAAGGGTAATCCGGTTAAGACCAACATGGATTTGTACCCGGTGACGTATAAGGTCGTCGCTAACGACACGTCGGACGCTGCGAGCCCTAAGAATGTGACCGGTCAGCTCAAGTTGCTGTTTAATCCAAATGACGCGAACACGGTGGACGACAAGAGCGATAAGGCGCCGTTCAAGGCTTGCTTTGCAAAGCCATTCGTGGGCACGCAACTGACGGTGCACGTTGACCGCGTTGGCTATGGCCTTTCTGGCCAGACTCCTACGCCTGTCAACGGGAAGTATGTATCGCTTTACAGCTCGGGTTCGGGCGAGGGCTCGTTTGAGCTGACGAACCGTTTGGACTACAAGCTCACGGGCGACGACACTCAGGGCGATGGAAATGCGGTGTTCGATTTCGCCGCTACGCATACGCTCAAGATCGTCAAGCAAACCCAGGATAGCTGGGCGAAGGGCAAGACGTTCCGCTTCAAGGTTTCCCGGGCCGACATGGACGGCAACGCCTTGGATGAGCGCACGGTTGAGGTAACGGTGTCATCGGATGCGCAGCTGAAGGACGGTTCCGCCTGGTACTCCGGCGCTATCGAGCTTGCGGTCCCGGCGGGTATCTACACCGTCGAGGAGGACTCAGCGTGGGCATGGCGCTACAGCAGCCAAATCGGCGTCCCTGGCAAGCAGCCGGGCGATAAGGCGCAGGCGACTATCTCCGCTGCATCGAGCGCGAACGATGCCACGTTCACCTGCACGAACACGCGTGTGAACGACAAATGGATCGACGGCAGCGATCGTGCCCATAACGTTTGGAGCAACGGCAACGTAGCAAAGAAGGAGGATTAGCATGTCCAAGCGCAAGCGCATCATCGCCTTGCTGGTGGGGGTTATCCTCCTGGCCGGTACGGCAGGCACGCTGGCCTGGCTTTCGGTTACGGGCGTGCTGGTCAACCAGTTCGGCATCGGATCGGTGACGCCATCGGTTCAGGAAACGCTCAACGGCAAAGTGAAAAGCGATGTCAAGGCGAAGAACACGGGTACTGCGCCCGCCTATATTCGTGCTGCAGTGGATATCTACTGGCAAGATGCGACGAGCGGCGCTCGCCTGTGGGATGAGCCGCAAGCTGGCTCGAACTACGAGATTATGTGGAGCGTGGCTGATGCCTCGGGCGCGAACTCGGCTTCTAGCTGGGTTAAGTCGAGCGACGGGTTCTATTACTGGACGTCGCCCGTTGCTCCCGGCGATGAAACCGGCATGCTCATTAATAGAGTAACCGAGCTCAAGACAACCGAAGGTCGCGATCTTGTCGTGGATATCTCCACTCAGGCGGTCCAGGCGACGCCCGATGAGGCCGTGCACGATGCATGGGGTTGCACGGTCAAGAATGGCGTGCTGGTGCCGCCGCATGGAGGTGCGTAAGTATGGCGTTCCCAATTCGCAAAGGTGTTGCGCACTCCTTGCGTTGCATGGTCGCGGTCATTTTCTGCATGGTCGCGATCGCCGTTCCTGCCCGTGCATTTGCTGATACTCCCGCGATTGTCTATGACGGAAATGCGCGTCAGCTGACGGTCTCGGGGGAGACGGGCGCCTCGGGGGAGCCCGACCTGTTTCCCGCCTTTAAAGATCTAATGCCCGGCGATGTGCGCGAGCAACAGATTGAGGTTCGTGCCACGGGTGTAAAGTCCCAGGTACGCGTGTTTGTGCGGGCCGTTGTCGATCACGAGACGGCACACCTGCTGTCGCCCATCACCTTAACGGCGTCGGCGGGCGATGCGTCTGCCGGTTGGCTTCAGACGGGAACGCCGGGCAGTGTGTTTGCTTACCCCACGCAGGTCGCAACGTTTACGAGCGATGGCAGCACGGTGCTCAATTTGCAACTAAGTGTCCCGACGTCGGTGGGCAACGAGCTTGCCGACGCAGGCAAGACCATCCGCTGGGAAATCACCGCCGAGGACGATGGCGAGAAGATTCCCGTGCGGCCTGCTGGCAGCAAAGGGGCCGGCGTGCTTGGTTTGGCGGCAACCGGCGACAGCACGCTCACGTTGCTTTTGATGTTGCTGACACTTGCAATCATCGCTTTTATTGCTGCGCTGCTTTTGTCCCGGAGGAATAAGCGCTAGGTCCATCTTCTAAACGCAATGCCCTCCCGGGCGGCGGGCACGAAGTTCCCTGCTCTACAGTTCTGCGCAAGACGAAGGCCACATTAAGTGGCCTTCTTTGCATGCGGAACTCGCGATAAACTTCGTGCCCGCCGTTCGGGAGGGCGCCTCTTTATTGATGGAAGGCCTAATAAGCTGATGATTTCATGCTCGGATGTATTCGGAGTGGGACGGGCTTTCCGGATGGGCGGGGTTTCGGAAAGTGTGTCCCAGAATCGGCGCTCAGAGTGGTCCCCACTTTCCGGTTGATGTCTTGTCCGGAAACTATGTCCCGGAATTAAGGCTTGGAATGGGATGCACTTTCCGGTTGAGAGCCTTAGCGGAAAGTGCGACCCGGAATTTTCTCTTGAAGTGGGATGCGCTTTCCCAACAGGCCCTCAAGCGGAAACTGCGTCCCATTCCGAAGGCAGATTCCGGGACACACTTTCCGAATATAAAGAAGGCCACTTAATGTGGCCTTCAACTTATATATGTTGCGGATGCTTTCATGACAAGCCGCGCTTCAACACCGAGGCGTCTGCCTGGCGACGCGGAATGTAAGGTTCATCGCGAGTTCCGCACGAGCCGGAGAGCACTTAATGTGCTCTCCGTGCGAGCAGGACTGTCCGAGCAGGGAACCTTACGTTCCGCGCCGCCGGGCAGACGAACCAGTTAAGACGTGTCGCTACTTGATCTTGGTCGTACCCGGCGCCAAGTTGGGGTCGGTCTCGTTGGCCTCGGTCTGGAAGTGCTCCGTATAGACGTTCTTGCCGTCGCGGAACATCTCGTAGTACTGCATCTTGGCGTAATCCTCGCGCGCCTTGGTGGCGGCTGCGGCAGCGGCGTCGTCACCGGTGACGTTGGAGGAGAGCGCCCAGCGCAGGCTGGCGTCCTCGTAGCCCACCGAGTTGATGGCGGGCAGCGACTCGCGCAGCGTCATGTGCGCTTTCTGGTAGTCGGTCAGCGGGGCGCCAATCAACTGCATAAGCTGCGTGGACAGGTAGTTGGTGGACAAGTCGTCGACCTCGCTTGTCTGGTCGCAGCCGGCGACGTCGTAGTTGGCCCAGATGATGTAGTCGGTCTGCCACAGGCGTTCCTGGTGGGTGGCGTCGTCCTCGTCGGTAAACCACTTATCGTTGAACTTGGACGGGAAGAACGGCTGGTGGTCGCCCCAGAACACCACGACCACCTTACGGTCGAGCTTGCTCAGGGCGTTGAGGAAGTAACGCAGCGCCTGGTCGGACTGCTCGATGCACGAGACGTACTCGTCGACATCGGAGAGCGTACCGTCCTCGATGGTCTTGGCATCCAGATCGGTCGTGTCGATGTTCAGGTGCATCTGCTTGTCGACCGGCAGCAGGCCCGTGTCGTAGCCCGAGTGGTTCTGCATGGTCACGTCGAAGATAAACTGCGGATCGGCGTTCTGGTCGAGCAGCTCAAGAATCTTGTCGTAGGTAGCCTGGTCGGTCACCATGCCGCGCAGGGTATCGGCTCCCTGGAAGTCGTTGATGGACAGGAACTGGTCAAAGCCAAAGTCCTTGTAGACGTTCTCGCGGTTCCAGTTGGTCGCGTGGTTGGGGTGCATGGCCGTGGTGGAATATCCGAGCGACTTGAACTGCTCTGCCAGGTTCCCAGTCGTTTCCATGTTGTAGATGGTGTAGGGGTACACGCCCGAGCCCAGGTTGGCCATGGAGTTGCCGGTCATAAACTCAAACTCGGTATTGGCGGTGCCGCCGCCGTAGGCGCTCACGTAGAGCTTGCCGCGGCTGAGGCAGTTGGACAGGTTCTTAAAGTACTGCGGGCCTTCGTAGCCGGCGCGCATGTTCTGGTAGATCGAAAGGTCTGAGAAGGTCTCGTTCATGATGGCGATGACCGTGGGCTTCTCGCTATCGTACTGCTCCTCGGCGGCGGCGCGCTCGTCGCTCTTGGCCGCGTCGGACTTGTCGTAGGCCTTGGTGTACTTTTTGAGCGTGGCCTTGGCATCGTCGACGGAGTAGTCGGCGGGTTTGGGCGGCTTGATGGACTGCGCCGCGCTAATGAAAGCGGGCAGGTAGCCCTCGCGCCAGTAGCTCTCGAGCGGGCGCCAGGTGTAGACGGTGATGCCGAGGGTGTTGTAGTAGTCGATAAGCGTGACATGCGCGGTCACGCCGCCCAGGCACAGCACCGCTACGAGCAGGTTGGTGAGCAGCATGCGCTTGGCGTTGGCGGCGCCCTTCTGGCGATGCGGCGCGACCAGGCCGGCGTACTCGCACAGCAGCATGGCGATGGCGGTAAAGCCCATGGACAACACGCAGAACAGCGAGATCGAGAAGGTGTAGCCGGTGCCGGCGACCGCGGCGGCGGTGGAGATGGCCGAAAGGTCACCCGGCTGGATGGGCATGGATTTAAACGTGATGACGAAGAACTCGGCAATGCCCAGGACAAAGAGGGCAAAGGACAGGACCGCAGGAGCTGCGCCGTGGCGCTGGAACAGGAAGAACAGGCCGGTCATGAGCACGGTGATGATGGCCCACTCGAGCAGGATGCACAGGGGGTAGACCCAGGTAAAGTCATGGTTGGACGAGACCTCCATGCCCAGCAGCGCAAAAACGCCGGCGAGCAGCAGGCACAGGACGGCGGCGACGAGCGGTTTGCCAGCAAAGGCGCCGCGCAGGCGGGCGAGCTTGCCGGTGGGGGCGGGGGCGTCGGGCCCGGCGAACGCAAAGACGCGCGGGGCGATACGGTCGCGGGCGATGCTGGCCCAAGCGCAGCCGGTGAGGATGGCATTGGTCAGGATGAGCATCACAAAGGCGAGCGGCTCGTTTTGCGCGACGAGACCAATAGCGCCCCAGACGGTCAAAAAGAGCTGGAACAGGCCGAAGGCGACGCTCCATCCAAGAGCGCTTTTGGCAACGGTGCCCGACTGAGCGCGAATGGCCTTGGCCTCGCGCAAGACAAGGTAGACGGTCGCCGCAAGACCGACGAGCGAGATGGCGGCAGCGAACATGCTGAGACTCCTCACAAACTAAAACCTACGAAAGCGGGGGTTTACCCGATTGTTACCAAGATATGCGCTGCATTTGGTGACTGCGAACAACAACCAGCCATAATAACGCGCGTGCGTGGCGGTGTTGCGCAATGTAGCGGCGACCTGCGCGATAATGGACGGGAATTACACGGAAACGTAAAGGCTTCTTAAAGAAATGGCGAGGGTAGGGCGATGAGCGAGCGGGTTTGCAAGGCGGACATGGGTAGCGACGGAGCTGCGGTCGTGGATACATACGGCTATCCGGTCGAGACTACGGGCAACGCGGTGCTGGACATCTTGGAGCATCGCTCGTCTACGCGTGCCTTCGCGCGTGATGACGATGACCGTCCCGTGGCGGTGACCGACGAGCAGCGGGCGGCGATTCTGCATGCGGCGAGCCGTGCGCCGTCGGCAGGCGCCATGATGATGTATTCCATCGTGAGCATTCGTGAGAAGGCCACATTGGATCGCCTGGCCGACCTGTGCGATCATCAGCCCATGATCGCCAAGGCGCCCTGGGCACTCATATTTGTAGTCGACTATGCCAAGTGGATCGATCTGTTTGAGCATGTGGGTTGCTTTGAGCCCGAGTTTGTCGAGCGCACGGGCAAGTCGCCCCGTCGTGCGCCGGGCCTGGGCGACTTTGCCATCGCGGCCCAGGACGCCGTGATCGCTGCGCAAAACGCCGTGGTTGCCGCCGAGGCCTTGGGGCTGGGGAGCTGCTACATCGGTGATATTGTCGAGAATGCCGAGGAAGTCGCCGAGCTGCTCGATCTGCCGCCCTATAGCATGCCGCTGTCGATGCTCATCATCGGCACGCCCCGTAAGGAGCGTCCGGCTATTGCGCATCCCGTGGTGAACCTGGTGCACGAGGAACGCTACTGCCGTGCGGATGCCGCGACCATGGACGCGCAGGTGGCCGAGATGGACAAGATGTTTCGCCCGCATGCCCGCGAGGTGGGCGAGCGCGTGGTGGATATCTACACACGCAAGCACACCAGTCCCTTTATGGCCGAGATGAGCCGCTCCATGGAGTGGTGGTTCAAAAACTGGCTCGGAAAATGACGAATGCGACAAGGGGACTGTCCCTTTGTCACATTCCATATCGCCGCGGTGGCCTAAAGGCCGCATAAATGTTTATTTAGCTGGGAAAACAGTACCATTCAAACATGGGCTGATTACCTATAATCCCGTCGAACGTTAAAATTGGGAGGAAACTGGCTTATGGAACAAAAGGCAAAGGAAGTAGCCTCGCACGCTGCGATTCCTGTGAGCATCTCGGCGATGCTCGTCACGCTGGGCGTAGTGTACGGCGATATCGGCACCAGCCCCATGTATGTAACCAAGGCGCTCGTTGCCGGCAACGGCGGCATCGGAAGCGTCACGCAGGAGTTCGTGCTCGGCGCGCTCTCCCTTGTCGTGTGGACGGTCACGCTGCTGACGACCGTCAAGTACGTGCTGATCTCGCTGCGCGCCGACAACCACGGCGAGGGCGGCATCTTTGCCCTGTACAGCCTGGTCAAGCGCTGCGGCAAGTGGCTTATCATCCCCGCCATGCTGGGTGGGGCGGCGCTCCTCGCCGACGGCATCCTGACGCCGGCCGTTACCGTTACCACGGCTATCGAGGGCCTGCGCACCATTCCGGCGGTCCACGCCGTGCTCGGTGACGACCAGGGCCGCGTTGTCGCCATCACGCTCGCCATCATCATCGCGCTCTTCTTGGTGCAGCGCATCGGCACGGCCAAGATTGGCCACGCCTTTGGCCCCATCATGACGCTGTGGTTTTTGTTCCTGGGCGGTACGGGTCTGTTCTTTGTCTTCCAGTATCCCGCGGTGCTTTTGTGCCTCAACCCGCTGCGTGGCATCGGCTTTTTGCTGAGCCCCAACAACCATGCGGGCATCATGATCTTGGGCAGCTGCTTCCTGGCCACCACCGGTGCCGAGGCGCTCTATTCCGACATGGGCCATGTGGGCCGCGGCAACATCTACGCCACCTGGCCGTTCGTTAAGTGCTGCCTGCTGCTGTCCTACATGGGTCAGGGTGCGTGGCTTATCAACAACGCCGGCGACCCGGAGCTCATGGGCATCGCCGACCTCAACCCCTTCTACCAGATGCTCACCCCGGGCCTGCGTCCCTTTGCCGTCGGCCTTTCCACCGTCGCGGCCATCATCGCTTCGCAGGCACTCATCACCGGCGCATTCTCGCTGGTGTCCGAGGCCAGCCGCCTGGACCTCATGCCGCATATGCAGGTCTTCTATCCTGCCGAGACCAAGGGCCAGCTCTACATCCCCATGGTCAACAACGTCATGCTCGTGGGCTGCGTCATCGTGGTGCTGTTGTTCCAGAACTCGGCGCACATGGAGGCTGCGTACGGCTTGGCTATTACCCTGACCATGATGTGCACGACGCTGCTGCTCTTCTTCTATCTGCACGTGGAGCGCAAGCTCAAGATCGCGCCGTGGATCTTTGCCGTCTTCTTCCTCATGCTCGAGGGTTTCTTCTTTGTGAGCTCGCTCACCAAGTTCTTCCACGGTGGCTATTTCACCATCCTCATGGCTGCACTCATCATGGGCATTATGGTGTGCTGGTACAACGGTACGGCGGTCGAGCAACGTCAGTTTACGCTGCTGCCGCTGCGCAGCTATCTGCCGCAGCTCAAACGCCTGCGCGACGACGATCGCTACGAGCTCATGAGCGACAACATCGTGTACCTGACCAAGGACACCAACACCGACTACATCGACCGCGATATCGTCTACTCGATCTTGGACAAGCACCCCAAGCGCGCTCGCGCCTGGTGGTTCGTGAATGTCGAGACCATGGAGGAGCCGCATACCTTTGCTTACTCGGTCGAGACGTTCGGCACCGACTACGTGTTCCGCGTGCATCTGTATCTGGGCTACAAGATCAACCAGCGCGTCAATGCCTATCTGCGTCAGGTTGTTCAGGATCTGGCTGCCAGCGGCGAGCTGCCGGCACAGACGCATGACTACTCGGTCTACAAGGATCCGGGCAACATCGGCACGTTTAAGTTCGTCATGATCCGCAAGCTTCTGGCGCCCGAAAGCGACGTGGAGCCCAGCGAGCGTACGGCCATCACGCTCAAGTACATCATCCGCCGCGCTGCCGGCACTCCCGCGCGCTGGTACGGCCTGGAGAACTCCAACGTGAGCTTTGAGTACGTGCCGCTGTTCACCAAGTTTAAGGCCGTGAGCAAGATGCAGCGCCTGGCTCCCGACGAGCGCCCGTAGTCGACGTCTGCTGTTTGTCTAGCGACTGCGGGCTGCAAAGGCTATACACTTGAAACCACCACAAGGAGGCCACCACCACAAAGGTGCCTGTCCCCCTTTGTGGTGGTTTTTTGCTTTTTTGAGAGAGGGGCGGTGCGCTGATGGACGTCCATACGGACGGCGATATTGCCGAGAACTTTTGGTGGCGGCGCACGACGCTGACGCGTCGCAGCCCTCTGTATGACGCCTGCGTATCAGCGGGGCTGCTGGTCGCGGCGACGATTGTGGGCGCGCTGCTCGACCGTCCGGGTCTCGCGCCGAGCATCATGATCGTCTATGTGTTTGCCGTGCAGCTGTGCGCATTCTTTACCTGGAGCCGCCTGTATTGCCTGCTGAGCTCGGCTGCCGCCGTGGCGCTCTACAACTATTTGTTTGTCGACCCGCGCTACTCGCTGTCGCTCATCGACCGCGTCTATCCCGGCATGTTCTTTATCATGTTTGTGGTCTCGCTCGTGTCGAGCTCGATTGCGCTGGCCCTGCGCCGCGCCTTGGCGCAGGCTGCCGCCAGCGACCGTCGCACGCAGATGGTGCTCGAGACCAACCGCATGCTGCAGCGGTGCGGCGATCAGCAACAGATTGTGCATGCTATGGCAACGCAACTGGCGCGTCTTTCGGACTGTCCGGTCGTGTGGTATAGCGCCGATGCCGACGACGATGACCTGCTGCCGCGCACGATGTACACGGCCGTGGGCGATGCCGCGCCGGTGCACGAGCTGGCGCCGCAGATGCCGCCACGGCTCTCGGCGTCCGCCTATGTGGGAACGCCGCTCGATGCCACCTATGGCGGCTCGGCGTTCTTTGGCATATACCTGACCGTGCACTCGGGCGACACCATGGTGCGCGCGGGTGATCCCGACTCGGTGGTGGGGGTGCTCGCCATTGTCGCCGAGCCCGATGCGCTGACGCCCGAGGAGCGGACGCTTGCCGATGCCATCGTGAGCGAAGGCGAGCTGGCGCTCGATCGCGCCCGCGCCATGGAGGCCCGCGAGGAAGCGGCGGTGCTCGCTAAAAACGAGCAGCTGCGCGCCAACTTGTTGCGCTCCATCTCGCACGATTTGCGCACGCCGCTTACCAGCATTTCGGGTAATGCCGACGTGCTGCTCGACCAGGGCTCGACCGGCACCGCCGTGCTCGATGCCCAGACGCGCCGCGGCCTGCTTCTATCCATTCGCTCGGATGCGCTGTGGCTCAACGCCACCGTCGAGAATCTGCTCGCCATCACCAAGCTCGAGGGCGGCGGCATGCGTCTGTCGACTACGCTCGAGCTCATGGACGATATCGTCGAGGAGGCGCTGCGCCACGTGAACCCTGCCGTGCGCGAGCACGACCTTAAGGTGGTGGCGTGCGATGAGCCGGCGCTCGTCAACGTCGATGCACGCCTGATGGTGCAGCTGGTGGTCAATCTGGTGAACAACGCCATCACCTATACGCCCGCGGGCTCGCATATCATGATTTCGATTAGCGTCGACGATGGACGCGTGGCGTGCTCGGTGGCCGATGATGGTCCGGGCATCGCGCCCGAGGATCGCGAGCGGATCTTCGAGTCGTTCTATACCGCCAACCATGGTCTGGCCGACAGCCGCCGCAGCGTTGGCCTGGGTCTTTCGCTCTGCCGTTCCATTGCGTTGGCACATGGCGGTAGCATAGAGGTTGCCGCGGCGGACCCGCACGGTTCGGTCTTTACGATTGAACTTCCCGCCGCCGACGTTTCGTTTGATAAGGAGTAGCGCCGTGCCGAACTCTGCCGTAAAACCGCTCATCTTGGTCGTTGAGGACGATCCCGCCGTCCGCAACCTTATCGTTGCCGCGCTCGAGGCGCACGGCTTGCGTCATATGGCCGTTGAGACTGCCCATGCCGCCATCGCCGCCGCCTCATCGCAGGCACCGAGCATTGTGCTGCTCGATCTGGGCCTGCCCGATATGGACGGCGTCAAGGTGGTGGAGTCGGTGCGCGCATGGTCGGGCATGCCGATTATCGTGGTCTCGGCGCGCAGCGAGGATGCGGACAAAATCCGCGCGCTCGATGCCGGCGCCGACGACTATCTGACCAAGCCGTTTTCGGTCGAGGAACTGCTCGCGCGCATTCGCACGACGCTCAGGCGCCTTTCGTATGCGCAGACGGGCGGCGTTGTCTCCGAGGGCTCGTTCGATACCGGTGAGCTGCATATCGATTTTGATGCCGGCATCGCCACGATGGATGGCGAGGAACTGCATCTGACGCCGATCGAGTACAAGCTCTTGTGTCTGCTGGCACATAACGCCGACAAGGTGCTGACGCACCAGTTTATCCTACACGAGATTTGGGGCACGGCAACTAAGAGCGACCTGGCGAGCCTGCGCGTCTTTATGGGCACGTTGCGTAAGAAGATCGAGTCCGACCCCGCGCATCCGCGTTACATCCAAACCCATGTAGGCATTGGCTACCGCCTAGTCACCCAAGGCTAGATCGCCAACCACCATCCCAATATGAGTTGCGGTGAAATACGGTCTAAATTTGCCTAATTCCAGGCAAAACAGTCCGTATTCCACCGCAACTTTGTTATCTGCCCTTAGGCTTGCTGGCGTAGAACTTCTTCTTTTTGGGCTTGCCGGCGGGGGAGGGTTTGCCGGCAAAGTTGGACTTGCCGTTGCCGGCCTGCGCGTGCGCGGGTACTGCCGCACGGGGCTTGCGGGCCTCGGGGTTGCGCAGCTCCTCGGTTCGCTCGGCAATTTCCTCGGCGCTAAAGCCGACCTCGGCCATGGCGTCCTCGATGGGCAGGCGGCGCACGATATAGCAATGGTGCACCTTCTGGTTGCGTGCGAAGTCCTCGGGGATGGTCTGCGCCGTTATGTCCTGTAGCACCACGCCCGCGCGTGCGAGCTTGCGTGTCTCGGGGCGGAAGCCTCGCAGGTTGCAGCTAAAGATGGCATGGCCGCCCTGTGCGAGCAGGCGCGATACGCCGGCCAACAGCTCAACATGGTCGCGCTGGACATCCCAGGTGCGGCGGCCCATCTTGGACGAGTTCGAGAACGTGGGCGGGTCGACAAAAATCAGGTCCCAGCGGTTGCGCGTCTGGCGCTGGTCGCGAATCCAGGCGAGCACGTCGTCGCGCACAAAGTGATGCTGCGGACCCACAAAGCCGTTCTGGCGCATGTTGCGCTCGGCCCAGTCCAGATAGGTGTTGGAGAGGTCGACCGTCACGGTCTCCTCGACGCCGCCATCGGCCGCGTAGCAGGTGGCGGTGCCGGTGTAGGCAAACAGGTTGAGGAAGCGACGCGCCTGCTTGGCGTGCTCGCGCACCAGGTTGCGGGTGACGCGGTGGTCCAAGAAAATGCCCACATCCAGATAGTCGTCAAAGTTGACGGCAAAGGTGAGCCCGCCCTCTTCGATGAGCGGCAGACGACGGCGCGCGATATTGGCGCGCTCGCCCGAGCCGCCCATGCCGGCGCCCTGCTTGCCGTACTGCGAGCCGCCGCGCGAACGCATGCGGGCCTTGGCGTGCACGTGCTCGGCGGGAACATCTAGGATGCGCGGCGCGATGGCCAGAATGTCGAGCATACGGGCCTGGGCCAGTGCGGGGTCGATGGTCTTAGGTGCGGCGTATTCGGCGATGACGAGCCAACGGCCCGGCGTCTGCGGGCAACCCTCGTACAGATCGATGGCGGCGGAGTAGTCGGGCAGGTCGGCATCGTAGACGCGGTAGCAGCTCACGCCCTCGCGCTTGGCCCACTTGCGACGCAGGCGAGCGTTCTTGCGCAGGCGGTTGGCGAACTGCTCGGACTCGGGGATGAGCACGGGCAGCGGCTTGCCGTCACCCAGGTCGAGCGTGGCGGCGGGTTCGGACATGGGGGTGTTGGCGGCTTCGTCTTCGGCATCTGCGGTCTTGTCCTCGGCATCCGTGCTGGTCGCAGCTTCAAATGCCGCGGCAGCGTGGTCAAGCGAGGGCCAAACCTCAATAGTCGCCTCTTCGTTGTTGGGCATGACGGCGATGGAGCGCGCGGGCTCGGCATGGAGCGCGCGGGCCATAAGGCCGTCGCGAGTGAGCGCGGCGACCGGTGCGGTAGCGAGCTCGGGCGCGCGGCGCAGCTCGCCGACCAGCGTCATGGCGTCGTGCATGAGCGAAAGCGGCGTCTCGGTGGTGTCTGCGACCACGGCAACGCCGGCGACAGCACCCGCATGGTCCAGCACGGTGGCGGGCTTAGCGGCGCAAAAATCGACAAAGCGCTTGTAGCCGGCGCACTTGACCATGCGCTCGGCGGTCTTGCGGGCGGCGGGGTCGATGTCCACGGCCACGATGCGCGCCTGGCGCTCGCGCGCCGCCGCCTCGCGCTCGCGCGCCTCGGCAAGCAGCTGCTCCCATAGGGCGGCATCGTGCAGCTGCCAGCCCTCAAAGCCCCAGCGCTCGCGTGCGGCGCCCGGGGCGCGGTCGGTCAGAATGTTCACGGCCTCCAGCAGCAGGCCGCCGCCGGCGCACGAGGCGTCGATCAGCGTGGGCAGGGCCTCGTTTTCGTAGTCGTCGGCCGTCAACTCGCGCTCGCACAATGCGGTCCAGCCAACTTGAGCCAGCACCAGAGCGGCGTAGTCGGGGCGCAGCACGTGAGTGCCCTCGCCGGCGCGAGTCGCTGCGGGCGGCAGGCGCTTGAACAGCGGATCGCCCGAAAGGTCCAGGCTTATGCTCGCGCGGCGCTGGCGCAGCGAGAGCAGCAGGTGGACATCGGGGTCGGCGGCATCGACATCGGCGCGACGGCCCGTGGTCTCGGCCAGACGGTCGCATAGCGCGTCCTTGGCGCGCAGGGCCGAGAAGCGTGTGTTGCGCAGCTGCTCGGTCACGCCGCGGGCGGTGATGGCGATGGTGGCGCCGGGGCGGACGATGCTCTCCCAGGCGATGTCGTAAACGCCGTCGTACAACGCATCGGCATCCTGCGCCTCAAAGCGCCCAAGCACCACAAACACGCGGCTGGCCAGGCGCGACCACAGACAGGCGCGGTAGCCTTCTTCGAGCTCGCCCTCAAACGTAGCGCGGCCCTTAAGGCGGCGTACGTGCGAAAGCCCGAGCCGTTTAAGCTCGTCGGCGAGTGCGGACCCAAAGCCCTCGGGGCAGCTTGCGTAAAATTCCATGGGTGACCTCTCTGGTTGCGTCGCTCCATTATATGATGGATGCTTCGTTTGCCATCGCCCTCGAAAGGAACCCATATGATTGATGCGTGCCCCGATTCCGCCGTGCTCTTTTTTGACGTGGACGGCACGCTGACGTCGTTCGATCCCGACGATATGACCGATAAAGATTTTTCGGCGGTGCGCCCCTCGCAGGCGGTCATCGAGGCGTTTCATCGCCTGCGCAATGCGGGTCACCAGGCATTTATCTGCACGGGTCGCCCCTTATGGCTGATTGCCGATGGCTTGCGCGCGCTGAACCCGGCGGGTATCGTTGCCATGGCGGGGGCCACGCTAGAGGTCGAGGGCCGCGTGGCACACGAGGACTGCATTGACGAGGACATTGTTGAGGAGCTCGCGCGTCGCATTACTGTGGCGGGCGGCGAGGCGTTGTTCGAGACGAACGGTGCCACCTATTCACTTGAGCCAGTTGGTGTCGAACAGTCATTTCTGCTAGGCGCCGGCGTGGTGCATGGTGTTGATCAGATGCGCGTCGATGGCCGCTTGCGCGTAGGCAAGGTGTGCATTAACGCGTGCGACCTGGCTCGCGTAGCCAACGATGACGGCTTTATCGAGCGAGAGTTTGAGCTGTGCAACACCGGTGGTCAGAATCGCGAGCTGAGCCCCAAGGGCATCGACAAGGGCGTGGGCGTGGTGCGGGCGCTGGAGTATCTGGGTCGCGCGGGAAATGCGCGCACCTTTGGCTTTGGCGATTCGGGCAACGACCTGGGCATGCTCGCTGCGGTCGAGACAGCTGTCGCCATGGGCAACGCCATGCCCGAGGTCAAGGCGGTCGCCGACTACGTGACCGACGATGTCGAACACGACGGCACCGTCACAGCGATGCAGCATTTCGGCCTCATCTAATGAATCCCGCGTTCTGACGTTTGCTCAAACTGCGACTCTTTGCTTTTGCATGCTCAATCGATTTATCAATCCAAACACTGAGGTGTTTATACCGTTCGCCGAGAAGATAAAAACCCGCAGCTCACGCCTTGATAAACGTAGGTAAAGTGTTTAGCAGTGCAACGCCCATGTGCAAGCGAAAGGAATCAGGCAGATGGCAATCAAGGTGTTCGCTGACGGTGCAAACCTCGAGGGCATGCTCGACATGTACGAGAACGGCAACGTTCAGGGTTTCACGACCAACCCGTCCCTTATGAAGAAGGGCGGCGTGACGGATTACCGCGCGTTTGCCAAGGAGGTCCTGGCCCACATCACCGATGTATCCGTGTCGTTTGAGGTCTTTGCCGACGACGTCGAGACCATGGAGGTCGAGGCGCGCGAGATCGCTACCTGGGCCGAGAACGTCTACGTTAAGATCCCGTGCGTGACCACCAAGGGCGAGTCCACCGCCGAGCTGGTCCGCAAGCTTTCGGCCGACGGCATCAAGGTCAACGTCACTACCATCTTTACGCCTAAGCAGGTCGACGAGATGGTTGAGGCCGTTGACGCCGAGACGCCGTCCATCATCTCGCTCTTTGCCGGCCGCATCGCCGACACCGGCGTCGACCCCATTCCGTTTATGACGGAGTCGGTCAAGAAGGTCGCCGCCAAGCCTAACTGTGAGGTCCTGTGGGCATCCACGCGCGAGCTCATCAATATTTACCAGGCCGAGGCCTGCGGTTGCCAGATTATTACGGTGCCCAACAACATCCTGGCCAAGCGTAAGAACATCGGCCGCGATCCGTACGAGGTCTCGCTCGACACCGTCCGCGGCTTTGCCAAGGATATCGCCTCGCTCGGCTTCCATATTCTGCCGTAAGCAAGGGTACCCCCTGCAGCGACGTGCAAAATCGCGAGTTTTCAGCATGGTAAAGACTTTTACCAGCTGGTTGAAGCACGGAACGGCCCCCGTTTTGGCTCTAGAACCGCCAAAACGGGGGCCGTTTTTGCTTTTATGGCCCTTTGAGGCGCTGCGGGGCTATCGGGAGATGCTGAAACTCGCGATTTTGCACGCCGTGAAGAGGGGGACGTCCGCTTTGGCGGCTATTTGCCCTGCACCATGGTGAGCGAGATCTTTTTGCGGTCGCGATCGACCTTCTCGACCCACACCTTGACCGTGTCGCCGACGCGCACCACGTCGCTCGGGTGCTTGACGAAGCGGTTGGCCAGCTTGGAGATGTGTACGAGGCCGTCCTGGTGCACGCCCACGTCGACGAACGCGCCAAAGTCGACGACGTTGCGCACCGTGCCCTTGAGTTCCATGCCGGGTTCCAGGTCGTCGATGGAAAGCGCTGAGCGGCTAAAGACCACCTCGGGCGCGTCGTCGCGCGGGTCGCGACCGGGCTTCTTGAGCTCGTTGACAATGTCGATGAGCGTTAGGGTGCCGCAGTCCAGGTCGCTTGCCAGCGCCGAGATGCTGCCCAGACGGCGCTCGATGTCGGGCACGCCGCCGCGGCTGAGCTCGTTGGCCTTAACGCCGGCGCGCTCCAGGACAGACGTGGCCACCTCGTAGCTCTCGGGGTGGACGCTTGTCGCGTCGAGCGGGTTCTTGCCGCCGCTGATGCGCAGGAAGCCCGCGGCGTTGAGATATGCCTTGGGTCCCAGCTTGGGGACCTTTTTAAGCTGGCGGCGATCGGTAAAGGCGCCATTTTCCTCGCGGTAGGCCACGATATTCTTGGCCACGCTCGGCGTGATGCCCGATACATATCTCAGCAGGCTTGCGCTCGCGGTGTTTACGTCGACGCCCACGCGGTTGACGACGTCCTCCACCACGTGGCCCAGGGTGCGCGAGAGTTCGGCCTGGTCAAGGTCGTGCTGGTACTGGCCAACGCCGATGGACTGGGGCGGAATCTTGACGAGTTCTGCCAGCGGGTCCTGCAGGCGGCGGCCCAGGCTCATGGCGCCGCGTACGGTGACGTCCAGGTCGGGATATTCCTGGCTGGCAAGCTCGGAAGCGGAGTACACCGATGCGCCGGCCTCGTTGACGATGGTGTATCGCAGTCCAGGTGCCTGCTCGGCGATAAACTCCGAGACGACTTCCTCGGTCTCGCGGCTGGCGGTGCCGTTGCCGATGACGATGGTGTTGACGCCGTCCTTCTTGACGAGGCGGGCGAGCTCGCGCTTGGTGCCGGCGACGTCGTGGCGCGGCTTGGTGGGGTAGACCACGCCGTGGTCGAGCAGCTTGCCGGTCTCGTCCATGACGGCGACCTTGCAGCCGGTGCGGTAGCCCGGATCGAGTGCGAGCACGCGGGCGCCGCGCACGGGGCGTGCCGAGAGCAGGCCCTCGAGATTCTTGGCAAAGACGTTGATGGCCTCGGTCTGGGCGCGAACGGTGAGTTTGGCGCGGGCCTCGCGCTCTAGCGAGGGGGCCATGAGGCGCTTGTAGCCGTCGGCGATGGCGGCATCGAAAACGGGCGCGAAGACGCCCTGGCGTCGGGGCCAACGACTGCCGAGGCGCGCCGTGGCGGCGGCGCCGTCGACGTTCACGCGCACGCGGAGCTTGCCCTCGCGCTCACCGCGGTCGATAGCCAGCACGCGGTGATTGGGTATACGGCGCAGCGGTTCGTCATAGCTGTAGTACGGCTCGTAGGGGGTCTTCTCGGCGGGGTCGGTGGCCTCGACGACGATATCGGCAGTGTTTTGCGTAAAGGAGCGCAGGTCGGCGACGTTCTCCGGGTCCTCGGCTACCGTCTCGGCCACGATGTCGGCGGCGCCGGCGAGCGCCTTCTCGGGCGTGTTGAAGCCGGCCTCCTCGTTGACGTATGCCGCGGCGGCGTCGAGTGCGCTGCCCTTGGCGGATGCCTGCATGATGATCATGTTGGCGAGCGGCTCCAAGCCTGCCTCGCGGGCCTTCTGCGCGCGGGTCATGCGCTTTTTGCGGTAGGGCTTGTAGAGGTCCTCGACACGCTGGAGCTGCGTGGCCTCGCAAATCTGCTGCTCGAGTTCGGGCGTGAGTTTGCCCTGGGCGTCGATAAGCAGAATGACGTCCTCTTTACGCTGCTCAAGATTGCGCAGGTAAGACAGGCGCTCGTCGAGGGCGCGCAGGGCGACGTCGTCCATGCCGCCCGTGGCTTCCTTGCGGTAGCGCGAGATAAAGGGAATGGTGTTGCCCTCGTCGATGAGCTTGACGGCCTCCTCGACGTTGGCGACCTTAAGGTTGAGCTCGCGGGCGAGCTGGGCGATAAGATCCATGGGACTCCTTGCGTTTAAGGTGCGTTTGCAGCACAGGGCTACCAAGGATACCACCCGTCCCAAAAGACTGTTTTGGGGCCGCGCCACGAAAATGACCTATCTACTACGTTTGAACCGTATGGGTCGACCATGCCTGGTTTTACAGAAAATCGGCAAGCCGTTTACCTGCGGTTTTTATTTCGCGAAATTTGGCATGGTTGAGGGCGATCGGTTAAACGTAGTAGATAGGCGCATTTCGTGGCGAACGAATCAAGCCGAGGTGCAAAATAGCCCCCGTCCTAGAAAAATCATCTGGTAGAGTTGACCCCGCATGATTTACAAGACGCTATGCGCCACCTACTCTTTTGTCATTTAGGGGATTGAACTCGTGAATACTTCTGTCGCCAAGAAGGCCAGCCAGGCGGTGCGCCTGCTCATGATGGTGCTCACGGCAGTTCTCATCTTCTTCTTCATCAATGTCATGCTGCTCGTCTCCGATATCCAGGGCACGGCGCGCGTGGTCAACTACGCCGGTCTGGTGCGCGGTACCACGCAGCGAATCGTTAAGCTCGAGGATGCGGGCCAGCCTCAAGATGACCTGCTCAAAGCCGTGGATTCATACATCAACGGTTTGCGTTACGGAAGTGACGACCTCAACCTCGTCCGTCTCGACGACGATGAGTATCAGGCAAAGATGACCGAGCTTGCAAACTATTTTGATGAGCTTTGCGCCGAGATCGTCCGCGTGCGCGAAGTCGGCTACGAGAACACTGACATTATCGCCATGAGCGAGGAGTTCTTTGGCATTTGCGACGATGCTACGCGACTCGCAGAGGACTACTCTCAGGAGAAGGCGTCGGCGCTCAACTATCTCGAGGGCCTGGTGATCATCGACATCATGGGCTTGGTGACGACCTTTGCGGTCGAGCTTGTTCGCGCGGTGCGAACTGCCGCGCTCAATCGCGAACTGCAGAGCAAAGTCTATCTCGACGAAGCCACGGGACTGCCCAACAAGAACAAGTGCGAGGAGATCTTGGGGCAGGAGCAGCCCGTTTCCGCTGAAGCGCCCGTTGCGCTGTGCGTCTTCGATCTTAACAATCTGCATACGGTCAATAACACCTTTGGCCACGAGAAGGGTGACGAATACATCCGTTCTTTTGCCCGGCAGCTGGGGCGCGTGGCGTCCGAGACTTGCTTTGTGGGCCGCGACGGCGGCGATGAGTTTATCGCGGTGCTGTGGGATGCCGATCGGGCTGCCGTGGAGTCCTGTCTCGCTCAGGTTCGTGCGAACGTGAACGAGTATTCCGGGGCCCACCCCGACATGCCTATCAGCTATGCGGTGGGCTACGCGCTTTCCAGTGATTTTGACGAGCCGCCTACCATGCGTGAACTCTTTTCCCAGGCCGACAAAAACATGTACATCGACAAGAACCGCGTAAAGACAGCCGAGGCAGCCGGGCCGCAACGCGAGGAACGGTAAGCCCGTAATAGAAGGTATAGAAAAGCCTCCGCGGCTCGTGTGGCTGCGGAGGCTTTATTCGTTGCGGCGCATCGTGTTTGGGTCGTTGAGATGAGTCGATTTACCGCGAAAGAGGAGGGCATTGATTAGGGTCGTGCCCGACGAATGAGCGGCAAATCGGCCATCTCGGCGAGCCGAACTACTCCAGCTCAAACGCTCCGGTATAGAGCTGATAGTAGTATCCGCGCTTGGCGATCAGCTCGTCGTGGTTACCGCGCTCGATAATGCGGCCGTGGTCCAGACAGATGATCGCGTCGGAGTTGCGCACGGTGGACAGGCGGTGTGCGATGACAAACGTCGTGCGGCCCTCCATGAGCTTGTCCATACCCGCTTGCACGATAGCCTCGGTGCGGGTGTCGATGCTCGATGTGGCCTCGTCCAGAATCATTGCCGGCGGATCGGCGACGGCGGCGCGTGCGATCGAAATCAGCTGGCGCTGGCCCTGCGACAGCTGCGCGCCGTTACCGGTGAGCATGGTGTCGTAGCCGTCGGGCAGGCGGGTGATAAAGTCGTCAGCGCCCGCGAGCTTGGCAGCCGCGATGCACTCCTCGTCGGTGGCATCCAGGTTGCCGTAGCGGATGTTATCCATCACGGTGCCGGTGAACAGGTTCACGTCCTGCAACACGACGCCCAGCGAGCGGCGCAGATCGGCCTTGCGGATCTTGTTGACGTTGATGCCGTCGTAGCGGATCTTGCCATCGGCGATGTCATAGAAGCGGTTGATGAGGTTGGTGATGGTCGTCTTGCCGGCACCGGTGGCGCCGACAAACGCGACCTTCTGGCCCGGCTTGGCAAACACGGACACGCCGTGCAGCACCTCGTGGTCGGGCGTGTAGCCAAAGTCGACGTTGTCCATGACCAGGTCGCCGCGCAGCGGTACGTACTCGATCTCGCCGGTTGCGCGGTGCGGATGTTTCCATGCCCACATGCCGGTGTGGTGGTCGGCCTCCTCGAACTCCCAGGTGTCGGGGTTCACCTGCGCGTTGACGAGCGTCACATAGCCTTCGTCGGCCTCGGGCTTCTCGTCGATAAGCTCAAAGATGCGGTCGGCGCCGGCGAGGCCCATGACTACGGCGTTGATCTGCTGCGAGATCTGGCCGATCTGTCCGCAGAACTGCTTGGTCATGTTGAGGAACGGCACCACGACGGCGATGGACAGCGCCATGCCCGAGATGCTCAGGTTGGGCACGCCCAGCGCCAGGAAAATGCCGCCGGCAAGGGCCACCAGCACGTAGAGCAGGTTACCCAGGTTCATAAGGATAGGCATGAGGATGTTGGCGTACATGTTGGCCTTCTGGGAAACCTCGAAGAGCTTTTCGTTGCGCTCGTCAAAATCGGCCTCGGCGGCAGACTCGTGGCAGAATGCCTTGACGACCTTCTGGCCGTTCATGACTTCCTCGATATGGCCCTCGACCACGCCGAGCTCGGTCTGCTGCGCAATAAAGAAACGCGCGGAGTTGGAGCCGAGCAGCTTGGTCATAAAGGTCATAAAGGCGACGCCGGCCACAATGACCAGGCACATCCACACGCTGTAGTACAGCATGATAAAGAACACCGTGACGATGACGATGGTCGTCATGAGCAGGTTGGGCAGCGACTGACTGATCATCTGGCGCAGCGTGTCGATGTCGTTGGTGTAGTGGCTCATGATGTCGCCGCGCTGGTGCGTGTCGAAGTAGCGAATTGGCAGGTCCTGCATGCGGTTGAACATCTTCTCGCGCAGCTTCTCGAGCGAGCCCTGCGTGACGATGGCCATGGCGCGGTTCCAGAACAGCGAGGACAGGATGCCGACGCCGTAGATGCAGGCGAGGGTGGTCACGAGCTGTGCGATCTTGGGCTGTGCGGCTTCCCAATCGCCCGACTGCCACGATTCGCTAATAATCTGCAGAGCGCTCTGAAGGAAGGTCGCGCCGATGGAGTTGATGATGGCGCAGAGTACCACGCCGACGACGACGAGGGGCAAAAGCACGGGGTAGAAGCCAAAGAGCGTCTTGATGAGGCGCGACATGGTGCCACCCTTGCGGTTGAGCGCGCGCTCAGCGGTCGTTGCCTTACTCATGTGCCTCGCCTCCTTCCTGGGTCTGAGCTTGCGTTACGGATGCCTCGGTGTCGGCCTCGACGGCCCCTTCGCCCTCGGCAGACATCTTGTTTTGCGAGGTAAAAGTCTCGCGGTAGATCTCGCTCGTCTTAAGCAGCTCGTCGTGGTTACCGATCTGCGCGATGCGGCCGCCCTCCATGACGATGATGCGGTCTGCGTCCTGCACGGAGCTGATGCGCTGGGCGATGATGAGCTTGGTCGTGTTGGGCAGATAGCTTGCCAACCCTGCGCGAATCTTGGCGTCGGTCTTGGTGTCGACGGCGCTGGTGGAGTCGTCCAGGATCAAGATCTTGGGGCGACGCAGCAGGGCGCGCGCAATGCACAGGCGCTGCTTCTGACCGCCGGAAACATTGGAGCCGCCCTGTTCGATCCAGGTGTCATAGCCCTTGGGGAAGCCATCGACAAACTCATCGGCGCAGGCCAGATGTGCCGCCTCGCGGACTTCCTCGTCGGTGGCGTTCGGGTCGCCCCAGCGCAGGTTTTCGGCAATGGTGCCGCTAAACAGTACGTTTTTCTGCAGCACCATGGCCACCTGGTGGCGCAGGGCGTCCAAGTCGTAGTCGCGCACGTCCATGCCGCCCACGCGCACGGTGCCCTCGGTGGCGTCGTACAGGCGGGCGATGAGGTTAACGAGCGTGGACTTGGCCGAGCCGGTACCGCCGATGATGCCGATGGTTTCGCCGCTCTTAATGTGCAGGTCGATATCGTCGAGCGCCTGGCGCTTTGCATGCGCGGAATACTTAAAGCTCACGTGGTCAAAGTCGATGGAACCGTCGGCAACCTCGAGCACGGGCTCGGCGGGATCGGCGATCGTGGGCTCGGCGGCCAGCACCTCGGTAATGCGGTGCGCCGATTCGTCGGCCATGGTCACCATGACAAAGATCATCGACAGCTGCATCAGGCTCATGAGGATCGCGAAGCCATAGGTAAAGATCGAGGAGAGCTGGCCCACGTCGAACAGCGTGCCCTGGCTCGTGATGATGAGCTTGGATCCCAGGTAGATGATGACGACAAACGCGCCGTTGACGCAGATGTTCATCATGGGGTTGTTAAAGGCGAGCAGCTTCTCGGCGCGGGTGAAGTCCATCTGGACGTCGCGTGCGGCGGTCGCGAATTTCTCCTTCTCAAAGTCTTCGCGCACGTAGCTCTTAACCACGCGCATGCCGGTGACGTTTTCCTCGACGGACTCGTTAAGGGCATCGTACTTGTGGAACACGCGCGAGAAGATGGGGCGCACCTTAAAGATGATAAAGAACAGCCCAAAGCCCAGCAGCGGAATGATGACCAGGTAGACCATGGCAACGCTGCCGCCCATGATAAACGCCATGGTAAAGGCGAAGATCAATACCAGCGGCGCGCGCACGGCGATACGGATGATCATCATAAAGGCCTGCTGCACGTTGTTGATATCGGTGGTCAGGCGCGTGACGAGCGAGGAGCTCGAGAACTCATCGATGTTGGCAAAGCTGAACGTCTGGATCTTGTAGAACAGGTCGTGACGCAGGTTCTTGGCGAAGCCGCAACTCGCATGGCTGCAGGTGACGCCGGCAGCGGCACCGAAAGCAAGCGACGTCAGCGCGATGAGCACCAAAAAGCCTGCGGTGGGAAGCATCTCGGCTACGGTGGCGCCGTCTTTGATGGCGTCGATCAGGTTGGCGGTGATAAATGGAATCAGCATCTCGCAGAGCACCTCGCCAAGTACGAGCAACGGCGTGGCAACGGTGACTTTCATATAGTCGCGGATGCTGCCCATGAGGGTTTTAATCATCCAGTTCCTCCCAAGTTTTGCGGATTTTCTCGAGCATTTCGGCGAGCTGCTCGCGCTCGTCGTGAGTGAGGGCACTAAAGGCCCGTTCTCTAAAGCGGATGCGGGCCGCCTGGTCGATGCGGGCGTTTTCCCGGCCGGTTTCGGTCAGGCGAATGGTGAGCTGCCGTCGATCCTTGGGGTTACGGCTGCGCTCGATGAGACCGTTGACCTCGAGCTTGGACAGGATCTCGGAAAGCGACCCCGGCTTGAGGTCAAAGTGCATGCCGAGTTCCTGCTGCGACATCTCGCCGCCGGGCTGCTTGGCCAGCAGGCAGATGATGGGCGCCTTGCCGGACACGCCTCCGCCATGAAAATGCATGTAATGGCCGCAAAAACCCAGGCCGCTCAGGATGCGCTTGGCGAGTTTGTCTTCGGCACTGACCGCTTCGGGTACATCCGCCGGCTGTGACGGGTCGCCGCCGGGCTCGTGCGAACAAAGGTTAAGAGGTTCATCGCACATGAATTAGTGTTGCTCCTTTCTTTAGTTAGGTAGTGGAATTGTTTTGTGCCTAACCAATCTAGGAGCATGAGAAATGAATGTCAAGGTACCAAACTAGTGGTTACGCGGTTTTGCCAAACCGCGCAACGGCTCGACGCTGCAAACCCGCCAGAGCGGCAATCTGCCTTTCAACTTCGGCGGCATGACCAGAAGGTCAATGCCGCCTTGCTTCAAGGCACCTTGCTCGCTCTGACGGGTTTTCGCTGACTTCGCCAAAACATCGGCGTTGCCCTTGTTGGGATAGTCGTTGGGGACGCTCTTGTTGAGTGATCCGTGGGGGACGGAGGAAAAGGGATCATTTTGGGCTGCGGTGACACCCTTCCGAAGTTGCTTTGCCCAAAACTATGCCGGATTACTACGATGAATTCGAAATCTCAGACCTCGGCATTGTTTTTCGGAAAATCACAAGCTGTCTACCTGCGGTTTTTGCTGGAGTGCAATTCGTTGTGGTTGGAGACTGGCGGTTTATCGTAGTAATCCGGCATAGTTTTGGAATGGTAGTAAATAGATGGCAGCTACTGTGCCGCTACCGCCGCGATTTGCCTCCCATTTCCGAAACCTTTCCGCAACAATTTGCACTTCGCACCGCTCGCCTCCGCTCGCAACGTCCCCTGCGCTACACTTAGTCGCACTGTGGCGCTGCCGCGCCGCGCCCGAAACAAGGGAGACCCTCATGAAGAATACCCAGCTGCTGCTGATCAACGATATGTGCGGTTACGGCAAGGTCGCGCTTTCTGCCATGCTGCCGGTGCTGTCGCACATGGGCTATCGCATTCACAACCTGCCGACGGCCCTCGTTTCCGATACGCTCAACTACCCCAAGTTCTACATCCACGACACCACGGAGTATGTCCGCCGGAGCCTCGCTATCTGGGAGGAGCTCGGCTTTGAGTTCGACGCCATCTCGACTGGCTTTATCGTGACCGAGGAAGAGACGCGCATTATTTCGGACTTCTGCCACCGTCGCGCGCAAAAGGGCACCAAGGTGTTCGTCGACCCCATCATGGGCGACAACGGCAAGCTCTACGCCGGCGTGCCCGAGTCCACGATCGGTCTCATGAGGCACCTGCTCGAGTGCGCCGACTACGCGGTGCCTAACTACACCGAGGCCTGTCTGCTCACCGATACGCCTATTGCCGAGCAAATCACGCCCGATGAGGGCCGCGTTCTTGTGGACGCCGTGCGTGCCCTGGGTGCCAAGTCGGTGGTCATTACGAGCGCCGTGGTCAATGGCACGAACGCGGTTATCGGTTACGACCATGTAGCGGGGGAGTACTTCACGATTCCCTTTGAGCTCATTCCGGTGTATTTCCCGGGCACGGGCGACACGTTCTCGGCGGTGCTCGTCGGCCGCGTTATGGCAGGTTGGAGTCTGCAGCGCGCGACGTCCGATGCCATGCGTGTGGTGGCTGAGCTTATCGAGCGCAATGCCGACCAAGAGGACAAGTCGGCCGGCCTTCCCATCGAGGCCTGCTTGGACGTGATCGACCATGAGTAACGCTGGCGAGGGCGGCATCAAGCCTGCAGGCGAGAGCAAGCCGCTCGGCGCGCCGCGTGGCAAGCGTCCGCGTATCCGCGTGAGCTGCGTGGACCAGCTGGGAACGTGCCGTTGCCACCATGGTCACAAGCCGGGCGACGTTTTTGACTTCGACCGCGATCGCGGCAAGATGTGCGCCATGGCTTGCCATGTGGGCTTTCTCTATATCGATATCCTGCGCTATGGCGGAACCGTGCCTGGCAACGAGCCTGGTACGGCAAAGTTCTGCTGCCCCGAGGTCGATACGCTGAACGTCTGGCTTGCCGAGATCGTTGACGAGTAGTCGAGCGCAATGTGACAAAGGGGCAGCCCCTTTGACACATTCGCCGGTGATGCCCCTCCTTTTGCTTATAATTTCAAATCTCTGCATTTCATCCGATTTTAGGTTCTAAAAATTCTGCGTTTCATTGATAATCAAGCGTATAAAACTTTGCATTTCATTCGATGACACCGAGGGGAGAGCCTATGCTGCGCAGGAAAATAGCGGCAGAGCTGGAGCGTTGGCTGAAGTCTTCCGAGCAAAAGGCCTTGTTCATTACGGGTTCTCGCCAGATTGGCAAAAGCTATTCGATTCGCGCATTTGGCAAAGCCAACCATGCAACCTACATCGAGCTTAACCTCATGGAAAACCGCCAGGCAAAAGATGCTCTTCTCGAGGCGCGGAATGCCGATGATTTCATCAGCAGGGTGACGCTTCTTTCGGGAAAGTCGATTGCGCCAGGCAAAACGCTCGTGTTTATCGATGAGGTCCAAGAGGCCCCCGACATCATGACGATGGCAAAGTTCCTTGTTGAGGACGGGAGGTGCCGCTGGGCGTTTTCGGGGTCAATGCTCGGGACTCAGTTCAAGGGCGTCAGGTCCTATCCCGTGGGGTATGTCCACGAGCTTAGGATGTTCCCGCTCGATTTTGAGGAGTTTTGCTGGGCAACCGGGGTGAGCGAGGGGGCTCGCCAAACGATACGTGACGCGTGTATCAGCGAGAGGCCCGTTCCTGATTACATTCATGACGCGATGATGGCAAACTTCAGGACCTATACCGTTGTCGGCGGAATGCCGGAGGTCGTGCAGCGTTTCCTTGACACGCAGGGCGACCTTGCCTCTGTTCGTCAGCTACAGTCAGAGCTCAACGAACAGTACCGGCGGGATATCTCCAAGTATGCAAGCGGGCGATCCCTTCAGGTGCAGAGCATTTACGATCAGCTCCCTATTATGCTCGAGGGCGAAAACAAGCGCTTCGTGCTCAATTCCATTGACCCCAAGGCTCACTACGAGAAGTATCAGCGAGATTTTGTATGGCTTGTCGATGCCGGCGTTGCTCTCAAAGCCGATATCGTAACCGAGCCAAAATCGCCCTTGCTCAAGACGGCACGGCCATCGCAGTTCAAGCTATATCAATCGGATACGGGCATGTTGATGGCGCGCTACCCCGTCGGAGTCGCCCAAGCGGCGTATCTTGATAGCAAGGAGCCCAATCTGGGCGGCATTTACGAAAACGTGGTGGCCCAGCAGCTGGCTGCCCAAAATTCGCCAGCTTTACTACTATCAGACAAAAAATGCGCGGTGAAGTGGACTTTGTGGTCGATGGACCGGATGGGACGGCTGTTCCGATCGAGGTTAAATCGGGCTCCTATTACCACGCGCACGCTGCGCTCGGTCATGTGCTTGATACGGCTGAATATGGCGTAAGGCTCGGGATTGTTTTCTCGAGAGGCAACGTTGAGCGCAACGGAGCGGTTCTCTATTTGCCGCTATATGCGACCTGGGCCCTTTCGGATGTTTTGGGCGACTCCTGCGCCGAGGGGATAAAGCTGGAGGTCAAGCCGGTCTAGGGCTAGTCCCGGATGTGACAAAGGCGTGGCCCGCGACCTCGATTGCCTACAGCTGCTCGAGCATAGCGGTGCAGCCGTCGAGTACGTCGCGGTAGGTGGCATCGAAATTGCCGGTGTACCAGGGGTCGGCCACGTCGCCGGGGCGCTCGGTCCAATCGAGCATGCGCGTAATCTTGCCGTCGGGGTCGTCGCCAAAGATGCGACGCAGGCCACGCGCGTTCTCGTCGTCCATATAGACAATGTGGTCCCAGTCGCCATACTCCGCGCGACGCACCTGACGTGCACGATGTGCGACGACGGGAATCCCGACCTCGCGCAGCTTGGCAACGGTACCGTGGTGTGGCGGGTTGCCGATCTCCTCGGTCGAGGTCGCAGCGGAGTCAATGACAAACTCGCCCGCGCGCCCGGCGCGCCGCACCAGCTCGGTAAACACCGACTCAGCCATCGTCGAGCGACAGATGTTCCCATGACAGATAAACAGTACGCGGTGCATATGCGGTTTCCTTTCTAGGCGGTCGCGCAGGGCTTACAGACTGCTCTTGAGGCAGTCTGCTCCAATAAAGCCCGCTGCGTACAAGGGGAGGTGGCGTAGCTCGCGCCCGTCATCGGTTTCGCTGCGGAAAAAATTGTTCTCGGACAAAATGTAGGCATATGGCGATCGGGCTTTGTCCATGAACGACCCGAGGGTTCTCGCGCGCACGTTGCGTGCGGACTTTACCTCGACGGGCACGATTTCCATACGGTCGGTCTGAAGTAGAAAATCGAGCTCGCCGGTCGTCTTCCAAGACGACGGCGGCACCCAGTAATACGTCTGCAAGCTGTTACCCGAAAATGCTTGCATGACCGAGTTTTCCGCCAGGGCGCCTCGGAAGTCGGAAGATAGCGCTATGGCGGAATCTTCTTTGAGGTCGAGCCAGAGCCTCGGGTTGATGCCGAGTTTGTAGAACATGAGGCCGGTATCGAGAAGATAGACCTTAAAGAAACTTCCATCTTCGTCGTCGAAGGGGACGAGGGGAGGCTCGATGCCTTCGGTCAGGTTGTTGACCGATATGATACCGGCGCCTTCGAGCCAGTCGAGCGGCTCGATAAGCTTGGCGCGACGGCCTCCGCGTTCGACCTCGGAGTACTTGAAATTTTTTTGTGGACGATCTCAGCAGCTGGGACGGAATGGAGCGCCAGACCTTGCGTGCCGCCACGCCGCTGATCCCGTTTTCGGGGTCGGTCATATCGGCGGTATAGGTCTCGTTGATTTCGCGCTGCTCGACGCGCGCATCCTCGATAGATAACGTCTTGCGATATGCGTTGACGGCGGCGGGCATGCCGCCCACGATCTGGTATCGATGAAACAGGCTGAGCGCGGCTTGGTGCGCGGCGTAGGTCTCGAGCGTGCCGGCGTGGGTACGAATGGCATCGGCCATCTGCTCCTCATCGAGCGCCCAGAGAAACTCCTCGAACGACATAGGATGCATGGTCTCTTGACGAACGCCGCTGGGAAAAGGCAGCTTACGTTTGCGCGTGGCGACGCCGAGCTGACTGCCGGTCGCGCATATGCGCCAGCCCGAACCCGTAAAAAAAGCGAAGCGAGTTGAGCGCCCGTTCGCAGAGCTGCACCTCGTCAAACAGGATGAAGGTGGTTTCTTTGCGAATGGGGGCGCGTTTATAGTCTGAAATCCGCGCCACGATGGTGTCAACGTCGTCGGTGGGACAATCGAACAGCGGAGCGATCAGCTCAAGATCGGTCTGAAAGTCGAGTTTGACAAACGCATCGCCGGCGATTCGCCTGCCGATTTCCTCGGCAGCGTACGTTTTGCCTACGCGTCGCGCACCACGGATGAGGAGGGGGCGTGAGGCGTCCTTTGTCGCCCATGATTCGATAACGGACTCGATTGATCTGCGCATGGGGCCGCCTTTCCAATTTCGTGTACTTCAGATACATAGTTTAGTACGATTTCATGTACTTGAAATACACGAAATAATAGAAAAGCGTGTATCTCAAATACACGAAATTGCACTGCTGAAGCTTCCAGGCGGATAAACATACTCATATTGGGCGGTTTTCACCGGTTACTCGCCACCTTGGGCTATGTTTGCCCCTATGCCCGTATTGAGGGCCGTGCTGATTGACGACGGCGCTCCCAGCGAGCCAGCTTAATCGTCACCAGCGTGAGGGCCCAGGCCACAAGCGAGAACGCGGCGCCCACTGCGCCCACGTACGCAATGCCAACGCTGCTTACCACGGCGCCGCCCACTGCGGTGCCAAACGAGATGCCGACGTTAAACGCCATGGGCTCAACCGAACTTGCGAGTACCATCGACTTGGGATGGCGGCTGCGTGCCACGTCCATAAAGTGCGTGATGCATGAGACCGAGAACAGGTACATGAGCATCGCCAGGCTAAAGACAAAGACCAGCGCGAGCGGCATGGCGGCGCCCACGGCAAACAGCCCGAGCAGTGCCGCCGCCTGCAGCACAAACGTAACCAGCAGCGCCTTCATGCCAAAACGCGCATCGATCCATCCGCCCAGGATGTTCGAGATCAGGCAGAACACGCCATAGGCCATAAGTGTGGTGCTCGCCTGAACGGTATCCATGCCCAGCACCTGCTCCAGATAAGGCGTCACGTAGCCGTAGAATACGTAGACCGAGCCCACGCCAAACAAGAAGATGAGCATGCCGGTGATGATACTCGGCTCGCGTAGTAGCCCCGCCTGCTCGCGGAAGGTGGCGGGCTCATCGGTCTGCCCGGCGCGAGGCATAAACGCCACGAGCGCGCTACAGATCAAAACGGCAAAGGTCAGCGTGCCGTACATGGCCACGTGCCAATCGAGTGTGTCGGCCACAAACTTGCCAATCGAGGTCACAAAGACCATCGCCACGGAAAACGCGCCGTACACGACCGAGATGGCAAGTGAGGTTTGCTGCGGGGATAGCAGCTCAGGGATGTACGTCACGCCCACGGCGAGCAGCGCACCCGAGACAGAGCCCAGGACAATGCGTGAGATAAACAGCACCTGGAAGTTGGGAGCCAACGCCATGACCAGGTTGCCGAGCACAAAGACGACGCTATAGCACACGAGCAGCTGGTAGCGGCGGAATCGCCCCGTGCTGAGCGCGAGCACCGGCGTCGCGATAGCGTAGACGAGCGCAAACACGCTGATGAGCTGGCCCGCAGTGGCAAGTGATATGCCGAGTTCCGTTGCCAAGTCGCTTTCGATGCCGATGACCACGAACTCGGAGCAGCCGAGCGAGAATCCCAACAGCACGAGCAGCGCCAGGCAGAGCTTGGTGCGCGCGGGGGAGAGCGCGGCGGCGGTTGGCTTACTTTTAGGCGTGGTTGCGGCGGTCAAGGTTGTCACTCCAATGTCGCATGAATAAGCGGGATTCAATCCCTGCAACTCTAACAGAATGTGACAAAGGGGCAGTCCCTTTGTCACATGGAGGGCTTGCCTGTATAGTCGCAATACAGGCGAAGATGGTCTCAGGTACATCGCGGGCGGCAGGAGATCCCATGGGTATGCACACGACAAAGGTTGCAGTGGGCGAGGGCAAGTTTGCGCTCGAGGCCCAGCTGACGGTGACGCCGCGAGGCATGGCGGTGTACGCCTGCTCGCCGGAGTTTGCGCACCTGGGCGCCACGGCGCAGGCCATTCCGCGCCCCGAGCCCGGCCGTACGGCAACGGTGAGCATCCTGGCCGTTCCGTGCCATCGAGACGAGATCCCGGCGCACGATATCGCGGCGGCGCTGGCCACGCGCTTTGGCGTGCCGGTAGTTGCAAGCACGGGTTTTCATGTTGAACAAGCGAGCGGTGACGACCTGCAGCGCGTGCTCGACACCACCAAGGAGCTCATCGCCGCGCTCGAGGAAGCCGCAGCCCGCATTCTGCGCGCCGGCTGGGATGAGGGCGGTGCGGGCGCCGAGGTCGTGGCGGTCGATGCTGCGACCGGCGAGGCGCTTGGCCCCGTCGACCGCATCGAGGCCCATGCTGGTGAGGGCATCCTGCATCAGGCATTTCTGACGCTTTTGGTCGAGGGCCGGGGCGAAGACGCGCGCCTGCTGCTCTGTCGCCGCAGTCCGCTCAAGCGCCTGTGGGGCGGGGTGCTGGCCGATAGCTGCGCCGGCCATCCGCTCCCCGGGGAAGACGTCGCGGCCGCCACGGCGCGCCGCATCAACAAAGAGCTCGGCATTACGCGCGAGCCCGATCAGCTCAAGCACCTCGGACACGTGGTGTACCGCGAGGACCACGGCGACGGTCGCTGCGAGTGCGAATGGTGCGAGGTCTACCTTGCCCATGTTGAGCCGGGCGAGCTGCATATCAACCAAGAGGAGATCTCGGAGGTGCGTCGCGTTGCTCCGTCCGAGCTCAAAGGCTACCTGCAGGGTCACCCCGAGCAGCTGGCCCCCATGGCTCCGTGAGGCCCTCGGCGACCCATTCATTCGCACGGTCCTCGCTATGTAAAAAATGACAGTCCCTTTGTCACATCCAAATCCGATCACAACATTCGGCGAAAATCTCGAAAACGAGGAAAAGCGTCGAATGTTGTGACGGTTTTTCGTCTAGGGAATCGCTTCTCATCCAAAAAAGTCCGCTTGACTGTATTGCCGCAACACAGCGCAACGTAAGGGGTGTCCGATAACGGGCGCCCCCTTTTTTAATGGCGGCAACATGGCTGCGAATTCGGAGCGCCCCCTAA
>ENA-OQHD01000097-OQHD01000097.1-human-gut-metagenome-genome-assembly--contig:-NODE-97-length-38244-cov-14.283548_pt1 | contig 38244 bp, 47 predicted proteins | sample MGYA00242560_ERZ504711 | MGnify/ENA primary metagenome ERZ504711 (study PRJEB26092, sample SAMD00036198) | human gut metagenome | host: Homo sapiens | study: EMG produced TPA metagenomics assembly of...
CACCGGACATGCGTCCCGGCCGGCGAGCAGGTCCGACGACAGCGGGGACGAACCGGTCTGGGGCGGGCGCGCATCGCGCGGGTCAGCGCGTCCATGTCCATGGGCGAAGAGTCCGGCGTTCATCATGCCGTTCAGTTCGACGATGGACACCTCGGCCGTCGATCAGGCACAGGTCGAGCACGTAGGCGCCGTATCCGTCGCCCGCGAGCGCGCGGCCGAACCGGACGGCCGCCTCCCGGTAGCGTTCGGCCAGGGTCGGGGCGGCGCTCGACGGTCGACCGGTCCATGTCGGCGCGGGTCCGCTGCATCTTCGGGTCGAACCGCGCCTCGTTGTCCACCGGCGTCAGGACGCCGATGTTGCCCGCGCCGCACACCGGCTCGTCGCCGACCATGAACATGCGGTATTCGTACTCCATGCGCACGCGCTTCTGGACGAGCAGGGCGTCGGGCACGCCCTCGGCCCGCATGGACTCCCAGTCCTCCGCGAGCCAGCCGGCCACCCGGTTCGCCAGCGCGTCCGGATCCGTCCCGTCGAGCGGCAGGTTCGGCCGGGCCTTCTCCCGTACGGCGTACTTGACGAGGAACGACGCGACTCCCCGGTCGACGAGCCTTGCGAACGCGGCCCGCACGTCCGGCGGGTCGATGGAGCACGTCTCGGACGGCCGGTGCATGAGCCCGCGCACCACCGGGTTCAGACGGTAGCGGGAGGCCAGCGAGGAGTCGGCCACCTGGTCCGGCGTCTGGCAGTGGGCGAGCACATGCCCGAAATGCGGCAGGCCGGCCAGCGACCCGTCGTCGCCCCTCCACCTTCCATGCACGCGGACGATGGCGTCGTCCCCGAGGTTCCGCACGCCCCAGTACAGGCGGGCGCACATCTCGATCCAGTCCTCACGGTCCCCGCCCGCCGGTTCCACGGGGCCGACATGCTCCTCCCACGCGCGGATGTAGCCGTCGGGGACGCCGTCCAGGTCGTTGGGGCACCTGACCGGAACGATCGATATGACCCACGGGCCGGTCACAGGCTTGGCGGAGTCGACCATCGGCGCGCCTCCTTCTCGTCCAGGGCGCCGAAGCCGAGCCGGAGCAGGTCCGCCGTGCTCTTCGCCCATTGGCGCATCTCGTCCGCGGACACGGGCATCGGCGGGCGGAAGTCCACGACGTCCCCGTACAGGACTTCGGGGAACCGCCACAGCCCGACGGCGTGCGCCGCGCCCCTCGCCCACAGGTCGACATGGGCGGCGCACCAGCGCGAGCCGTCCGTCGTGGGTCGGCCGCAACGGCCCGTCTTGGTGAGGAACCGGCAGCGGCCGTCCACGTCCGCACTGGCGGCGCGCTCCGCGTCGAGCCCGGCGAGCTCCTTTCCGCATCGGACGGCCCGCCGTCTCCATGCGGCCGCGGACTCCGCGTCGGCTTCCAGCCCGCCCGCCAGCGACGCGACGGCCCCGAGGTCGCCGAACGGCATGCGCGCCAATCGTTCGCGCAGTATCCACGCCCGCGACGCCTTGCGGCGCCAAGAGCGCTCCGCGTGGAGCAGGCGGCGTTCCAACCGGACGCGCCTGCGGTCGATGTAATCCATCGGGGTCCTCCTAGTCGATGTCGGTGATGTAGTGGTAGATGGCCCGCGCGTATTCCTCCGGGTCGGCGTCCGGGTCCCGGCGCATCCGCTCGAGCATCGCGGCGATGTTCCGCTCGGCGTTCCGGCACCGTTCCTTGGGGCGGTTCTCGTCAATCAGGAAGGCGCCCAGCGTGGCGGCGCAGTCCCGGCACACGCGCGCGACCGCGCTCGGCGGCCCACCCGCGTCGGAGACGATGGCGAAGTGCGCCCAGTGCTCCGTTCGGCAAACGGACAGGTAGTGGGCGCCCAGCCATTCGCCCTCGGCGGAGCGCTCCCCGTAGGAGTCATCCCCGAACGGCGGCAGGCAATGCCCCGACCCCCAGGGCGAGATGTCCCAGCGGACGTGCATGCACGAACCGCCATAAGGGTGCATCCGGGCGTCCTTCTCGTCCGGCTTGTCCTTGCAGTACGGGCACTCGCTCATGACCGGTCCTCCTTGGCGAACCGCCAGCCGCGCATCGTGAGACCGAGGATGGACGCCCTCGCCGTCTCGCCGCCATCGGTCACGGCCATGCACGGCAGGTCCGTGGCGTCGTCCATCACGACCTCGAACGTCAGGCCGGACGGGGAGCCGTCCCCATGGACCAGCCGCCCACGTCCGCCGACGCGCAGGGCGCCGCCGTCGGTCAGGCGGAAGGCGGCGAGCACCGTGTCGGTCAACGGCGATGCCGCCGGCTCCCCATCGGCCGTCACGTCGTAGACGAGCGAGGCCTCGACGGTGAACGGCCGGCCGCACTCCCCGCACGTCAGCCTCCGGCGTCCGCCGTCGACCATCTCCAGGTCGTATATCGGGTCGAGCAGTCCCGCCCCGCAGGACGGGCAGTCCAGAACGTTGGTCTGGATCATTCGTTCTCCTTCGCTTGGGCCGTCCGCCATTCCCCGAGGGCTTTGGCGAACGACGGGTGGTATTCCGCGTACGCGTCCAGATCGTCCAGATTGTCCCGAATCCATTCATTTCGGCGGGACTCGACTGTGGTGAGCTCAAGGGCGTATTCGTCATCTCCGCCGAAAGGCGTCTTTTCACCGGCGCAATGGTCCTTCCTGAAACGATCCAGCGAATCGAGCAGGCGCCCGTACGCCGTCACCTGCCTTGGTGCGATGAAATGAGCGGCACCGCAAAGGGCCCTCGCCGGCCTGTGGAACAAGAAGCCCGCCAGGAGCCAGAAGAACGGCTCGATAAGGCCAAGCCACAGCCACAGGTAGCCCCATACATAGACGATCCGCCCATCCCCGATCCGGATGTTGTAGTGGATCCACCAGACCATGGCGGCCACATTGGCCCCGACCCCACATGCGACGACAGCCATGGCGCGTAGTGTTTCCGTAGGCGTCAGACGCCAATGCCACAGCATGCCGATGGCATTGGGCACCAGAAACGCCGTCCATCCAAGAAAGGCCGTGATGGCAATCGTGGCGGCTATGACCAGGAAGGCATATCCAATGCCCGCCCACGGCCAGGCGGCGATTTGGGCAAGTCCCGCTGCGAGCGCGCCGCCTGCCCATGCAAGCCATCTGCCCACCTGTCGGAGCCAGTCGGTGCGGAGCGCGACGTAAATAACGCCCGCGACGAGCGGGGTGGCCACGGATACGGCGATGGCCGCCTTCTGCGGCGGGTCGAGTCTTTGTCTCAGCATGACGCCCCCTCGAACAGTCCGTAGCCGATGTCGGCGCGGAGCAGGCCGTTGAGGCTTGGGACCACCACCGGCTCGTAAGTGAATCCGGCGGGCATGGACAGGGCGATGAACCGCATGACCAGATCGGCCCTGTCCCGCATCCGCCATGGCTCCCCGGTCCCGTCGAGAAGCCCCGCGCGTTCGAGCGCGCCGCGCGCCTCCGGGCTCATGCCGGACTCGCCGTAGCTCGTCCAGACGGCGAACGGGTCGTCCTTTTTGAAGCCGTCGAACCGGACGCCGTACTTCTCGCGGCTCATCCCGTAGGCCGCGGCGATCTCGGCGGCCGGCCGGCTGCATTCGTACAGAAAGTCCTCTTTGATGTCGTGGCCCTTGCCGAGCCAGTCACCCAATGTGATGCAGAACAGCATGGTTGCCTCCTTTTCCTACGGGAAGGCCATGCGTCCCGGTCCGGCCATCATCTCGTCGGAGCCGTCGTGCGGACAGGTCTGATCGGCTTGCCATCCATGTCATAGGCCTCGACCTGCTTGGCCTTCACGTCGCCATGGACGCGGATGGTCATGCTCTTTCCACCCTTGCGCTCGGCGATGCAGTATTCGGTTCCATCGGGCACGGCGGTCCGGCGGGAGCCGTTCCCGCAGTCCACGCTTTCGAAGCCGTAGGATTCGGCCAACGCGCCGTCGAAATCCGACGGACGTCCACCGGGGGTCATACCAAGGGACATGCAGACGGCGAAGGCGACCAGGAAGGCGAGCATCCCCACCAGGACGCTCGCCACGAGCTCCCCTATCTGCCCATATCCGAACGGATACAGCCGGCGTAGCACCAGACGGCATACGACACCGGCCATCACGCCGATGACCGCCAGAACAAGGATCGTCACCACCGGCGTCTGCACGGCGCTCCAATCACTGAAATCGACGCTCAATCGAACCTCCCGAGATACGCCATTTCGTCGGCGAGTCCGTCCTCGCCCTTCGCCCTAAGCATGTTCGCCACGCCGTACCGTTGGTTCCAGCAACGGACGATGGTGTCCGCCCCGACGCCGGGCGCGCCCCAGACGGTCGGCAGGATGGAACAGGCGCCCGGCCTGTGGCTGATGCCGTAGCATGTCCCATCCGCCGTGCCGTCGTAGACGAGCCGGACCGGTCCGCCGCAGAACGGGCAGGGCGCCAAGTAGGTCATTCGACATACCCGCCCAGGAAGATGTCGACGGCCGCGTCCCCGTCCGCCTCGACGACCTTGACAAGGCGCGGGGCGACGTCCTCGATCTCCCCCTCGTTGGCACGCCGCGCGGCGGCCTCGACCTCCGCGCGGCGCCTCTCGGCCGCCTTGCGGTCCGTGTGCAGGCCGTACAGGTGGATGTACACGCCACAGCCGGGCGTGATGGTGCCGATGACGGCGTACAGCTTCATAACAAACTCCTTTCGAGAGAACGAGGCGCCGGCCAAGGAAAGCCACTGGATGAACGCCGGCGCCCCTGATGACATTCATGCGTCCCGGAGAAACCAACGGGACGCCCGTCCCGAAGGACGCCGCCCCGCCTGGGGGAGCCTGGAAGGGCTCCTTTTGTTCACCTGGGACTCCCCTATGCGTCCCGTGCGCGCCAGTGGAAGCCGTAGGCCGATGGGATGTGATCGCCCGCAATCACCGCCCCGGCTCCTTGCGTCGGATGGCCTCGATGCGCTCCCAGATGGCCTTGGCGGCCGCCTCCGGCTCCATTCCGGCGTAGACGGATACGGGCACCGGCCCGCCGTCGACGGTGACGTGCAGTCCGGCCGCCTCCTCGTAGCCACGCTCCGGCGTGATCCACAAAGCGGCCAATTCGCGACCGCCAAGATCGTCGGCCCCGTAGACGCGCAGGGCGCCGTCGGAGTCGAACCACGTCTCGCAGGCGCCCCACTGGGCCAGCCGGTACAATTCGCGCCATGTCTCCTCCGCATCGGAGGACGACCTGAGCCAGACCTCGGCCTCGACCTTGGTCCGGCACCCGCACTCCGGGCACTCGAACGAACGGCGCTCGCCGTTGCGCCAGCCGGCGGCGGACAGGTCGGTGATTTCCTTATGGCAGCATGCGCATTGCAGAATGATGTCTTTCATATCCGCCGTCATGCGTCCCGGCTTGGCGGCCACGGCAAAGGCCCCGTCCGGAGACTTCCGGTGCGGGACCCTGTGCGATTCGACGTCATAAGAAGGAGCCGGCCGCGCGAAATGAAAGCGAGGTGAGAACCGCGCGGCCGCTCCCGGTGCCCCCGGCCGGATTCGGACCGGCGGTCTCCGCCTTCGGAGGGCGGCGCCCTATCCACTGGGCCACGGGGGCTTGGCTTTTTGCCTGCCGGTATGCGTCATGCGTCCCGGCAGGCCTTCTCTACGGCGTCGAGAATGCCGCCCATCCAGAAGGCCTGATCGACCTCCTCCTCGCCGTAAAGGCCGTCCGAAATCAGCTCGAGCACCTCCGGGCCGAAGCGGTCGAGACGGTTGCGGCGGACCAGGTCGTCGAACAGCAGGTCCTCCGCGCCGACGCCGGCCTTCGCGGCCTCGGCCTCGATGTCATCCCAGTGGCAATCGACGTAGTCGTCCAGCCCGCTGTCGGGGACGTTTTCAAGCTTTCGTCTCGCCACGCCACTCCTCCATCCTCTGTTCGGCGGCCAGTTCGGCCTTGGCGGCGGCATGACGGCGGTTCTCCGCGCACCAGCCGCACTCCGGCGCGGCACAGCCGTGCGGATTGCTCCACTTGCCGATGCGGCGGGCCAGTTTGCCGCCGCCTTCCATGTGGCGGACGCGGCGCGCCCGGTCTTGCGCGTAGCTCTCCTCCCTGCCGCCCGTCACGCGGTCGACGGCATGGTCCGTCAGGTCCTTGTATGTTCTAGCCATTAAGCAGCCTCCATGAGTCGTTCGATCGCCCATGCGTAGCAGCCGACGCGCCCCCATTCGTCGCGCTGGGGAGTGCCGTTCCACATGTCGGTCAGGCCGATATACGGATCCTCGCCCAGATCCCCGCGGTCGTCCAGATCGACGGGGCCGGCGGCGAAGCGGCGTTCGGGGTTGCGGTCGAACCAGCTCTGGTCCAGCTCGCCCATGCGCACGCACGACAGGCATCCAGGGCGCACGGCGCCATACCATGTCGCGGTCGGGAAGCCCTCCTCGTCCACATCGAGCGTGGCGACCTCATGGCCCTTGACCAACTGCACGCTGCCGCAGTTGCGGTTGGTGACGATGTGGATCCCCTCCGGGCAGTACTCGTCCGCGCGGGCGAGCGCCCAACGGTGGGCCTTGACGCGCTGGGCGGACTGATTGCCGTCCCAGACGCTGTAGTCGTCTGGGTCGAGGCCGGTCTCGGCGGCCCATTTGGCTTGTGGTGTCATGGCATTGGCTCCTTTTTCTAGCTGTGTTAAGCCATGCGTCCCGGTCAACGGAAGATGGAGCGGGTGGTCCTGTGGTGGACGGCGGTCTTGGCGGCCTTCTCTGGGTTCTTTGCCCAGCCCATGCCCTTTCTGCCGTAACCCGGGACCACCGCCTTCTTGACCGCGCGGGTCGCGCGGCCCTTCGTTCTCGCCGCAATGGACTTGCGTGAAGATGGCGTCCGAAATCTGAATCTCATGCCATATCCTCTTTCCTATAGCCCCTGCACGGCCGCATCGGCCAGCGCCTCGATCATCGGCGCTCCCCTGAGCGCCTTCAGCCATTCGGCGGGAATCGCCCCGTAGCCGTACCGGATGCCCGCCATGGCGCCGGCGACACAAGCGGTGGTGTCCGTGTCGGACCCTAGGTTCACGGCGGCCAGCACGCAGTCGCGGTACGAGCCGGTGTCCGCCAAGCACCACAGGGCCGCGTCGGCCGTCTCGTCGACGAACCCGCCGGAACGGATCGCGTCTTCCGGCCGCGGGTCCGGGTCGGGCGTCCAGCCGTTTGCGAGCCGCTCCAGCAGCCGCACCTGGCGCACGCACATGTCCATGACGTGCGGGTGCGCGTGGGTGACGGCGGACGCGGCGCGGATGGCCTCGTCGGACTGGTGGCGGATGGCGAGCGGCGCGATGCGCATCAGGCTGCCATTGCCCTGCGAGCGCTCGCCCGTCGAGCCGCGGCCGGAGCGGATGGCGGACGCGCAGGTGAGGCCGCAGTCGAACACCTCGCCGTCCGGCGTGTAGGCGCCCGCCTCGAGCCAATTGCGGTAGCGGGCAAGCAGGTCGGACGGGTCGACGTTCCAGTCGTCCTCGATGAGCGAGTGGAGCGTGGCGAGCGTCATGGCTGTGTCGTCCGACCATGTGCCCGCCGGCCGATTGTGCGTGCCATGGCCGGCCATGCCGTCGCAATGGAACGTCCCGCGCCCCTTGAACTCGTACGGGACGCCGAGCGCGTCGCCGACGGCGAGCCCGTAGAGCATGCCGCGTACCTGGTCCGGGGTCATTCGTCGTCCCCCTCCCCCTGCCACCATGGAGCGAGGCGGAACTCCGGCGGCTTGCCCTGTTCGACGCCGGCGAACAGCATGGAGCCGTCGGCCAGTCCGCAGGGATGGAGATTCCCGCAGCCGCATTCGCGCGCCTCCGTGACGGTGCGGGCGACCGCGGCGGCCTGTTCGGCCAACTCCTTGTAGCCTTCGGAGGTCAGGCCGAGCGCGGCGCGGACCCGCCGCTCGCCGGGCTTGACCTGGGAGACGATGACGGGACCCATGAACGATTCGAGCGCCTCGACCGCATCCGCGATGCCGCCGATGATGGCGAGCCGCCCGACCGGCGGCACGTCGGCGAACCGGTCCGCGATCCCGTGGAGGGCGTCGGCCAGCGCGGGCAGCATCGCATCCGCGACCATCCCGCGGTTGGCGGCGATGGCATCCGGGTCGGTCCAGTCGACCTCGAGCGTGGCGTTGGCGGCGGTATCGGCATCAAGCAGTTTCCTCAGGTCCCCATCCCAGTCATGGGCGCCCGGAATGGGAATATTCTTCCATTTCGACATCGAAGGACTCCTTCTAAAGCAGATCGACGGCGACGATGAGCACCACCCACAACAGGGCGACGAAGACCGTCCACCGATTCAGGTTCCTCTCGGCCACGCCGGAGCTGCCGGCCGAACCGGTCAGGCCCTCGGCGAAATTGGAGAAGCCACCGCCCTTGCCCTTGTGCATGAGGATAAGGCAGGCGAGCAGGAGGGATAGGACCGCGACGGCGACGGTCATGATGGTTTTGAGCATATTGGATCCTTTCTAGCCGAAGATATGCAGAACAAGCTTGCCGAGACCGAAGTCCATGCCGGTCACGAGTGCCATGAGCAGAAGGACGAAGGCGAAGACACCGACAATCCAGCCTGCCCATTCGCGGACGGAGGGCGTCACGACCTTACGAATCTCGTCGATGGTCTGGCGCGTGAAACGACCGATGGCAATGAATGGCTTGGTAATAGTTTTCATACCAGAGACTATGCGTCGCGCGGGCATGGAAAGCCCCAGCCCTGCGCGGGAACAACAGGGCCGAGGTTACGGGAAATCGCCCCTGCATGCGCGGGGAAGAGCATTGCTGGGCGGACAGTCCGCGGCATCGTATGGAATCACCCCCGCGTGCGCGGGGAAGAGAGTAATGGAAATGCGGCCTCAGGGGACATGGCTATACCCCCTAAGTACAAATTTTTCGCTCTTTTCCAAGAGCCACCCCCAAGCGCCGCGTGATTCCAGAACGCGGGGCCGGGGACTTTTCAATTATCAAGCATCGCAGCCTACATCATGCGTCCCGGCCGGCCGCGGCCACCAGACCACGCCGGAATTCCTCAGGTAGGGACTCATTATCCCTGAGCCGAGTGGCAGCGGCCGCACCCGCCTTGCGCACGATTTCGCCCGCCACGGCCTCGGTCATACGAGGATTGGCGCAGACGCCGATCAACGAGGGCCGATCGCTCAAATCGGCCAGCCCCAGCCCGTTCGGGTCGCGCATCGTACTCCATGCCAACTGCCTTATGCCGGGATCCTCGGAAACCGTCCCAAGCGCCCCGCGCACGAAGTCGTCGCACGCCGACGCTCGCAGGATCTCGGTCTGCACGCGGACATTCCGCGTGCAGGCGCGGGCCAGGCGGATGAGCGTGGAGGCGTCGGCGGCGGGCGCGTGGGCGATGCCACGGGCCAGATCCGGGTCGACCGGCCCTTCTCCGATCATGGCCTTCAAACCGGCCGCGTCGGGCAGGGTTCTGTTGCGCGCCAGACCGCGGCGGACCGGCTCGCGGCGCACATCCACGTCGGCGAGCCGGCGGACGTCGCCGACCCTTGACCACGCCTCCTCCACGTCGAAGCCGTCCCGCGAGCGATTGGCGGCGGCGATGAGCGCGCCGTCGCCCGCGGCCGGATTGGAGATGACGCGGTGCAGCAGGTAGGAGTCCTCCGGGAATTTGAGGACCAGCTGGGCGAGCGTCTCGTCGGTCAGGCGCGGACTGCCCGCCAGCGTCTCGGCCACGGGGATGTAGGCGCGGGTCGTACCCATATCCAGTGCAATGCGCGCGCCGGCCTTGGGGTCGAGGCGCGGGTTCTGGGCCATGCAGGTCCATGCCATGCGCCGGTCGGCGGCGGGTAGGCGCTTGACCTCGGCCAGCAATTCCATGTGGTGCCCCTCAGACGCGGGGTTCGCGCACATGCCGTCGAGGATATGGCGCCTCATGGCATCGGTCGTCTGCCGGTCGCGCAGGGCGTTGAGGTCGTCCCAGCCGAGATTCGGGTTGAAGGCGAGCCGCCTGTCGACGTTCGGCTCGTCCAGCGCCAGCGCCGCCTCGAGCTCGGCGCCCTTGGCGTGTCGGAGCGCCAGGATGTCGTCGTCGGTCAGGTGCTTGGGATCGAACGCGGGCACCATGTCCAGATCGTCGTCCGAGCCTTGTCCGGCCTTACGGTCGAACTGGCCGCCGTCGGGGCGTCCAGCCGCCTTGTGGTTGTTGCCTTTGCCGTCACGCATGTCTCAGTCCTCCCCGTTGACGTCGAGCTTGGCCAGCGAGTCCGCCACGTCGTCGTCGGTCCAGCCGGTGAAGTCCATGTCATCACGGGCACTCTGGACGGCGTCGAGGATCTCCTCGCGGTTGTCCCACGCCTCCTGCTCGAGGTCGGATTCGTCGATGGATTCGAAGTTGCCGTAGCCGTCGAACCGGATGTAGTCGCATCCCGGCGTGCAGTCGCCGTAGAACGCCCGGTCGACGAGCCATTGGGCGTCGTATCGGCCGGAGCCATACACGCCGGACAGCGACTCGATGTCGTCGGTCGCGTCGGTCCAGTCGAACGCGCCGTCCCAGCGGTTGCCCTCCCGGGCGGCCTCCAGCAGAGCCTTGGGGTCGCCGTCGCGCACGCCTTGGAGCGTGTCGGCATCGAGCTCCTCCCGGACCTCGGGCGCGTCCTCCACGTATTGGCGGATGTCGTCGGCCTCGTCGGCGGCCTGATCCTCCAGGTCGGACTCGTCGACGGATTCGAGCATGCCGGCGTCATTGAACCGGACGAACTCGCGGGTCGGGTAATAGTCGTCGCCGACCGCGTCGATCAGGGTCATGGCGGCGGCCGGGTCGAAGCCCAACTCGGACATGAGCTCCTCCGGCTCGGTCGCATCGGTCCAGTCGCACGAGCCGTCCCATGAGCTCATGGCGCGGGCCAGCTCGAGCAGGGCCTCGCGCGAGTCGTCCGTGTCCCTGATGCGGTCCCATGCGGGGATCTCCGGGGCCGCGGTTTCCTCCAGATCGTCGTCCGTTCCCTGGCCCGCCTTTCTGTCGAACTGGCCGCCGTCGGGGCGTCCCGCCGCCTTGTGGTTGTTGCCTTTGCCGTCCATTGCCATGATTGGCCTCCTTGTCCGTTCCCGATTGGGCTATGCCGGCCGTCTAGAAGATGAGGTCGGTTTCGAGGTCGTCCAGTGGGATGGCCTCGCCGACGCTTTGGCGCATCCACCGGTTCCATGCGGTGATGAGCAGGCTGAGGGTGTCCTTCTGATTGAAGTCGCGTCCGGCGGCGCGGTCGAGCATCCAGCGCTGCGGGGAGTCGGGGTCGAGCGGATGCTCGCCGTCGAAGACGGGACGCCAGAAGGCATCGACGCGCGACGGGCTCGACCAGCGTTCCACGAGCATGATGGCGAGGGGCAGTTTGAGGCCCAGATGGTGGCGGGTCTTGGCGATGGCGGCCCATTCGCGGTATCGGACGATGTCGCCGTAGTTGGCGCGGATGGTGTCGATGAGGCGGGATGGGGCCGGCCAGCCCTTGCGGTGGACCATGCCGTCCATGCCGAAGTCCTCCCAGTTGATGTAGGCGCGGACGGCGCAGATGACGTTGTGCGCGTCCTTGAGGCCGGGGAACTCGTCGGTGACGAGCGGGTCGATGTACCTCTCGGCGAATCGGTCGCCGATGTCGAGGCGGCATGCGCGCAGCGTCCTGTCGTCGGCGTCGACGGTGCGCAGAAGCACCGGAACGGACTCCACCTCCTCGTCGACGGTGCGGGAGAGGCGGGCCAGCGTCTCCCGCCCGGCGAGGATGGAGCCATCGGCGGCAAGCTCCAGCATGCCTTTCCTGGAGTACGCGGGGCTCTTCGCCGTGAGCCCGATCTCGCGTCCGGCTCCTTTGGCGACGTGCCCGAGCATGCGGACCCGCCATGGGGTCATCTCGACCATGCCGTAGCGGCCGCCCTCCACCGGCCTGTCCTCGCCGTCGAACAGCAGTCGGGACGTCAATATCGTTTCCATGGGTCCTCCTTTTGTCGTTTCGGATTCCCCGCGCGCATGCGTCCTGACCGCCGGCCGGAAAATCTCCGATTCGGACGAGCAATGGAGGCAAAGGCCGTATGCACCGCCGTATGCACTTTCCGATTCGACAGGCGGAAGAGGCTTCAATGCCTACGGGCGGTAGGGCTAAAGCCTGATTCGCGGCATTGGCGTATGCAGCCGCATGCACCGTATGCACTTCCCCTTAAAGGAAAAGCCCTGAAAAAGCTCCAACTCCCAAAAGAGGTGCATAAAGTGCATACGGCTCTTCTGATGTTCGCTCGGCCCTACTCCCGCCTAGCTTCTTGCTTGAGTCGAAAAAGTGCATACGGACTGCATACGGCTGCATACGAAGTGCATACGGACGCATAAATGTGATGGAAGTGTGAAGACGGCTTGTCTTCCGTCTTTTCCGTCGCCGGAACCGACCCGATTGTCCGACTGGAGATTTTCCGAAAAAGGACGGCCGAAAGCGTAAGGATTCCAGAGGGGTCTTCCGGCATGGTCTTGGACGCATATCGTCCGGCATGGCAAGCAACTCGAATCTGACCGCGGCGCGCAACGCCCGCAACGACGAATTCTACACACGGCTCGAGGACGTGGAGGCCGAGCTCCTCCCCTGCGCCGGCGACTTCCGGGGACGGCGCGTCCTCTGCCCCTGCGACGGGCCGGAGAGCGCGTTCGTCCGCTTCTGCCTCGGACATTGGGACCGGCTCGGCATCACGCATCTGACCGCCAGCCAGTACAATCCGATGGGTCCCCTGTTCGGCTTCGGACGCCGCTGGGAATGGGACGGGCCGGACGACCGGCCGGAGCCCGTCGAGCTGGACGACGAGGGCAGCGTGCTCGGAGTCGAGGCCCGCCGCCTCATGGACCGGGCGGACATCGTCGTCACCAATCCGCCGTTCAGCATCCTCTCGTCCATCATCCCCAGACTGGAGGAATGGGGCGGGCTCTTCTCCGTCATGGGGCCGCTCCCCCAGGCGAAGGCCGTGTCCATCGCGCCGTACTTCCTGTCCGGCCGCCTCTGGCTCGGACGCCGGAACGGCTCCATGGCGTTCGCCACGCCCGACGCCACCACGCCGAAGGAGTCGTGCGACGTCATGATCGACGGCGTGCGCCACCGCCGCTTCGGCAACATCGTCTGGTACACGAACCTGCCGTCCACACTTCCGCGCGAGCCCTTCCGGCCGGCCGCGCCGGCCCCGGAGGCCCCGGAGTTCCTGGACGGCGCCCACATCCTCGAATGCGGGCAGGTGGCGGACGTGCCCGCGGACTGGGACGGCCCCGTCGCCGTCCCCCTGACGTTCCTGACCCGCTGGACGCCCGCCGACCCCGGCTGGCGGCTCGTCGACATGCCGGGGCAGCCGACCGTGGGCGGCCGGGCGCTGTTCGCCCGCGCCGTCATCGAACGCCGTTAATCGCGGCGCAGCTCCTCCATGACCGCGCCGGCCAGCTCGGCGCGGCCCGCGAGCACGGACAGCTTGCGGGCGTCCACCGTGTCCGGCTCGATGATCCGGTGGATCTGGACCGGCCTCTCCTGGCCCTGCCGGTCGACGCGGGCGTTCGCCTGCGTGTAGTCCTCAAGACTCCAGGTGAGGCTCAGCCAGACGACGATGTGGCCGGAATGCTGGAGGTTCAGGCCGAAGCGGCTGCTCAACGGATGCGTGGCCAGTATCGGCACGCGGTGCGCGTCCCACTCGGCGACGATGCCGGGCTCGTCGGTCGTATGCACCATGCCCTTGTACCGGGCCTTCAGGCGGGCCAGCTCGTCGCGGAACTGGTAGAAGACGAGGATCTGCTCGCCCTGCGACTCCTGGAGGATCCTGTCGAACTCGTCGAGCTTCGCGTCGTCCAGGCGCATGACGGGCGCGTCCACGCCCGGGTCCGGGTAGACGCATCCGGCGGTGAACTGCGTGAGCTTGTTGCACAGGACGCCGGCGTTCGACGCGGACACCTCCGCGCCGTCCAGCTCCATCCACTTGTCGCGGCGGAACGCGTCGTACGCGGTCCTCGTGTCGTCCGGCATGGCGACCATGTGGTCGATGACGGTGCGGCGCGGCAGGCCGGGCAGCTTGTCCCGGGCCAGCATGGTCAGGCAGAACGGGGCTATCGCGCCCATGATCCGTCCGTACGCCTCCGGACGCGGCAGCCATTCGTAGACGACGTCGCCGTTGTGGCGGCCGGGCACGAACCAGCGCTGGCGGTAGGAGGTCAGCGTGGGGCCCAACGCATGCCCGCCGTCCAGCAGGTAGCATTGCGCCCACAGGTCCATGAGGCCCTTGGCGGCGGGCGTGCCGGTGAGGCCCAGCACCCAGGAGACGGGCCTGCCGTGCCGGCTCCTGCCCGGCGCCGACGACAGGTTGCCGCGGCGTCGCTTCAGCAGGCGGAAGCGCTTGGCGGTGGGGCTCTTGTAGCCGGACAGCTCGTCCAGCACGATGCAGTCCCACGGCCAGACGTCGACGTGCGAGTCCAGCCAGCCGAGGTTCTCCTGGTTGATGATGGTCACGGTGGCGCCCGCCTCCAGCGCCTCGGTCCGCTTCCCCGGATCGGGCTTGGCGCCGCAGGCGACCGCGTAGTCCAGCCGGTGGGAGTCCGACCACTTGTCCAATTCGTCCGGCCAGGTGTTGACGGCGACCGTCTTGGGCGCCACGACGAGGAACCGGGAGTCCGGATGCATGGCATGCCAGATGTCCATGATGGCGATGGTCGTCAGCGTCTTGCCCAGGCCCATGTCCAGGAACAGCCCGCAGCCGCCGTAATCACGGAACGACGCGAGGGCGAATCGGACGGCGCTCTCCTGATAGTCGTGGAGCCTCATCGGGCCTCCACCGGCCTGACGGCATGTCCGCGATCGGCGAAGAAGCCGGCCTTGGGGCTGCGGACGACCAATGTCCATCCGACCCATTCGCCCTTCTCCGTGCGGGCCGTGCGGTTGTGGTCCGCGTCGGCCATGCCATTCCGGCTGACCCTCAAATCCACGACCTGCTGGTTCCTGCCGGACGCGTAGGTCAGGGTCCCCTCCCTAAGCCCGTACCTTTCCGACAAGACCGAGGTGAGCGGCTCCGGCCTTGCCGCGGAGTTCCCCACGAAGTCCCCGTCGCACAGTGCGACGGGGGACGCCACGATGACGGCGACGATGGGCAGGAAGGAGAGGTGGCCGCGGCCGGCCGGCGGGATGATGGGGATTATGGCCAGGCATGCAATGCCCGCGCAGACGGCGCCGCCCCGGTCGACATGGGAGTAATACGACCTCCACGAGGCCGGATACTTCGAAAGATCTATCATGTCCCGACTTATGCGTCGGGCCGGTAGAATAGGCTTTGGCCGGGCAATGCACTTACGGCCGAGCCCCATGCCGGCGTTCACTCACACGAGTCGGCATGGGGCTTTTCACACCCCAGCGCCGAAGCGCGGGGCATGGGTTTTTGCGGTCAAAGCGCCGCCTCGTATGAGACGCGCTCGCCGCCGGCGACGCCGGTGCGGGCGGCGACGCGCAGGCCGCGGGGCGTGTAGCCGTTGACGCGGCACCAGTTCATGGCCGCGCCGATGGCCCTGTCCTCGTCGGCCACATGGCCGGTGGCGCATGGCGTGCCGAGCACGGTGAGGGTCCAGTAACGGCCCTTCGGGTCGGGCATGGTGATGAGTCTCAGCATTGGTCTCCTTCTATGATGTTTCCTTCGGCGTCGAACCGGAACTCGCCCTCCACGGGCAGGCCCCGGGCCAGACGCGACTGCATGGCGTGGTAGGCGGCGTCCAATGCGGACGCCCTGTCGGGATGGTCCTCGAGAAGCTCTAGGAACGTGGCCAGCATGGATGCGTACTCCTCGCCGGTGGCTTTGTCGACGCCAAGGCAGGCGTCAAGACGCTCCATGTCGTCGGTGGCGGCGCGGACCCTGCCGGCGGCGGCCGCCGCGGCCGGATCGGCGTAGGGGCGCGACGCGTACCAGCCGGCCAGCTCGGCCGTCCATGCGGCGCGCGTGGCCGCGGCCCCGTCGAGCGCGCCGGCCATGTGGACGGCGCGGACGACGAGGATGTCGCCGTACGTGGCGATGGCCAGCAGCAGGCCGGCCAGGACGCCCTGCGCGGCGCCGCCCCACCGTAGGGCCGCGACGACGCCGATGGACGCTCCGGCAAGCGTGACGGCGACGACGATGGCCGCGCCGACCTTAAGTCCCGTGATTCTTCCCACGTCCATCCCTATGCGTCCGGGCCGTTCCGGGCATAGGACGCATGCCGGATGATGGCGCCGGGCGTCAACGCGGCCACGCGCCGGGGACTTCTTCACTCCGGCGGAGCCGGCGACGCGAAGGACGGAGAGCGGTTTCTCGATTCTCTAGGCCGCCATGACCCGTCCTGCGCGCGGCGCCTTTCTCTTCTCGATGGAAGGAGTCTTGGGGATTTTGACCGACAACGTGAACCATCCGGCCCACTACGAGGCGGGCCCGTTCGAGTGCGTGGAGCTGACGCGCCTGTACCCGTTCATGGGCGGCAACGCCATCAAATACGTCTACAGGCACCGGCTGAAGGGCCGGGGCGCCGAGGACCTGAGGAAGGCCCTGTGGTATCTGGACCATGCGGAGCCGGACGAGCTGCGCCCGTCGTACAACAGCCGCAACGTCCGGGCCTTCGGCGCCGTCGCCCCGCTGCTGATGTCCTCCATGGAAGTGGAGCCGGGATGCGAGACGGAGGTGGCGGGCATGTTGTCCGACAGACTAATGGACCTGGCGCTCCCGGACAACGGGGCCACCCATCTGCTGCGCGTGCTGGAGCACGCCGACTGGCAGGGCATGGCCCCGTTCTGGAAGGGCATGTGGGAGCTGGCCCGCGGGCACGACTCGGGGCTGACCCGCGCGAAGCGCGCCGTGGCCCGCCGCATCAGCCTGCTGGAGTCGGACTATTCGGACGACGAGCTGCGCCTGCTCGACGGCTGGAGCGCGCCTCCGGCCGCCATGTGGAGGCTGAAGGCAAGGGGCATGGAGCTGTGAGAGAAGGACGAGTTGCAGAACCGCCCGCCTGCGCTACGAGCCGATCCGGCCCGTCGGCATCGGTTGGAGCTTCCGCCTGCGCGTCGAACGGCTCGCGCCGGACGGTGAGTGGGAGCCCGTGCTGACGCGCGACTACCTTGTGCGAACGAACGATGTGATGGGCGATCCGGGCAGGCTGACCGCGTTCGAGGAGCGCACGGCCCGCGAGGCCGGCTACAGACGCGCCGACCTGCCCATCGTGGACTCGCCCGCGTTCGCATAGGAGCGGACCATGGAGCCCATTGAACTGGAGCCGCGCCCCGACGACGGAAGCGGCGGATGCCGCGCGGCGATCGCGCTGACGGTCGCCGCCGCCTGCCTGCCCCTCATGCTGGGTGTGTTCGCGCCCGCGCTGAGGGTGGGCGCGCTGGCCGGCGCCGCCGTCCTGCTGCTGGGGGCCGCGTGCCTCGTGGCCGTGCTGAGGTCCAGCCCCACGGAGCGCGTCCGCGAGCGGAACCGTGAGCGGGTGCTGCTGCGCTTCGGCGTCCGGTCCGACGTCTGGGACGGCTTCTCGGATGGCATGTTCGCCACGGACCGCGACGGCGTCACCCTCGTCGTGCAGAATCTGCGGGCGTGGACGGTGGACATCCTAGGCTAGGGCGGAACGACGAAGAACCCCGTCTCCGAATCCGAAAACGGATTGGAGACGGGGTCTTTTTTCGAGCGCCTGACGGGAATCGAACCCGCGTCACCGCCTTGGGAAGGCGGTATGCGCACCATCGCACCGCAGGCGCATTGCGGCCGGAGCCGGTCGGCTCCATGGCCCTTCACGGCGATCAGATCTCAATGCCGTACTCGTCGAACAGCTGGTCATCGTTCAACATCATCGACCAACCTCCTTTCCTCTGTTTCAAGTTGTCGGCGTTTTCCGCGGGCGTGGACGCCAATACTCCACGTTGGCACCCGCCCGTATTGGATGGGCGCGGCCCGCTTGCCAAGGCGGCCGGAGCGGGTATGGTCCCAAGGCTCTCGGCCGCCTTTTTCGTTCACACCAAGTGCATGCGTCCCGGAGGCTAGAACAGCGCGCCCAACGGCCGGTTCCAGTCGGGCGCGGGCCGGCCGGCGTCGAGCGCCCTGATGGCCGCGGCGCCGTCGTCGGAGGGCGTGAAGCCCCGGGCGCCGTCGCCGTCGAGCCATCCGTGCGCCGCCATGCGTTCGGCGAGCAGGCGGTTGGCACAGTTGCGCGGCCACCACAGCACCTGGTCGGGCGCGGCCATCAGGCGCCGCAGCAGGCCCTCCTCGTCCAATATCCGGTCGGGCGGCGTGTACGGCACCGCGTCGAACGGGTGCCGTATCGGCTTGCGCGGATCCTTCGGCAGGTCGGCCTCGAACAGGCGCGGCCTCACTTGCGTTCCTTCCGCCATCGGCGGTCCTCCCTGACGAATCGGGGCACGAACAGGAGCGGCCATCCGGCCAGGGCGATGAGCCCCGCCCACCAGACGTGCCCATACCCGCCCATGACGAACACGGCAGGCACGAGCGCGCCGACCATGCCGGACAGGATGAGGGTGGCCGTGCGCACGGCGTGGCCGTCCACGACGATCCATCCGCTTATCGGAGCACGGACCGCCGCGTCGTGGGCGGCTTTGTCGAAGGCGATGCGACGGCCGTCCTCCGGACGGCCGTCGGCCGGCGCTCGGGCCTCGATGTCGGCGATGCTTGCGGACCTCATGGAGATTCCTTTCCTTTCCGAAAGGCTCCCCTATGCGCCCACTTCAGTCGTGGAAGTCCACGAACCAGACCTTTTCGTCCCCCGCGCAACCGGCGAGCGGGTCGGTCGGCTCGACCTCGCGGTCTCCGTTGTGGATGGACACGGCGATGCCGCCGAGCAACGCCACGACGGCGGGGTACGCCTCGGCGCAGGCGCGGAGCCCGTCCACGGTCAGACCCTGCAGGCTGGCCGTCTCGCCACTCCAGCGGCCGCCAAGCTCGTACCAGTCGTAGAAGGCATCCTCCGGCGTGGTGGACACCTCGTTGCCGTCCTCGTCAAGCTCGGCGCCCGTGTAGAGGGCGAAGCGCCCGAGCAGCGCGTCCTCGTCGGAACCGTCGACGTCGGGGCGGCGTGACGCCCATTCGCGGGCCCTTTCGAGGATGTCCTCGCGAAGTTCCACGACGTACGGCTCGACATCCGCGTTCTCGTCCCAGCGGACCAGCACGTCGTCGACCTCCGATTCCGTCTCCGGTCCGATGACCATTCCAAGAAAATGCATGGCGGGCTCCTTTCCCCTTGATGTTATCCTCCGCCGCCCATGCGTCCCGGAAGCGGCCGGTTTGGTTGGGCGGGCGGCCGCCGTCGACGCCGATTCCGGCCGGGAGGCGCCTCCGGCGGCGGAAATCCGTATGCACTTGCGTATGCACTTTCGGTCTTCGCGGGCCGGAGAGGCTTCAATACCTACAGGCAGTAAGGCTGAGGCCTGATTCAGACCGAGGTCGTATGCAGCCGTATGCACCGTATGCAGTTCCCTTAAAAGGAAAAAGGCCGAAAAGACTCCAACTCCCAAAAGAGGTGCATAAAGTGCATACGGCTCCCTGCATGCGCTCTCAGCCCTACTCTTCATTGGCTTCTTGCTCGCGGGCAAAAAGTGCATACGGACTGCATACGGCTGCATACGAAGTGCATACGGACCGGATAATGTGAAGAAAACGTGAAGACGCCTCCTTCACCGCTTGCCTTAAGGGGAACGGAGAGTCCCCGCCTTTCCTGCCCGTTCCTTCGGGTTTGGTTGGGTCGGCGGCCGCCCGACGCATGGGGATGGGAAACGGACCATACCGTCGAAATCGGAGGAAACATGTACAGCGAACTGGTCTACGATTACGAATGCCGCACGGTCACGCCGGATGAGGCGGCGGCCATGCTGGGCGGCGCGCCGAAGGATAATCCGCATAACGCGGACGACGCCTGCCCCGCCTGGGAGCCCCTCCGCGTCATCTTCGACCACAAGGGCCGCCTGCTGCTCGGCACCGACGAGCTGGCGCACATCGTCGGCGCGGGCCGGCCGATGGACGCGGCCATCTACCACGAGCCCGCGCGGCCGGAGGACAAGGCCCCCGAGAGGGCCAAGGCGGCCGCGCCGCGAAAGCCGTCGCCGAACAGGGAAAACCATCATGACAACCGCCAGGCCGGCAAGCCCGACAATCCGTCGAAGCCGCTCCGCTGGCGCGTCGTCGAACTGCTCCGCCGCGACTACGCGGACAAGGCGCCGAACGCCGTGAACTGGGCCGGCGTGGCCGTCAGGCTTGCAGGCGACGGCGCGGGGTATGACGAGGTCAGGGCCATGCTCGCGGGCATGGACGTGGACGCCGAATACGACCTTTACCGTCTTGCCCTGCGCGTCCAGCGTAGCGGCCTGCCGATCTCCGGCGTGGCCGCCGCCGTGACCATGCACCGCCAGGCGGAGCATGCGCCCCTGGAGCGGGTCGTCGGCTTCTGGTCGGAGCTGGCGGACAGGAAGTCGGCCCTGCGCGCCCGTGTGGCCAACGTGCCGAAGGACCGTCTGGAGCAGGCCATCGACGCCCTCTGGAGGGAATATCGGGCATAGCCTAGGGCATGCCATTCAATCCCTGGGCGGAAAGCCGCAATGCCGGCGCGAAGCGCCGGAAGAACGAAATGGAGGCGTCCAAGACGGGCGCCTCCCCCTCTCCCGAGACGCCAAAGCCGGCCTCTGCGCCCCGGGCCGACGATTGGGACGATTGGAGCGATCCGCAGGCCGCCGACGGCGATTCCACCGCGACGGACGATGACGGCCGGAGCGACGACTCCGCCAAACCGGAGACGTCCGCCAAACCCTCGGGCGATGACGGCTGGGACGGTTGGGGCGATTCCGCGGACGAGGGCTCCGCCGAACCCGAAGACCCCCTTCGGCCGATGACGCATCCAAGCCCGCGGCCGACGACGGCTGGGGCGGCTGGGGCGATGATTCCACCGAAGCCGACGACGCCAAGCCTTCGTCCGACGATGGCGGGAACGACGAAACGCCCAGCTCAGACGACGACACCAAGCCCCCAGGCCGATGACGGCTGGAGTGATTGGGACGACTCCGCGGACGAGGGCTCCACCGAGCCCGAGACCCCTTCGGCCGATGACGCCTCCAAGCCCGCGGCCGACGACGGCTGGGGCGGCTGGGGCGATGATTCCACCGGAACCGACGACGCCAAGCCTTCGTCCGATGACGGCTGGGGCGATTGGAGCGATTCCGTGGATGAGGGCTCCACCGGACCCGAGACCCCTTTAGCCGATGACGGCTGGGACGACGATTCCAAGCCTTCGTCCGATGACGATGGGAACGACGGGATATCCGGCTCCGACGCCCATACCAAGCCCCAGGCCGACGACGGCTGGGGCGGCTGGGGCGACGATGGAACGGATGAGGCCACGGCCGACGATGATTCCGCCGACATGGAGGCCTCCGCACCCGACGACGGCTGGGATGGCTGGGGTGATTCCAAGGCCGGGGACAAGACGGCTTCAGCCGCGGCGAAGTCCCCCTCCGGTGGATTCCATTCCGACTGGCGCGACAGAATAGGCGACGACGACGCCGGCGAAGGCGTCTTCGACTGGGACGACGAACCGGGCGGAAATCAGGAATCGGAGGCCACCGACAAGGCCGCGTCCGACGATGGGGAGTCGGATGGAACGGACGACCGGTCCGATGACGACGACTCCAAGGACGACGCCGGCGGCTGGGACGACTGGGACTCCGGGGAACCGGAGACGGACAAAGGGTCCGACCAGCCCGATGACGACGACTCCAAGGACGACGCCGGCGGCTGGGACGACTGGGACTCCAAGGAGCCGGAGACGGATAGGAAGGCCGACTGGCCCGATGACGACGATTCCAAGGACGACGCCGCCGGCGGGGATCCTCCGGTCTCCGACTGGGAGCGGGACGGCGAGAGGGACGCGGCCCGTCCCCTGCCGCTCAAGCCCATCCTGATCGCCGTGGGCGCGGCCGTCCTCGTCACGGCCTGTGTGTTCGGGATACTGCAGTACCGGCGCGTGGAGGCCCATAAGGCGGCCGTGGAGGCCCATACGGCCGCCTGCAGGACGTTGGAGTCGGACTCGGCCGAATACCGGCGTCTAAGGCGCGAATTGGCCGATCTGAAGGTCAAGGTGGACGAGCCCAGGACGCCCGACTGCTCCCAGTCCACCACCGACGCGATAAGGAAGGCCGACAAGGCGTTTGGGGTCAAGGCCCTGACGAAGCGGCTGGCGGACGCCACCACCGCCGCCTGGAGGCGCGACGGCAAGGCCGCCATCGACAAGGCCGTGGCCGCCTCCCCCGACGCCTCCAAGTCCACGCTGGACGCGCTGAAGGCCCTCGCGGACCGCACGCCGAAGGACGCCAAGGACCGCAAGACGCTGGATGCCGAGCTGAAGTCCCTGTCCGACAAGGCCGCCGCCGAGCAGGGAAAGGCCGACGAAAGGAAGGCCGCCGAGAAAGCCAAGGCCGACAAGGAGGCCGCGGACAAGGCCGCCGCCGAGAAGGCCAAGGCCGATGAGGAGGCCCGCAAGGCCGCCGAGGAGCAGGCACGCCGGCAGGCGGAGGCCCAGGCCCAGGCGCAGTCCCAACAGCGGACCCAACGCCGGTACGCGCCGTCATACACGCCCCAGCGCACCTACACGCCGCAACGACAGACCCAACGCCAGCAGACCCCGACGCCCCCACCCACCCCGACTCCGGCTCCCGCGCAGAACCAGGGCAACACCGGCGCGGAGATGTAGTTTCGGCGCATAGCCTCCCCGAAACGGACAAGGAGGCCAATCATGGCGCAGGACAGAAACGGGAACAACCACAAGGCGGCGGGCCGCCCCGACGGCGGCCAATTCGACCGCAAGGCCGGACAGGGCGCGGACGACGACCTCGCCGCCGGGGACGGCCGACTGCCGATGCCCACGGCCGGCGAGCTAAGCCGGGTGGCCGATGCCATCGGCACGGACGCGGACGCGCTCATGCTCCAGCTGCCCGACGGCACCGTGGCCGGCTGCTACCGCACCGACGGGCCGATCAAAGGGCCGCTGCCGGACGGCTGGCATGTCTACGACACCATGGAGTCCGACGAGGGATGGGACGAGGACGATTGGACCGACCTTGCCGCGCCGACCATCACCATCGACGACCAGCCGGTCGCCCATATCGTCAACCAAGGGCCGAAACTGGTCACGCGGCACGACCTGTCCGGAGTGGACTGCGGGTTCGACGAGGATCACTGGTGGATGGATGGCCACACGCTCGGCGGCGATCTGGAGCTGGTCCGCAACGAGTCCGAATGGCGCGGCTCCATCGCCGCGGACTGCGGGCTCGACCCGGACGATCTGGACGACCCGGACGTCTTCAACGAGGCGGCCGTCGACTTCCTGATGGCCGACTCGTTGAAGGCCGCGGACGAGGCGGGCTATACCAGGGACGGCGCGAACGCCCTCCTGTACATGGCGGGCAGGCTCTACGACAAGGACATGGACCGCGATTTCCGCGTCCCCATGACCACCCTCGGCGACGACATCGACCGTCTGACCGGCGGCAGGGGCCTCGACGACCCGGAGATGAGGGCCGCGGCCGAACGCGGCGGATACAAGCCGGGCGACAGGTACATCATGTTCAACGAGGACGGCGACCTGGTCGGCCTCGACGACGACCAGGCGCGCCTGGCGGCCTGGACCAACCGGCACGCCATCCTCGGGGCCGCCCGCCGCGAGGCCGGGGCGTGGGACGCCATGCACGTCCACTCCTTCCTGCGCTCCGACCGAGACTGGACCGCCTGGGACGATTGGGACAGGCCCGACGACCGCGAAAGCCTGCACTGAAAGACAGGGAAAGGCCTCCGGAGGACGACTCCGGAGGCCTTTCCCTGTCTTCGGGGCCTCATGCCTCGTCGAACGAGTCCAGCACGTCCTTGACAATGCCATACGCCTTGGCGACCGTGGCCCTGGCATCCTTGACGGCCTTGTCGGCACGCGCCTCGCGCTCGGTCATGGCCTTGTCATGGGCGGCCAGCTCCCCATGCAGCGCCTTGCGCGTGCGCTCCGCCTCCGCATGGGCCTCGTCCATGGCCTTCGCCGCCTTGGCCCGGACCTCCTCCGCGGACCTTTCCGCGTCGGCGCGGATGCGCTCCGCCTCCGCTTTGGCATCCTCCACGGCCTTCGCCGCGTCCGCCCTCATGGAGTCGGCCTCCCCGGCCGCGTCGGCGCGGATGCGCTCCGCCTGCGCGCGGGCCGCCTTGACGAGGTTCTCGCCCGCCTCGCCGACCGTGCGCCAGGGATTCTCCAACTGGCCGCGGTATCCATCGCGCTCGCGCTCGACGGCCCTCCGGCGCTCCTCCGCCGCGCCGAGACGGCGCTGCAGGTCCTCGACCAGCGCGCGGGTGTTCTCGCACACGCCGCTCAAGGCCGCGTTGTCCCGCTCCAGATCGGCGTTCCGCTTGTCGGCGGCGGCCAGCGCCTGGTCCACGTCCTCGCGGCGGTAGCCGTTCAGCGCCGGTCTTAGCGTGCGGTGCGGCGCGGGCCTCGCAGCCTCGTGCGCCTGACGCTCCAGATCCCTGCCGGTGATGTCCATGACGATCATCTTGTCGTCCAATGCTTCCTCCATTCGTTGCGATTCGTATCCCCTCGGCTTCATGCGTCATAGCACGAAATCGTCGCCGAAGGACAGATCCTCCTCGATGGCCTCCTCGGCGGGCTCGTCGACGGCGCCGACCACATCCGGGCGGACGGGCATGTGGTCGGACAGGTCGATGGGCTCCGCAACCGGGATGCCCTTCGCGTTGGCGACCAGGTCGTCGCCCATGCCGCTCCACCAGCACTGCACCATGTCGAGGCCGCCGCCCATCGGCTCGTACAGGCCGCGGCCCTTCGGCATGGAGCCGGCCTGACGGAGCATCCTGTTGGCCTCCCTGACGTGCGCGGTGCTGATGTTGCCGGCCGTCTCGCCGTTGCCGAGGAACACGCGGCCGAGCATCTCCTTGCAGGTGGAGGCGGCGGGCAGCGCGTCCAACGAGCCGGCCTTCAGCTGCTGGGCGCCCAGCAGGACGGCGATGCCGGCCGAACGGGCCTGGGTCAGCAGATGGCTGAGCCTTAGACCGATGTTGTGACGCAGGCCGTTGCGCCATTTGAGCATGATGTTCGCGTTCTCCAGCTCCGGATCGTCGTTCGGGTTCGGCAGCGGCCTCTCGTCCTCGCCCAGCAGGCTGTTCGTCTCGTCGACGAACAGCAGGAGCGGCTTGGGCCGCACGCCGTCGGGCAGGGTGGTGAAGTCGCCGCCGCCGTTCTCCTTGATGAGCCGGGCGCGGCGCTTCATCTCGCCCTCCGCCCACTGGAGGAGCGCGTAGCAGCCCTCCAGCGAGTCCTCGAACGCGATGAGCCTGTCGCGGATGGGCCTGAAGTCGTTCGCGCCCTTGCTTGGGTCGGTGACGGCGACCTGCCAGCCGAGCCTGAGCATGGCGAGCGCGCAGGTGACGGACACGGAGCTTTTGCCGGAGCCGGTCGTGCCGGACGCCAGGAGATGCGGCGTCTTCGACACGTCCCATATGGCGGGCGAGCCGTCGTCCTTGAGTCCGAATGGCACGCGGCGCGGATGCGACGGGTCCAATTGGCTCCAGTCGGAGAGGAGCCTGTCGGGCAGTGGGTCGCGTTCGGCGAGCAGCAGGCCGAAGCGGCCGGGCGCGTCCACGTCGAACGGCTTCATGTAGCCGTAGCCGGCGGCGTCCATGAACGTGGACGTGGCCGCGTCGGCCTTGTCCATGGACAGGCCGGCGGGGAGAGTGAACACGGCGCGGACCATGCCGTTGGGGCCGGGGCCCAGCTCGGCGGTCTCCACGGAGCGGCCGTCGCGGGAGACGGCGCCCGCCTGCGCCCAGCATTGGGAGAGCCGCAGGGTCATGGCCTTGCCGTACAGGCGGCCGGACCGCCAGTCGGAGACGTCCGGCGGTATCCTGTCGCCGGCCCACAGGACCACGTGGCTGTCGTCGATCCACTCCCAGAGCGCCACGTCGGCGCCCGCCAACGCCCTCACGTGGTTCTCGCCCTTGCGGGCGTCCGCGGCCGTGACGCCGCCGAACAGCTCCACGTCGACGCGCCAGAGCGTGCCGCATCCGTCCTTGAGGCATTGGCGCGGGTCGGACACGAACGCGGGCCTCTTCAATGTGTTGGCGAAGGCGCGGGAGACGAGCACGCGGGCGAGGAGGCGTTCGGCGGGGCCGGAGCCGTCCAGGTCGCGCAGGGCGTCGGGCATGGACATGTTGCCGGCGCGCCCGGCATGCACGTAGTCGAGGATGCGCCGCGACCAGCCGTTGCCGCTGCGCGTGGGGAGGATGTCGGCGACGAGGCTGTCGCCGAACACGGGCCGGAAGTCGGCCTTCATCCATGCGGTCACGTCGGAGCCGTCCCCGCCCAGCGTCATGGGCAGACGGGTCAGGGACCAGCCGCGTTCGGCCCGGTAGGTCGTCTCGTCCGTGTAGCGGAGGGTGACGGGCGGGCTGAGCTTGAACGCGGACGCGGCGGTCGACCATTTCGCCTTCTCGCTTTTGGTGCGCTGCAGGACCTCCATGTAGGCGGCCATGGAGCGGTCGTCGCGCGGCGTCTGGGCCTTGGGCCAGCGCAGCCGCGCGCACGCCTTCTCGTCGAACTCCATGGTCCGCCAGTCGTCGTCGACGGCGATCCAGCCGTGGCCGGACGGGTCGACGAGGACGACAAGGCCGGCGGCGCCCATCCAGTCGCCGAACTTCGGGTCGGCGGAGCCCTTCAGCCAGTCGCCGTCGATGTTGGACCAGTCGGCGTTGGTGCCGTTCAGGTCGAAGGAGCGGCAGGAGACGTGGCCGTCGCGCGTGGCGGCGGCCTTGAGCCCGGACACCTTGCCCGGGGTGGCGCTGTAGCAGGCGCCGACGCGGACCTCGTCGATGATCATGCGGGCGGCCAGTCCGGTCTCGTCGTCCATAAGCGCCCCCAGGTCGGGCATGTCGGTGGTGGCGACGGCGACGGCGACGCGGCGCTCGTCCATGCCGTCCAGCGCGAAGCCGACGTCGAGCCCGTCGGCCTGGGACTGCGGGGCGAAGGCGAGCGTGGTGGCCTGCGTGGCCCATTCGCGCGCGCCGGACGGCGTGGCCATGGTGAACAGCCATTCGCCGTTGGCGCCCCTCCTGGTGTCCATGACGGAGCCGGGACGGCCCTTGGTGGCGGCCTTGTCCATGCCCTCCGCCCATTTCCAGACGAGTCCGGCGGCCTGGTAGTCCAGATCGGCCTGCCGTCTGGCGGCCTTGTGGGCGTGGCGCATGGGGATGGCGGACATGAGGAGCGCGGGCGCGAACGCCAACGGGACGAGGCCGGTGAGGGCGGCGGCGATGACGCCGACGGGGATGGCCGGAAGCATGCATCTGAGGATGGCCGGGACCTGCCTCCTGGCCCATTTGGTCCGCCTCTGCCGGATGCCGCGGTCACGCCCCTCGGCGGTGAGGGTCCGGTCGCGCCGTTCGGCCCAGAACGCCTGGAGCCAGACGTAGGCGCCGAGGAATTGGAGGATGCCGGCCCAGCCGCGCACGGGCAGGCAGGAGAGGCATGCAAGGCCGGCGGACACGGCGGCGTCGGCCGACGTGGGCAGCAGGACGTTCGGGTCGGACAGCCAGTTTTTGGCCTTCCTGTAGGACGCGTCGCCCTTCAGGTCGGTGGGCCGGGCGCGCCCCCACGGGTCCTTCGCGTCGTATCCGACGCCGCGGGCGGCCAGGCGGGCGATCAGGCAGCAGACCGGCAGTGCCATGGCCCCCGGGCATCCGAACGCGGTGGCGATGACGGCGATGGGCCATGCCACCGCGCGGATAAGCCCCTGCATCGGCGTGGGCGGCGTCTTCGATTTCGATCCCTTGTAGGTTCCCTTGGCCATGCGGGGAGGCTATGCGCCGGGCATAGCCGGATGGCATCCGACAACCACTGGGAAAGGAGAATCCATCATGGTCATGGATGCGAACGGCAACAGCCACAAGGCGGCCGGAAGGCCCGACGGAGGACAGTTCGACGCGAAGGCCGGGCAGGGCTCGGACGACGATCTGGATTTCGGCGCCATCGACTCGCGCGTGGCGGACGTCATGCCGGATCTGACGGAGGATGAGCGCAGACGCGCCATCCTTGCCATTCTGGGACGCGAGGAGGCCGAACCGGAGACGATGGTCGACGAGGACGGCGTCAAGAGGCCGCCGACGCCGCCCGCGCCGCCGGCCGTCTCCCCCTCCGCGCCGGGAGGCGACGACGACACCAAGGCGTACTCCGCCGACGAGACGCGCGACCTGCTCGCCCGTGCCGCCGGAATCGAGATAGGCCCCAACGGCGTGCGGCTGACCGACAAGGACGGCGGGACGCTGCTCGACGAGGCGGACGGACGGCATCTGGACTACCGCACGGCGAGGCGCGATTCCGCCATGAGGCGGGCCGTGAGGGCCGTCTACCGCGGCGACCTGTCCGGCATGCCGGCCGCCCAACGCAGGTCGGCGATGCGCCAGGCGTGGCGCCTGTCCGGCCCGTACGACCGCCGCCGCGCCATCGACACGAGCCCGAACCGCCGGTACATCCCGTCCGGCTCCATCGCCCGCAGCCTCAAAAGGCGGCGCGACAGGGAGGGCGCGGCCCGTCTGCTCTGCGACCTGTACTACGAGGACGCGGGCGCCGCCGGAAACGTCATCCGCGCCGGATACCCGGACGACAAGAGGTCCGCGTTCGTCTTCATGAACCGGACGAAGGTCCAGCGTTACGACAAGGACGTGTTCGGCAAGAAGAAGGACAAGGACGGCAATCCGGTGCTTCTGCACAGGAAGGGCGACGCCATTGTCGGCGACTACGTGTCCGCCCGCACGGGTAGGCCGGTCCACGGCCCGCTGCCGAATCCGAAGGGCGCGGCGGCCCGCTCCTACCTGTCGATGATCTGGAAGCCGACCAACGGCGTCCCGTCCGAACAGGACGTCAGGGACGTGTGCGACGTGTTCCGCGCGTGCGACGACGACCCGGAGACGCAGGCGCGGATGATGTGGGACATGTGCTACGGCACCGGCGCGGCCACGAACCCGGACGGCGACGTGGAGTTCGCCAAGAGGATCCTTGGCAGCCGCAAGGCCCATAAGCGCGGCGTCGGACTGCTCAACCGGTTCAGCGCCGGCAAGGGGCAGGGCAACGCGGCCCGCATGGTCGCCTATCGGAAGCCGATGACCACGGAGGCGGCGCGCATCTTCCTCGAGATGGAGCCGGGAGACGGACGCCGCGCCAACACCGGCTACACCCGCCGCAAGCGCGGCAAGGACGGACGGATGCATGACGTCAGGCCGGCGCGTCTGACGGAGATGCGCAACTTCATCCACTCCGTCTACGAGATCTGACCGAAGAGAAGCGAAAGGCCGCCCCGCGGCCCCAGGCCGGAACCACCATCGTGGTCCTGTATCCGGCTTGGGGCCGCGGGGCGGCCTTCCTTGCGTCTCCGGGGAGGGTCAGTCCTCCTCGGTCCAGTCCTCCTCATAGCGCCACTGGCGGCTGACCACCTCGTAGCCCTCGTCGAGGACCGGGCCGTCGGCGCCCTCATGGGCGACGCCGTCCATCTCGGCCAGGCCGAGCGCAAGCGCCTCGGTGTCAAGCCAGGAGGCGTTGTCCTCGTCGTCCTCCCAGGAGACGTAACGGCCGTCAAGGTCGTCGTCCCACAGGTATGCCTGATCGGCGATGCGGCGGATCGCGTACTCGATGTTGCTGTCTGCCATTGTTTCCTGCGTTTCCTTTCGCGTGAAACGGTCCCCGTCCGTCGCCGGACGGGGTTTGGTCCTTGTGTCTATGCGGGCCCCATGCGTCCTCTACCGGATGAGGTTCCTTGCGGCGATGAGGGCGCGCGCGGCGGCACGTCCGGCCCGTCCGATGCGGTCGGCGGGGGTTCCGTCCGCGGGCATGAGCCTGCCGATGGCCTCGTCGGCGTCACGCGCGAGCGGCGAGTCGAGCCAGCGGAGCAGGGCGTCCGTGTCCGGGCGTCCGTCCGCCAGTCCCGCCACGTCAGGCGTGTTCGGCCCCCATGCGGCGCGGCTGGCGGCCCATCCGGCGCGGATGAGCGCAAGCAGTGTGGCATCCGGGTCGTCGGAGCCGATGGCGTAGGCTTCGGCCGCCATGACGGTGAGCCGGGTGAAGCCGTAGCCCGCCGAGTTGACGGCGCCTTCCGAGAGCACGCTCGGGTCGTATGCCTTGCCGCGCGCCATGCGGCGCGTCGGGGCCTTCGCCTCCGGCTTGGCCTCGGCCTGTGGTGCGGGCTTGGCCTCCGGCCCCACGGCCCACGGGGCGTCCCCGCCGTCCGTGGAGCCGAGCGCGGCCTTGGCCGGCATCGGCGTGGCCCACGGGTCGACGTCGTCCGACGGGTCGGGCCTGGCCTCCCTCTTCGGCTTGTCCCCCATGCCCCAGCGGGCGGCGGCCTCCCTGCCCTCGGCCGTGTCCCACGGGTCGGGGCCCTTGGTCCACGGCCCGGGCGGCGGCAGCGTCGCCTTTCTCGGCTTCGGGGCCGTATCCAGCATGTCAAGCAGATCCATGTCATCCTCCTTGTCCTCGCCCTGTCCGCATGCGTCCGGAAGCATGCCGGCGAGTGGATCGCCGGCCGGGCGTCCGTCCGCGACGCGCAGACGCGGGTCGGTCGGGTCGATGCCGCGTGCGGCGGCATGGCGGGCCTTGTCGCCTCTCGCGGGCGACGCCAGCGGGCAGACGCGGGCCAATGGGCACCATGGGCACAGGTAGGACGGCGTCATGGCGTAGGAGCCGGCGTCCGCATCGCGGCGCATGCCGTCCCAACGGGAGCGCATCAGCGTCCCGGTGGCCTCCATGGCGTCGTCGGACAGGTCGGCCATATGGCCGACGCGATGCTCGACATACACGTCGCGGGCGTCCGCGACCTGGATGCCCTGCGTGTCCAGCAGGGCCTTGTAGACGCGCAGCTGGTTCTGATGGCTCTCCGCCTTCGGGGAGCCCAATTCCGGCAGTCTCCCCGTCTTCCAGTCGACGACGCGGCCGCTTTCGTCGCGGTAGTCGACGCTTCCGGTCATGGGTATGCCCCACACCTCCGCGTCGATGCGCTGCTCGGCGGCCGCGGGACGGAGCATGTCCCCGTCGAACACGTCGGTCAGACGGAAGCCGTTGAGCCGGTTGGCGGCGAGCCGCGCCCAGTCCTCGTCCGTCGCGGGGCTCCCGTTCGGGGCCTTGACGCCGGCCGGGATGGGGTCGCCCTTCCATCTGTTGGCGGGAAGCAGGTTGCGCTCCCGCTCCATGGCGATGGCGCGGCGCGCCAGCGGCAGCCATGCGGGGTCCGTCACGGACGGTGTGGAGACGGCCAGCTCCAGCGTGGCGTGCGCGATGGAGCCGACCGTCAGCGGATCGTCCCATTCGGGCGTCTCCCGCCAAAGGCGGCCGAACGCCCACTGGGCCGGGCAATGCCCGTACGTGTCCAGCGACGAGTAGGAGGCGTGCCGCGGCGGGCGGACGTCATGGGTGATGAGCCGGCCCTCCACGGGGTCGAGCGTGGCTTCGAAATCCTTCATGGGCTAGGCCATGCGTCCCGGACGCCAGTAGGCGTCCAGCACCTCCCAGAGCCGCATGTAGCGGGCGCCGCCGATGACCAGCCCGCCGGACGAGCCGGCCGGGATGCGCAGTCCGGCATTGAGCCCGTGGAGCTCGCGGTCGCACAACGGCGTGCCGAGAAGCCGGAGGGCGGGATTGCGCCGACGCGCCCACTCCACCGCCGCCACGTCGTACAGGCCGTCGGGACGGCGGTGGAGCAGGCCGTGGGAGACGAGTCCGGACAGGAACGGCTCGGGGCAGTCGAGCATGGCGGCCGTCTGGGTCGGGCCGATAGCCCCCGGCCTCATCACGCGAGGTCCTCCAGGGCGGCGTGGTCGAGCAGGCCGGCGGTCTCGGAGAGCGCCTGCGCCAGATCCATGGCGTTGGTGGTGGACAGCCTCTCCCTCAGGTCCGGGTTCAGGGCGGACGCGAGGCGTGCGGCGTCGCGCAGCGCGGCCTTGTCCTTCTGGCCGGCGGCCAGCAGTCCGATGGCGCGCGCCGACTCGGACTCCTCGTCGGCCGCGTCCAGCAGCAGACGGGCGGGGGCGGCGATGCGGCCGTCCAGCAGCGCGCACGTCAGGTCGGCGTCGTCGCTCCTGCCGGTCAGCTCCTCCAGCACGCCGCGCACGGAGTCGACGCGGGCCCGCGCCTCCAGGATCCCGCGGACCTGGGCGGCGTTGGCATGGCCCTTGGCCTTCGCCTTGTGCGCCTTCGGACGGGGCTTCGGCTCCGTCCGCGGCTCCTCCGGCTGGGGCGCGGGCTCCGGCTCCGGCGCGGGCTCCGGCTGCGCGTTCCACTGGTCTCCGTTGTTCCATTGATCCTCACCGAACATATACGGTTCCTTTCCGTCTTGGGGATACTTGCATGTGGCGCCTATGCGGCGGCTCCACGGGGTTTTCCGCCCGCATAGGCGGAGGTATGGCTAAGGGAAAGAGGCACACCGCCACGGCGTTCGTGACCGGCGGCTCGGGCGGCGTGGGCAAAAGCTTCACGGCGCGCGCGCTGGCGCAGGCGCTCGGCTCGCACGGATACGTGACCCTGCTGGTCGACGGCAATCCGGGCCAGCAGTCCCAGCGCGCCTTTCTTGGCGTCGACTGGAGCCGCGGCATCGAGGACGTGGGCATCTCCGGCGCGATGGCCAGCGTCCTGCGGCCCCGGGAGGTCAAGGCCGCCTTCGGCTTCCTTCCCGGCCCCATGGCCCCGCAGGATCCCGACCTGCTTGACAGGTACGGCGACGCGCTCGTCCGCCTGGAGGGCTCCTGCGACTTCATCATCGTCGACTCCGACCGTCTGGACGGCACCCAATGGGACGATCCCGACACGTTCGCCGGCGGCCTCATCCGTCCGCTGGTGGAGAAGGCGGGCGCCAGGCTCGTGTTCCGCGTCGGGCAGTCGGGCAGCCAGCTGGACGACGGCATGGCCGCATTGAGCGCCGTCGGCATGCCCGAACGCACCATCGTCGCCGCCCAATGCGCGGGCGGCAGGAAGCCGCGCCCCGACCGCCAGTGGCGGGACATGCTCGACGGGCTCGCCACATACGCGGGCACCGACGTGTGGACCGGGGAGTCGGCCCGCATCGTCGACACGGGCCTCCGCGGCTTCGAACCGGGCTCCGAGCCCGACTGGCTCGTCCGCACGGCCGTCTGGCTGGGCGCCGACAGGTCCAGGTTCCGCAAGGAGAGGAAGGGCGGCCTATGGGGACGCCGGACCCGCTGACCGGCCATGAGGCCAGACTGGCGGCCGACCGCCGCCGCGCCGCCATGCTGCTCCGGCTCCGCCGCCAGTCCGAGACGGACGGGCGGGAATGCCTGCCCATGCTCATCGACGCCTGCTGCAAGGATCCGGCGATGCTCTCCCTGCATGTATGGGCGGTCGACCAGGCCATCTTCGGCACCGGCCGCATCCGCGCCGGACGGCACATCGAGACGGCGGCCGCATGGTGCGGGCACCGCATCGGAAGCCCATGGACGGTCGACATGGGCTGGCTTCTCGACGGGCGCACCGGAGGCTCCAGGCTCGCCGCCTGGACCTACGCCATCGCATTGGACAACGGATTCCGCCCCTCCGGGCCCGACCCGTACCATTCCTAGCCCACCGCCAGACGGGCGGCCGCGGTGCCCAGACGGCACCACACGGCCCATTCCACACATCCGAGCCTCCGGGCCTCGCGGGACACGGCGCGCCGGAGCGGGGCCACGTCGCGCGGGTCGGACGACATCTGCGTGGCCTCGTACAGTCCGGCCACATCCGCCATATCGGGCAGCATGCGGGGAAGCACGCCCTTAAGCCGCCGGGACACCGGCTGGAGCAGCAGCGCGGCGCACACGCCCGAATCAAGGCCATCCAGCGTGCGATGCCACCAGCCCATGGTCCGGGCGCGCTCCGCCATGGCGTCGGCGCCCGAGTCGGTGAGGATGCGGGTGAGGAGCCTGCGGTCCGCGCCTATGGGACGGGGCACCGTCAGGCCGGGCACCGTGTCGAACGGCCCTCCCGTCTCCGTGCGCGCATTGAGCGGCATGGACGCCTTGTCGTCCCAGACCGGGTTGTAGCCGTCCTCGTCCTCGAAGCGGCTGGCGGACATCTCGTGGGCCGAGTGGAGGACGCGGCGCGCGTTGGTGCGCGCCACCGTGTAGGCCAGCTGGCGCACCCAGCCGGAGAAGCTGGACTCCTCCCGCGGATTCCACAGGCCGTCCCAGTTCCACTGGCCGGTCTTCGAGCCCAGGCCGACGCCGATGATCTTCTCCGCGATCTTCGTCGTCGTGTACTCGGTCATCGCCTCCCACTGGTCGCGCGACGGGAAGACGCGGCGGAGCCGGCCGCCCACGAGGCCGGACTCGACCATCATGGCCGCGACGCGGCATCTCTGCGGGGAGCCGAACTCCACCGCCTTGTCGTCCCATCGGATGGCGCGGACGCGCCTGTCCAGCTCGTCCCTGTCCTCGATGCTAGGATTCCCACTCATATCCCAGCCCCATGCGTCACAGGAGGATCGGCACGATCAGCTGCTCGTCGCGCATGTCGAATCCGTCCGGCGCGTCCGGGCATGCGAGCAGGACCGGCTTGTACCTGCCATTGGACCTCAGGGCGACGTACATGGTCACACGGTCGCCGTAGAGGGCGCCGCAGGCGTTGGCGACGTAGCGCGCGTCCAGGCGCAGGCGGCGGTCCGCGCCCTCCACATGCCCGTCGACCACGGGGCCGGACACCTCGGCGGAGACGGTCTGGCGGGCGCCCGAACCGGACTCGGCGTCGTCGAGGCCCAGCGTGATGGAGTCGTCTCCGACGGCCAGCGCCAGGGTGACGGTCTCGCCGCCGGAGAACTTCACGGCCTTCACTCGGCGGGCGGCCTCGAGCAGCTCGGCGCGGTCCATGGTAAGGGTCAGCGGCGCGTCCTTGGATGGCCAGATGGCCGCCAGCACCGGGGCCTGCCCCTCGACCATCGGGGTGGCGTCCATGTAGACGGGGCCGGCGATGGCGAACATGCGGCCGGTGGCGCCGATGCGGTCCGCGCCCTCCGCGTTGGCCTTGAGCCATGCGGCCGGGACCAGCGCGTCCATGTCGGCGGAGCCGTCGGCGCGGGCGGTGGCCGCCACGTACCGGTTGGTGGCCGACAGTTCGATGGAGCCGTCCAATCCGCGGACGCGGACGGCGGACAGCACGGGATTGTTGGAGCCCTTGTCGGCGGCGTGGACGACGGCGCCGACCGCGCGGGCGAGCCCGCCGTCGGCGATGGAGGCCCACTCCTCTGGCAGGTCGGGCACGTTCGGCTCGGCGGCCGGGTCGTCGATGAGCGGCAGCTCCATGACGATGCCGCGGCAGTCCAGACGGAGCTTCGAGTCGGCGGTCTCGACGTTGAGCTCCTCGGACGGCATGACGGAGGCGACGGAGGAAAGCCAGAAGCCGTTGACCACGGCGGAGCCGTCCTCCACGGTCTCGGCGTCCAGATCGGCGCGGGAGTAGTACTGGCCGTCCGCGTCCAGACGCAGGCCGCCGCCGGTGGCGGCCAGACGGACCGCCTGCCGCTGTCCGGCGATCAGGGTCTTGGACACATGGGCCACGGCCTTGGCGAAAGCCAGGCCGTCGATGATGGTCCTCATTTCGGGGAGCCTCCTATCCGGCCCCGGCAGCCCGGGGCCATCGATTTCCGTATCGTCCCCCGGCTTCATGCGTCAAGCGGCACGGGCGGCCTCCGGGTCGCCGTCGAACCATGGGACGGACAGCACCATCGGCGGCAGGGACGCGCCGTCGGAGCCGACCGTGGAGCAGGCGATGACGTGGGGGCCGAGCGTCTTGACGGCCCGCAGGTCCAGTCCGATGGCGTCGGCGGCGATGGACGCGGACGCGGGGGCGCGAAGCACGTAGCAGCAGACGGTCATGAAGCCCAGGAACGACGCCTGGAGGCGCGTGTCCAATTGGAGTGGGTTCTGCGTGCCGACGAACGCCTCCACGCCGAACGCGCGGCCCTTCTCGCGGAGCCATTCCATGGCCTGCGCGCCGGAGCCGCCGTCCGTGCCGTCGGAGCCGGTCACGTCCGTCAGCTCGTCGACGAACAGGTCGAGGCGGCGCCCCCGGGCCTGCCAGCCGGCGCAGGAGCGCTCGATCTCGAAGCGGAGGCCCTGGAAGAGGAGGGCGCCGACCAGGCGGCGGGTCTGCTCGGGCATCGCGTCGTGGGCGCCCCTCTCGGCGGCGCCGATGTTGATGGCGAAACGGCCGCCGTGGGACAGGATCGCATGCCAGGAGACGACGCGGCGGCCGGGCCGGACGAGCCGCGGGCATTGATTGAGGATGTCCATCTTGTTCATCGGGGCGGAGAGCTGCTCGGCCAAACGGCCGTCGGCTATCTTCGGACGCCCCGAGTCGGTCCGGCCGCCGTGGAGGCGCTCGATGGCGGCGTCCACGTCCGCGTCGCCCAGCATGTTCGCGGCATGCCCCATGAGGCGGGCGGCGCCGATGCCATCGCACCCCAGGAGCAGGCCGGCGGCGTCGGCCCAGGTGCGCGGGACGCGGCATCCGGCCGCGCGGCACTTGTCCTCCCAGCCGTCGGAGCCCATGAGGGTCAGGGCGGCGAACACGGCGTCGCGGATCTGGATGCGGCTGCGCGGGCCTATCTGGTTGGGTCCTAGCGCCTGCCTCATTAGGTCGGCGAAGCGCACGGCCCTCTCGGACGGGGTCCCGGAGCCCAGCAGGTCGATCATCGGGGTGGACGGGTCCATGCAGTCGACGACGCGCAGGCCGGGCGCGACGCGGCGGAGGATCGGGATGGAGTCGGCGCCCTTCGACTCGAACATGACCATCACGTCGTCGGGCCTCAGCGTGCGGGCGACGTGGGTGGCGATGCCGTGCATGCTGTTCGACTTGCCGCCGCCCGGCTCGCCCAGCAGGGCGACGCCGCCGTAGAGGGCCGTGGACGACAGGCGGACGGGGCGGGACTCGCGGTCGTATCCGACCAGCGGGCCGTCCGTGCCCTCGAGCACATGCGGACGGAGGGTCAGCGGCGTGCTCGCCGCCTCGCTGTCCGCCGGAGGCATGGCGCAGGCCGCCAGCGCGCCGGCCGGCAGGGGGAACGTGGAGCGCTGGAAGGCGTACGCGTGGATGCGGCGGCGTCTGTCTCCGAACGTGGGCTCGTCGCCCATGGAGCGGGTCTTCAGGTCGGACGAGCGGGCGGCGCGGGCGCGGGCCGTCCACCAACGATGCCGGGGACGCACCGTCAGGTCCGCGTCCGGTCCCATGGACGCCTTGCGCCACACGGCCCAGCCGAGGACCGGAAGTCCGGACAGGGCGGTCCACCACGGCAACGGGACCGCCAGCGCGACAAGGAGGAGCTCGAGAAGGATGGAGAGGAGGATGGCGCCCAGGCCGGGATGGCTGGGATGGGCCGCCAGGTTCGTGAACCCCAGGTCCAAGGCGGCGGCGGCCTGCTTGGCCGCGTCCTGGCTTTCGCGCATGTCGGGCGTGGCGGCCATGATGCGGGCCGCGGACACGCCGGTGCGGCGCAGTTTGGACGAGTCGGGCTGCGTGTTGAATTCGTCGGCCAGCCAGTCGGTGAGCCTGTCGTCCTCCCAATGCCCGATGCGGCGCACGTTGAGGGCGATAAGGCCGTTCTCCGGCGGGGAGAGCCTCAGGTCGCCGCCGCCGGACTCATCATCCTGCGCGGTCCGGTTCAACGTGGCTCCGGAGGGCACGTAGGCGTGCGCCCACTTGAGCGGCTCGGAGAGAATCTCCGGCGCGTCCGATTCGGCGGCCGTGGACCCGCAGGCGCGGGCGAGCCGGTCGACGGCGGCACGGCCGTACCGGTCCGCGACGAACACCCAGCGACGCTGCAGGGTGGCGACGATGAGACAACCCTCGTCCCAAGTGGGCGGGTCGGTGATGTTGGGTCTGTCGCAGAGGCCCAGCGCGCCGGCGGCGCGCTGGGCCCGTTTGAGGAATTCGGTCTGGTCCCCGGCCATGCCGGGGGACTGGAGTCAGTTCATACCACATGCGGCATGGCTATGCGAAGCGAAAAGCACCCCCTCAACATCGATCGGAAGTCCTTTCGGAGTCCGGTCGGTGAGGGGAATCCCCCGGGCTTTGGCCGCGGGGGAGGATGTCAAGCCTCCGGTTCGATGAGGTCGACGAGCCTGTCGCGGCCGTCGCCCGCGAACGCCCTGCTCCAGCGCTCCTCCAGCGTCTCGGGGGTCGTCCGGCTCCCGACGGGGCCTCTGGCGTGTGCTCCGGTTCGGGCGTCGGCAC
>ENA-OQHD01000098-OQHD01000098.1-human-gut-metagenome-genome-assembly--contig:-NODE-98-length-38086-cov-3.752417_pt1 | contig 38086 bp, 43 predicted proteins | sample MGYA00242560_ERZ504711 | MGnify/ENA primary metagenome ERZ504711 (study PRJEB26092, sample SAMD00036198) | human gut metagenome | host: Homo sapiens | study: EMG produced TPA metagenomics assembly of...
GCTCCCGCCACTTTTTCGATCCTTCGCCGCAAGGATTTCTTTTACTTTCTCCGGCGGATAATCAACCCTTTCCAACCTCAAGCAGTGTTTCCGGTGATAATCCGCACCATATTGTAGAGAAAACCGTTTCCGGTGATCCGGAAGCGGATCAGATCGTCTTCCTTTTTCCAAACTCGTTTCATAGATCGTACGGACCGTGTCGGTCACCTCCGGTTTTGCTGTTGCAAAGCTTTTAAAATCATGCATGCCAACCAGATACGATGCTGCCTGCCGCATCGCATCCACATCCAGCGGGCCGTACCAGAAATAGGAATTCAGTCTCCGCGTCGGATCTGCAAAGGTGCGGTTCAAAATCCTGTATTCATATGTTTTGACTGTTGCGGTAAAACGCGGGTGAAAGTCTGGCGGCACTTCGGATGATCCCTGAATACGGATATCTGCCGGAAGCCGTGTGTTGAGTGCAAATGCGATACGGTCCGCCGGCATTCTCGCATCCGTATCAAATACCGCAACATTGCCGAGAGCATGTACCCCGGCGTCGGTCCGGCTTGCGCCGATGCAGGCCGTTTTCTTCGCAAAAGGATCGGAAAGAGCCTGATTTAATACTTCCTGTACTGTAATGCCGTTTGGCTGCACCTGCCATCCACAATAATTTGTGCCGTCATACGCTACAATCAGCTTAATTCTGCGCATTCTTCTCCTCCGTTTTCGCCAAAATCAGAGTCCACACACGCGAAGGCCAATACTGCACACAAGGTATGCCATAAGGACGCCATACGCCGCATAATCGCGCGTCTGATACCGAAGCGGCTTCATCTGTGTTCTTCCCTCTCCTCCGTGGTAGCAGCGTGCTTCCATTGCCAGCGCCAGATCATTTGCACGGCGGAAGGCTGAAATAAACAGCGGCACCAGAAGCGGCACCATGTTCTTTACTCTCTGGATAATATTTCCGCTCTCAAAATCCGCGCCGCGCGCCATCTGCGCTTTCATAATCTTGTCTGTCTCTTCCAGGAGAATCGGGATAAAAACGGAGCGCTATTGACATCATCATGGAAATCTCATGCACCGGCACATGGATCCTTTTCAATGGTCCGAGCAGGCTTTCGAGTGCATCCGTCAGCTGGTTCGGTGTTGTCGTCAGCGTCATCAGCGAAGAGCCGATCATCAGGAAAATCAGACGCACCGACATACGGCATGCCATGGCCACACCCTCACGGGTGATCGTAATTTTCCAGATACGGACGAGCACCTCACCCGGCGTAAATAAGATGTTAAATACCATCGTAATCGCAAGCAGCACAAAAATTGATTTCAGACCCTTCGTGATAAATTTGAACGGTACCTTCGACAGTTTAATCATCACCGCAAGGAATACGGTTCCAAGCAGATAGCCCCAATTGTGGAACAAAAAGAGGGAAACGACATAAACGATCGTTCCTACAAATTTCACACGCGGGTCAAGCCGGTGCAGAATAGAATCTGCCGGGTAATACTGTCCCAGAGTAATATCTCTTAACATACTTCTGCTCCTTTTTTCCCGTTTTTCTTCTGACTTTCCAGTGCCGCAAGAATCGTATCGCGTGCCTCCTCAACCGTCGTCGCCGTTACGTCCACGTCCATGCCGTGTTCCTTTAGCGCATGCATAATATACGTCATCTGCGGCGCCGCAAGACCGATTTTCTCGAGCTCTTTATAGTGAGCGAAGACTTTCTTCGGTGTATCGTCAAACGCCACATGACCGTGGTTCATGACAATAATCCGCTCTACATATTTTGCAATATCCTCCATGCTGTGCGATACGAGCACGACCGAAATGCCGCGCGTCTTATGCAGCAATGCAAGCTGATCGAGGATTTCATCGCGTCCCTTCGGATCAAGGCCTGCAGTCGGCTCGTCAAGCACCAGAAAATCCGGGTTCATGGCAAGCACACCGGCAATCGCAACACGACGTTTCTGACCTCCGGAGAGTTCAAACGGCGATTTTTCATACATTTCCTTTGGAAATCCGACATGATCCAGCGCCTCTTCCGCCCGTTTTCTGCATTCCTCCGGTGAAAGTCCCTGATTTTTCGGTCCGAAGCAGACATCTGTGATCACATCCGTCTCAAAAAGGCTGATGCTCCGGGTACTGAAAAAAGCCAGTCCCACATGGCTTCGAAGCTCTCTTAGCGGATATCCTTCTTTCCAGATATCCTCTCCGTTATACAGCACCCGTCCCAATGTCGGGCGGATCAGACCGTTCAAATGCTGCACAAGCGTCGATTTTCCGCTTCCCGTATGGCCGATAATCCCAACAAACTGGCCATTCGGAATTTCAAGATTGATATGCTCCAGGGCGTGCATTTCATATGCCGTTCCCGGGCTGTATGTGTACGTTACATCTTCAAGTTTCAATGACATAATGCATTCACCAGTTCTTTCAATGGTCAGAAATTCCCTCCGGGAGATCTACACCAATTTTTTCTCAATTCATAAGCCAACAGTGTCACTTGGGGTACATCAAGACGGAGTTCTTTTTAAATTTCTCAACTTCGGCAAAAAATCTCCCTTGGTGTCCCCTGCATTACCAGCTTACCGTTGTCCATAAAGAACACACGGTCCGCCAAAAACAACCTCTTCCATGTAATGCGTAATCAGAATAACCGTAACGCCCTTTTCTTCATTCAGCTTACGCACAGCGCGAAGAACCTCTTTTCGTCCGTTCGGATCCAGCATCGCGGTTGGTTCATCGAGGACGATACATTCCGGCTGCATAGCCATCACTCCTGCAATTGCAACCCTCTGTTTCTGACCTCCCGAGAGCTTATTCGGAGAGTGGGCCCGGTATGAAATCATCCCGGTCGCCGTAAGGCTCTCCTCTACCCGTTTCCAGATTTCATCGGTCGGGACACCCAGATTTTCCGGTCCCAAATGCCGACATCCTCTTCCACCACATTTCCGATGATCTGGTTATCCGGGTTCTGGAATACCATACCGGCTTTCTGGCGGATCTTCCAGACATCCTCCTCATCTGTCGTCTTCATATCGTCCACCCACATGGTGCCTTCTGTAGGCACCAGCAGAGCGTTGATATGTTTCGCAAGCGTTGATTTTCCGCTTCCGTTATGCCCGAGCACCGCAATAAACTGTCCCTTCTGGATTTCCAGACTGACATCCTCGATCGCTTTTACTTCCGGCTCCTGTCCTTCCTCCTCGTAACGGAGGTATTCATACCCAAGGCCTGCAGCACGTATCATACCCATGACATTATTCCCCGCTTTCTTCTGCATCCGAGCGGATTTCATCAATCAGATTCCAGATCTCCTCGCGTCCCTGTTTTGTCTCTGCAGAAAACGGAATCACAATCGTATCTTTCTCAACCTCCAGCGTCTCGCGGATCAGCTTGATCTGTTTTTGAAGCTGGCTGCGCTTGATCTTGTCCAGCTTCGTCGCAATGATGATCGGCTGATAGCCGTTTCGAAGAATCCAGTCGTACATGATGCGGTCGTTGTTGGACGGTGCATGACGGATATCAATCAGAAGAAATACTGCGTGCAGCATTTTTGACTGATGCAGATAATCCTCGATCAGCTTGCCCCATTTTACTTTAACCTCCTCGGAGGCTCTCGCAAAACCGTATCCCGGCAGATCCACCAGATACATTTCCTCATTGATGTGGTAGTAGTTGATCGTCTGTGTTTTTCCCGGCTGCGCACTGGTACGCGCCAGTGATTTCCGATTCATCAGGGCATTGATGAGAGAAGATTTTCCAACATTGGATTTTCCCGCAAATGCCACTTCCACCTGACCGGTATCCGGCAGTTTACTGGTGATTCCGCAGACGTGCTGCAGCTCTACCTGTTTTAATTTACCAACTTTTTCTTCTCCTGCTTTTTTTGCATCTTCTGGCCTTACTCCTTTTCCACAAGTGCCAGTTTTAATACCTGTTCCATGCTGCCGACAAATTCGATCTGCAGTCCGTCTGTGATCTCCGCATCCAGTTCTCTTACATCCGGCTCATTTTTCTCTGGAACGAGAACCATATGGATACCGGCTTTCTTTGCCGCCAGCAGCTTCTCTTTTAAGCCGCCGATCGGAAGCACACGGCCGCGGAGCGTAATCTCTCCGGTCATCGCAACGTCTGCTTTTACCGGAACCTTTGTGATCGCGGAAACCATCGCCGTCGCCATCGTAATACCGGCAGACGGGCCATCTTTTGGAACGGCTCCCTCCGGAATGTGAATGTGGATGTCGTGTTTCTCGAAAAATTTCTTTCGGAATCTCATACTGCTCTGCCACGGAACGAATAAAGCTGATGCCCGTCTGCGCAGACTCCTTCATCACATCGCCGAGCTGGCCGGTCAGCAGAAACTCTCCTTTTCCCGGCATCACATTGACCTCGATCTGCAGCGTATCGCCGCCGACTGCCGTCCAGGCAAGACCGCGCACAATACCAATCTCCGGTTTTTCGTTGGCCGGCTGGAACTCATACCTCTCTTTTCCGAGGAACTCTTCCAGGTTTTTTTTCGTCACAACAACCTCTTTTACCTGTTCCTCGAGAATCTTTCTCGCGCTCTTTCTGCAGATTCTGCCGATCTGGCGCTCCAGGGAGCGGACACCGGCCTCTCTGGTGTAGCCGCTGATCACTTCCATCAGCGCCTCATCCTCGATCACAAGCTGTGCTTCTTTCAGACCGTTCGCCTTCTTCTGCTTCGGAACGAGATGTTCTTTTGCGATATGGAACTTCTCGTTTTCCGTATAGCTTGAAATTTCAATCACTTCCATACGGTCCAGCAGCGGACGCGGAATGTTCTGAATATCATTTGCGGTTGCAATAAAGAGCACCTCCGAAAGGTCGATCGGAAGCTCTACGTAATGATCGGCAAATTTATTATTCTGCTCGGAATCGAGGACCTCAAGAAGTGCGGAAGAGGTATCTCCCTTGTAATCTGCACTTACTTTGTCGATCTCGTCGAGCAGCATCAGCGGATTTTTCACCTTCGCCTGATGGAGTCCCGCCGCAATGCGTCCCGGCATCGCGCCGATGTAGGTTCTTCTGTGGCCGCGGATCTCCGCCTCATCCCGCACACCGCCGAGACAGATGCGGACGTATTTTTTATTCAGGGCTCTCGCCACGCTTCTCGCAATCGAGGTCTTACCGGTTCCCGGAGGGCCTGCCAGGCAGAGAATCGGGCTCTCGCCTTTCTTCGTCAGGGTGCGTACAGCCAGGAATTCGAGGATTCTCTCTTTTACTTTCGAAAGACCGTAGTGATCTTCCTCCAGAATCTCGCGTGCTCTTGCCAGATCTTGATTGTCACGGGATGCCTTATCCCACGGAAGCCCCAGCAGTGTCTCGATATAGCCGCGGATCACGCCTGCCTCGGACGGATTGTTGGCCGAATTTTCCAGACGGTGAATCTCCTCGGAAATCCGCTCTTTTACCTCTTTGGAGGCTTTGAGCTTCTCAAGCTGCTTCTTATAATTTTCAATCTCGGTCCGGGAATTGTCCTCGCCGAGTTCCTCGCGGATGACTTTAAGCTGCTCGCGCAGAATATAATCACGCTGGTTCTTATCGATCCGCTCTTTGATTTTTCCCTGAATCTCCGAACGGATCTCCTGAATCTGAATCTCGTTGGCGATCATGACGCAGAGCGTATCATACCGCTCGGAAAGCTCCACAGCCTCCAGCAGTTTCTGGCGGTTTACGTAGTCGAGGGGCAGATTCATGCAGATCTGGTCCACCAGCTTTCCAACTTCTTCGGTTCCGAGGATCTGGCCTGCCAGTTCCTTGCTGACTTTCTGCGTCTGCTCGCAGTAGACGGCAAACAGCTCTTTTAAGTTGCGCAGCATTGCCTCCTGCTCGATATCGGAAAACTGCATTTCGTCCGAGCCGGTAAACAGCGCCACCTCGGCGCGGAGATACTCGCTCTCCTCTTCCTCGAAGTTCAGCAGTTCTGCGCGTCTTTCTGCTTCTACGAGAATCCGAAGAACATCCTTTGGCATTCTCACAACCTGTTTGATGACCGCAATTGTTCCAATTTTATACACATCAAGCAGACCCGGTACTTCCGTATCCGGGTCTTTCTGTGTAATCAGGAAAATTTTCTGGTCTCCCAGCATCGCCTCCTCGACCGCACGAACCGATTTAGGTCTGCTGATATCAAAATGTACAATCATATCCGGCAGAATCGTCGTTCCACGCAGCGCAATCGCCGGTAATACTTTTGTCACTTCTTCCATTTAAGTTTCCTCCTGCGTTTTTTCAGGCGGTTTCCGGTCTTCCGGATCTTCTTCCCATATTCCGCCGTGGAACAGGGGCCGGTTCGCCGTGAATAATCTCCGGCTCCGCCTTCTTTTCTACAGCGTCCTTGGTGATGACGCATTCTTTTGTCGTATTGTCCGACGGGATCTCATACATCAGATCCATCATCGTATCTTCCATGATTGCGCGGAGACCTCTGGCGCCTGTTTTCCGCTCCAGGGATTTCTTTGCAATCGCTTCGAGTGCATCTTCTTTGAAATCAAGCTGTACGCCGTCCAGCTCAAACAGCTTCTTGTACTGTTTGACCAGAGAATTCTTCGGCTCAACCAGAATCTTCATCAGGGCCGTCTCATCCAGAGAATTTAACGTAACGACAATCGGCACACGTCCGACAAACTCCGGAATCAGGCCGAACTTGGTCAGATCCTGCGGCATGACCTGACGGAGCAGATCTCCGACATTCTCATCTTTTGCATGGCCGATCGGATTGTTGAATCCGATGGATTTCGTATCCTGTCTCGTCTCGATGATCTTCTCGAGTCCTTCGAATGCACCGCCGCAGATAAAGAGGATATTCGTCGTATCAATCTGAATAAACTCCTGATGCGGATGCTTTCTTCCGCCCTGCGGCGGAACGGAAGCTACAGTTCCCTCCAGGATTTTCAGCAGTGCCTGCTGTACACCCTCGCCGGAAACATCTCGTGTGATCGAAGCGTTTTCGGATTTTCTTGTGATTTTATCGATCTCATCGATGTAGATGATGCCGTGCTCAGCGCGCTCGATATCATAGTCTGCTGCCTGAATGAGGCGGAGCAGAATGTTTTCTACGTCCTCGCCGACATAACCTGCCTCGGTGAGCGCCGTTGCGTCTGCAATTGCAAACGGAACGTTGATCAGTTTGGCCAGTGTCTGTGCCAGATACGTTTTTCCGGAACCGGTCGGTCCGAGCATCAGAATGTTGCTCTTCTGCAGTTCGATGTCGGAGGATGCACCGGAAAGCACTCGTTTGTAATGGTTGTAAACAGCAACGGAGAGCACTTTTTTCCGCCTCATCCTGTCCGATTACGTAGTCATCCAGAAATGCTTTGATTTCCTTTGGTTTGATCAGGTTGATCTCGTCGGTATCCTGCTCGCCGTACAGATCCTCAAATTCTTCCTGAATGATCTCCGAGCAGATTGCCACGCAGTCATCACAGATGTATGCCCCGTCCGGGCCTGCGATCAGCTTGCGTACCTGGTCTTCTGTCTTTCCGCAGAAAGAGCAGCGGATCTTGGTATCATTCCCTTTTATAGCCATCGTTTTCTTCCTTTCAACATATTACAACTAAACCTTATCGCCGGATAAGGCAAAAGGTGCCACAAAAGCCTCATTGCCGGAACTACGCTTTTGGACACCTTTCCTCTCTTATCGGTTCGTAATTACATTATCAATCAGACCGTATGCTTTTGCTTCCTCTGCGGACATGTAGTTGTCACGCTCGGTATCGATCTCAATCTGTTCCAGCGGTTTTCCTGTATTTGCCGCCAGAATTTCATTTAATTTCCGTTTGGTTTTCAGAATCTGTTCTGCAACGATTTTGATCTCGGTTGCCTGACCCTGTGCACCGCCGGATGGCTGATGAATCATGATTTCAGAGTTTGGCAGAGCCATTCTCTTTCCTTTGGTACCGCCGGCAAGAAGGAATGCTCCCATGCTGGCAGCCATACCGATACAGATCGTGGATACATCACATTTGATGTACTGCATCGTATCGTAGATAGCAAGTCCTGCGCTTACAGAACCTCCCGGACTGTTGATATACATGTGGATATCTTTTCCCGGATCTTCAGACTCCAGGAACAGAAGCTGTGCAACGATCAGGTTTGCCGATACGTCAGTGACTTCCTCTCCCAGAAAAATAATACGGTCGTTCAGCAGTCTTGAATAAATATCGTAACTTCTCTCTCCCCTGCTTGTCTGCTCGATGACATAAGGTACAAAACTCATTCAATTGCCTCTCTTTCCGAGGTCTTACGCCTCTTTTGCGCTGTCGGCCATGAGAGTTACTGCTTCCTGAACAGCGAGATCTTTCTTCATCTGCTCTTTCTCATATTCGCCAACGAGCTCTTTGAATTTATCCAGCTCCATTTTGTACATTTCAGCCATTTTAGCCAGCTCTTCGTCCAGCTTCTCATCGCTGATCTGGATGTTCTCTACTTCTGCAACTTTCTCAAGTACCAGTCTGCTCTCGATTCTCTTAACAGCCTGCGGTTTCATCTGCTCTTTTAAGGAATCAACGGTAGCGCCTGTAAACTGCATGTACTGCTCCATGGACAGACCCTGGGACTGGATTCTTCTTGCGAAATCGTCAACCATGTTCTCTACCTGCGTATCGATCATAGCTTCCGGAATCTCCATTGTTGCGTTCTCTACTGCTTTATCTACGACAGCGTTCTCTTTTTCTGTCTTAGCCTGCTCTTCTTTTTTCTTGGTCAGGTTGTCTTTGATTTCTTTTTTGTACTCATCCAGAGTATCGAACTCGGAAACGTCTTTTGCGAAGTCGTCATCAAGTGCCGGAAGCTCTTTTGCTTCGATTTTGTGGATGGTGCATTTGAATACTGCTGCTTTTCCAGCAAGCTCTTCTGCCTGATAATCCTCTGGGAAAGTAACGTTTACTTCCTTCTCCTCTTCCAGAGCTGCGCCAACGAGCTGCTCTTCGAATCCCGGAATGAAGGAATGGGAGCCAAGGGTCAGCGGATAATCTTTTCCAGCGCCGCCGTCGAACGGAACGCCGTCTACAGAACCTTCGAAGTCAAGTGTAACGGTATCTCCGTCTGCTGCCGGACGATCCTCTACATTGATGGTTCTTGCATTTTTCTCCTGCTCTTTTTTGCAGCTCAGCTTCTACTTCTTCATCTGTAACGGTTGTGTCAGCTTTTGCTACTTCCAGACCTTTGTACTCGCCAAGGGTAACTTCCGGTTTTACTGCTACAGTTGCGGTAAAGATGAAAGCTTTGCCTTTTTCGATCTGCTCTACGTTGATCTCCGGACGGGATACGATGTCCAGTTTGCTCTCTTCTGCTGCTTTGGAATACTCTTCCGGAACAAGGCTGTTTACAGCATCCTCATAGAATACTGCCGGGCCATACATTTTTTCTACCATAGCTCTCGGAACTTTTCCTTTACGGAAGCCCGGAACGCTGATGTTCTTTTTCTGTTTCTGGTAAGCTTTCTCCAGTGCTTTCTCTAATTCTTCAGCCGGAACCTCAATGGTAAGTTTGGCCATATTCTTTTCTAAATTTTCGACCTGTACACTCATTTTATCAATTTCCTCCTTGATTTATCTGAAAAAGCGGCAGAAAATCCTGCACACCTCTCCATTCTACAGTCATTTATCGAGTATAGCATATCACTTTTCAAAAATCGCCAGTGATTTTTTTATATTTCGTGTTTTTAAGGCTTTTTTAGCAATGAATACGATTTTTCCGCCATTTCTTTTGCTTTGTCCTCTCCCTGCAGAACACGGATCAGCTCCAGTGCGAAGTCAGTGGCTGCTCCCATGCCGCGGCCGGTGGTCACATTTTTGTCGGTGACTGCCGGTACATCGAGTACGTTTGCGCCTGCCAGCTTTTCTTCAAATCCCGGGAAGCAGACAGCGTTTTTATCTTTTAAGATGCCCATCACACCAAGGATGCTCGGCGCTGCGCAGATGGCTGCCAGTTTCTTTCCCTGATCGTCATAGGAACGGATCAGCGCTGCGAGCGTCTCGTTTCCGGCCAGATTTAATGTACCCGGCATTCCGCCCGGAAGTACCAGCATGTCTCCGTCATCAAACTCTCCCTCTTCGATGGTTTCATCTGCAAGAATGGTGATTTTGTGGGATCCTGTTACTTCTTTTCTTCCCATAATAGAAACGGTGCATACGTCTTCTCCGGCTCTGCGCAGCAGATCCACCGGGGTCAGTGCCTCAATCTCTTCACATCCGTCTGCCAGAAATACATAAATCTTTGCCATGGTTTTGTCCTCCTGTGTTGTATGATCAGTCTCGTGTGTTTTTGTCACGTGATATTCTCTGCTTTTCTTTGTAACAAACCGCCGCTATTATACCACATTTTTCCGCAGAATGCTTGCATTTCATAAAAATTTCAGGACTTTTTTCGCAAAAAGCCGGATTTCGCTTAACATCACGGGAAAAGCATGGTAAACTCTTGAAAAAAGCAGTGATGCAATCACGAGAAGGAGTCTCTTTTATGGAAATCGAACGCAAATACCTTCTGGATCAGCTTCCGGAAAATCTTACAAGCTATCCATGTAAAAAAATTCGAGCAGGGCTATCTTTCCACCGAACCGGTTGTCCGCATCCGCCGCTCTGACGACGAATATTATCTGACCTACAAGTCAAAAGGGCTGATGGTGCGTGAAGAGTATAATCTTCCGCTCACAAAGGAATCCTACCTGCATCTGCGGGAAAAGGCAGACGGCGTTCTCATTTCAAAAACACGCTATCTGCTGCCGCTTACCGGAACGGATCTGACGATCGAGCTCGATGTCTTTGATGCGCCGTATGAAGGCCTTTACCTCGCAGAGGTGGAGTTTCCGGACGAAGCATCCGCAAACGCCTTTGTTCCTCCGGTATGGTTTGGAAAGGATGTAACCTATTCTTCCGATTATCACAACAGTACGCTCAGTAAAGGAAAAAAAGCTATAAATTACCAGAAAAAAATTCCCGGTGCCTTTTCCACGGCTGCCGGGATTTTTCCGCTCGTTTGTTTTTTTGATTCTTTTTTGGTGCTTGCTTTTTGCTTGTTTTGGTTTGTTTTTTAGTGCATACATTCTTTATTTTTGCTGCTTTCACATTAGCGTCATTCTGTCAAAGCGGCGGTGCTGCTCCTTCTAATCCACTCCCTTTGATTTCCGGATGCAGGCTCGTGTTGCATCAATAACAGCACTTCTCAGGTTCTCCCGCTCCAGTACGGCAACCGCTTCGATGGTGGTTCCGCCTGGCGAGCAGACCATGTCTTTTAATTCTCCCGGGTGCATTCCTGTCTCGAGAAGCATTTTGGCGCTTCCAAGGACAGACTGTGCAGCAAATTCATATGCCTGTTTTCTCGGCATTCCTTCGGCTACGGCCGCATCTGCAAGAGCCTCCAGGAAAAGAAATACGTACGCCGGCGAGCTTCCGCTGACACCTGTGACGGTATCCATCAGATACTCCGGAACAACTTCTGCGCGGCCAAAGCTTTTCAGGAGGGTTAAAACGAGCTGCAGCTCTTCCTCCGTCACGAGATCATTGGCACAGACGCCGGTCATTCCTTCTCCGACGAGTGCTGGTGTGTTTGGCATGGTGCGAATTAACTTTGTTGGTTTCCGATTTCTGTACCCAGCCATTGTAAGACTTACCGGGAAGAATCGATACGATAATCTTCTCGGGTGAGATGAAGTTTTTGACGAGGTTTTATTATATTTTTTCATTTGGTTTGGCTTTACTGCCAGGAATACAAGATCGGATCCGGCTACGACCGCTTCGTTCTCCATAGTCGCCTGGACTCCAAACTGGTTGGTCAAGCGTTCCACACTTTTCTCCGTGCGGACCGATACCAGAATGTCATCTGCAGATACAACTCCTTTTTGAATCATTCCGCCAATCATGGCACTCGCCATGTTGCCGCCGCCGATAAAACCTACTTTCATGTCTGTTCGCCTCCGTATGCCTGTGTTGTAAAAAAGTATATGCGACACCCATAGTATGCAACAAAATTTACTTTTTTGCAATACTTTTTCTCTATTTTTCTGCTTTTCTTTTGCAATTTTCTTTATTTTTTTCGAATTAAATGTCGCTGTTTGTCGACGAATGTCGAAAAGTGTCTTTTTCTGTCTTTTTTCGCTTTTCTATTCCGCCGGAATCAGCCTTTGGCGGCGGCCTCTTCGGCGTATTTTGTTGTCACGAGTGTCTTGTACGGTGTCTTTTTCTCCAGCTCTCCCGCCTGCTCCAGAATCTCCTGCAGAAGATCAAAACTTTCTTCCTCAAAGATCAGATTTTCTTTCCACGTATCCTGCTCATAGTAGCGGCGCACGATCGCAGTGATGGTTTCCAGCTCGGTTTCTGCAAACTGCGGCGCAATCACTTCTGCAATCTCCTCCGGTGTGTGCGTCTGCACGAAGTCCATTCCCTTCTGCAGTGCCTTCGTGAATTTTTCTACGGTTGCGCCGTGCGTTTTCAGATAACTCTGTTTGACGCTGTACGACGTATACGGCACATACCCGGATTCCGTTCCGACCGATGCCACGACATAGCCGTCGCCCTTCTGCTCGAGCAGTGTCGCGGACGGTTCAAATTCAATCGTATAATCCCCCTGCCCGCCGGAGAACGCGGCAGCTGTGGAACCAAAATCGATGCTCTGGTTGATATTTACGTCTTTTTTCATCAATCCCTTTCTGCGCCAGAACATACTCAAAGACCATTTCCGGCATACCGCCTTTTCTTCCCCCTAATACCTCTTTGTTTTTCAATTTCTCCCAGGTAAACGAATTGTCTTTCTCTCTTCCCACAACAAAGTTTCCCGCCCGCTGCGTCAGCTGCGCGAAGTTCACAACCGGGTCTGCGGTTCCCTCGAGGTACGCGTAGACGGTTGCCTCCGCCCCCATAAACCCGATATCCGCTTCGCCGGAAATCATCGCCGTCAGCACTTTATCTGCACCAAATCCTGTTATCAGCGTCAGATCAATGCCCTCGTCCGCAAAATACCCCTCCTCAATTGCCACGTACTGCGGGGCGTAAAAAAGTGGAGTGGGCAACCTCATTTAATGTCACCTGCTCCACTTTTTTCTTTTGTCTCATCTTTTGCCCCGCATCCCGCCAGCGTCACTGCCGCCATTGCCAGTACAAGCGCACCTGTCAGCCATTTTCCTTTCATCAACAGATTCTCCTGTTTTTTCATTCTAACCTTAGAATATGATTTCCCGGTAAAAATGCGTGCTAAAAAACGAAGGAGAAATGTTCGAATTTCGTTTCTCCTTCGTTTCTTATTTCTTCTCTTGTTTTTCTTTTGCCTTCTGTTCTTCTTTCGTCCGGATTTTGTCTTCGTACATTTTCAGATCTGCCTCGTGCAGCAGATCGGAGATGGAGGCTTCGGGGTAGTCGCCGGAGAAGGCGAAGCCGCAAGCGTAGTTGATCTGGAATTCGCCGCGGACGCCGTTGGCTTCCTTTTCCGAAATTCTCTATTTTGAAAAACAAATTGAGGATCTCCGCAAAATTTGTTATAGTAAGGGTAATTCAAACAGTTACAAAGGAGGCTATTATGAAAATAAAATCAGTTGCTGTTCTGGGCGCCGGAGCGGTTGGGTCTTATGTGATCTGGGGGCTTTCGGAGAAAAAGGACATCCGGCTTGGCGTTATCGCGTCCGGGGAACGGGCGAAGCGTCTGAAAAACAAAGGATGCAAAATTAACGATACGGTTTATCACCCGGAGGTATGGACACCGGAAGAGGCACACGGCGTGGATTTTCTGATCGTCTCGCTCAAATACGGCGCACTGCCGGGGGCTCTTGACAATATTACTGCCGTTACCGGCGAGAATACTGTGATCATGAGTCTGATGAACGGCGTGGACAGTGAGGAGATCATCGCGCAAAAATGTCGGTGCGGAGCATCTGCTTCATGCTGTTATCAAAGTAGCTTCTCATAAAGAGAATGACGGCTACGTTTTCAACCCTGAGGCGACGCTCGGCATCATTTTCGGCGAAGTTTCGGCGCCGTACGACAGTGAGCGTGTGCAGGCTGTTCTGGATCTGTTCTCCGGCACAGGGCTGCATTACCGGGCAACCGATTGTATTTTAGAGGAAATATGGAGCAAATTCCGGCTGAATGTCTGCAATAACCTGCCGCAGGCTATTCTCGGTGCCGGGGTCGGCTGCTACCGCGACAGTGTGCATATGAAGGCGATCAGCGACGGACTCCGCGCAGAACTGATGGCGATTGCGGAGGCAAAGGGAATTGATATCAGCAAGGCGGATGTCTCCTCGGGACGCGGAAGTGCGGTTCCGCCGACGGCGCGCTACTCGACGCTCCAGGATCTCGATGCGGGACGCCATACGGAAATTGATATGTTCTCGGGTGCGCTGATCCGCATGGGAAAAGAGCTTGGAATTCCAACGCCTTACAATGAATTTACGTACCATATGATCAAAGCACTGGAAGAGAAAAACGACGGACGGTTTGACTACAGCGGAAGCGAAGAACCGCTCTGGGCGAAATAGATATGATAGGAGAATCTCACGATGAAAGAAATCAAATGGGCTGTACTCGGATGCGGTGTGATTGCAAATGAAATGGCGGTCGCACTGCAGAAAAACGGAAAGAATATTTACGCGGTCGGCAACCGGACCCATGAGAAGGCGGCTGCTTTTGCGGAGAAATATGGAATTGGAAAAGTTTACGATGATTTCCATGAGATGTTTACCGATCCGGAGGTCGATGTCATTTATATCACGACGCCGCACAACACGCATCTTGGCTTTATGAAAGAGGCGATTGCCAATGAAAAACACATTCTCGTTGAGAAATCGATTACGCTGAACAGCGACGAACTCGACGAGGCCATAGCGCTTGCAAAAGAAAAAGGTGTCATCATCGGAGAGGCAATGACGATTTACCATATGCCGATCTACAAAGAGCTGCAAAAAAATTTCTCGACTCCGGCCGTCTCGGCAGAGTCAATCTGATCACGATGAACTTCGGCAGTTTCAAAGAGTACAACATGAAGAACCGCTTCTTCAACCGGAATCTCGCAGGCGGCGCGATGCTTGATATCGGCGTATACGCACTCTCCTTCCTCCGCTGGTTCTTCGACTCTAAGCCGGATCAGCTCCTTTCCCAGGTAAAGCCCGCTCCGACCGGTGTGGACGAGCAGGCCGGCCTCCTTCTCACCAATCAGGAAGGACAGATGGCAAGTGTGATGCTCTCTCTCCACTCCAAACAGCCGAAACGCGGCATGGTTTCCTGTGAGAACGGATTTATCGAGATCATGGAATACCCGCGTGCCTGGGAAGCAAAAATCACAGACGCTTCCACCGGCGAATCCGAAATCATCAAAGCCGGTGACAACGCCGATGCACTCGCCTATGAGCTCGCCGACATGGAACGCGCCATCAATGGAGATGCATCTGCCATGCACCTCGACTACACGAAGGACGTCATGGATCTGATGACCTCCTTCCGCAGAACCTGGGGCTATACGTACCCGGAGGAAGAAAAATAAGATTCGCACATCAAAAGCTACTGCCCGGCACACATCAGATGCCGGGCAAGGGCACTTCTTTTCACCTGCAATACTCTGCAATTTTCTTTTTCAGTAATTCCGCATCAATCGGCTTTGCGATATGCACGTCCATGCCGGCCTCTTTTGCGGCCTGCCGGTCTTCAACAAAGGCGTTGGCGCTCATGGCGAAAATCGGAATGGAGGCGGCATCATCACGTCCATGACTTCCACGCATATTTTATACTTCATTTTACGCTGATATTATTTTCTCTGTCAACCCAAATAACATTACATTTCCAATATTTTGCATGTCATTTTTTATTTTTCTGGAAATTTTTTAAATCTTCCGTTTTTCTCTTGCACAATTGATTTTTATGCGTATATAATTGTCTGCAGAAAGCAAAGGGGAGCTCGCGTGCGAAGCGGGCTGAGAGTAGGATGCATCTCCTAGACCCTGAACCTGATTTGGGTAATGCCAACGTAGGGAGATACGATATGCACATTTTCTGCAGATATACCTCCACGTATATCTGCTTTTTTTAATCTCTATGAACACATCATCAACAGGTTCTTCCAGTACCACAAGGGAATTTGCTTCTGCAAAAATACTCACACAGGAGGAACAAAAATTATGTTAGGCACTTGTCTTGACAATGTCAGAAAAACAACCCCTCTCGTACACAACATCACAAATTACGTTACAGTAAACGATGTCGCCAATATTCTGCTGGCATGCGGCGCAAGCCCGATCATGTCCGATGAACCGGAGGATGTCGAGGATATCACCTCCATCTGCGGCGGTCTGAACATCAACATTGGAACGCTGCACAGAACGAGCATCGACGGCATGTACCGTGCCGGTGCAAAAGCAGCTTCGCTCGGCCACAAAATCCTGCTCGATCCAGTCGGCGCAGGCGCAAGCCACTTACGTACTTCGACCGCAGTCGGACTGATGGAAAAAATCCCGTTCACCGTCATCCGCGGAAATATTTCCGAAATCAAAACACTGGCACTCGGAAGCGGAACGACAAAGGGTGTTGACGCAGACGTTGCCGATAAAGTAACAGACGAAAACCTCGACAGCGCCGTTGCTTTTGCAAAAAACTTTGCGAAAGACCACAACTGTGTTGTCGCCATCACAGGAGCGATCGACCTCGTTGCCGATGCTGACACCTGCTACGTGATCCGCAACGGACGCGCCGAGATGGGAAGCATCACTGGAACAGGCTGCCAGCTCTCCGGCATGATGACCGCTTACCTCGTTGCCAACCCGGACGAGCCGTTAAAAGCCGCTGCTGCCGCTGTCTGCGCGATGGGACTTGCCGGCGAGATCGGCTGGAGCCATATGAAACCGGAAGACGGCAACTCCACCTACCGGAACCGCATCATCGACGCCATCTACCACATGGACGGCGAGACGCTGGAGAAAGGTGCAAAGTATGAAGTGCGATAAAAAAGGCCTGCTTTTATATGCTGTGACAGACCGCAGCTGGCTGAACGGCGAGACACTGTACAGCCAGGTGGAAAAGGCTCTGCAGGGCGGCGCAACGTTTATCCAGCTCCGCGCAAAAAAATCTTGACCAGGATCACTTTATGGAAGAGGCACTGGAACTGAAAAAAACTCTGTGCCGCATACCATGTTCCTTTCGTCATCAACGATAACGTGGAAATCGCAGCTAAGATGGATGCGGACGGCGTTCATGTCGGCCAGAGCGATATGGAGGCCGGCGATGTCCGTGCAAAGCTTGGCCCGGACAAGATCATCGGCGTTTCGGCACAGACCGTGGAACAGGCCATTCTCGCCGAGCAGCGCGGGGCAGATTACCTCGGCGTCGGCGCAGTCTTCCACACCGGTTCCAAGGCGGATGCGGAGGATGTCAGCCACGAAACGCTGACTGCTATCTGCAATGCCGTTAAAATCCCTGTCATCGCCATCGGCGGCATCACACGCGATAACGTGACGGAGCTTTCCGGCAGCGGCATCTGCGGCATCGCCGTCATCAGTGCCACTTTTTGCACAGAAAGACATTGTTTCCGCAACGAAGGATCTGAAAGAACAGACTCTGCGCATGCTGGAAAACAAATAATTTTACGTAACCATTCATCCTCACACCAGGCGGCAGACTGGGGGCACCACTTTCTTTGTCGCCTGTCCAAAAAGAAAAGTAATGCAAAGGAGTAATTCTCATGGACGCGAAAAACATGAAAACAGCATTAACAATCGCGGGAAGTGATTCCAGCGGAGGCGCCGGCATTCAGGCAGACATCAAAACCATGATCACAAACGGAGTTTACGCCATGTCGGCAATTACCGCACTCACCGCCCAGAACACCACCGGAGTTTCCGGTATTTTCGATGTAACACCGGAGTTTCTGGCCGCACAGCTTGACGCCGTCTTTACGGACATCTTCCCGGACGCCGTCAAAATCGGTATGGTATCCTCCCCGGCACTGATCGAAGTCATCTCCGAACGGCTTCGCTTCTACCAGGCCAAACACATCGTTGTGGACCCGGTCCTCGTCGCTACAAGCGGTTCCGCGCTCGCTTCGGGCGGCGTGCCTGACCTGATGAAAAAATCTGCTCTTTCCTCTGGCCGAAGTCATCACACCGAATATCCCAGAGGGAGAAGTTCTCTCCGGCATCAAAAGTCCAGTCGGAAAGCGATATGGAACGCGCCGCAAAAGAGATCGGGGATTCCTGCGGCTGTGCCGTTCTATTAAAGGGCGGCCACAGTATCAATGATGCCAACGATCTTTTATATCACAACGGCACATTTACCTGGTTCACCGGAAAACGCATCGACAATCCGAACACACACGGCACCGGCTGTACACTCTCCAGCGCCATCGCATCGGGGCTCGCAAAGGGGCTTTCCCTTCCGGATGCCATTTCCGCCGCAAAAGAGTATATTTCGGGCGCACTCGCGAGCATGATGGATCTCGGCCACGGCTCGGGACCGCTGAACCACGCTTACCGGATCTGATTTTGAAAATAAAGGAGAACAACAGATGGAACGCAATTACGCAACACAGATGGACGCCGCACGCCGCGGCATTGTAACACCGGAGCTGGAAAAAAGTCGCAGAAAAAGAGTATATGGCCGTGGAAGACCTGATGCCGCTCGTTGCCAGCGGAAAGGTTGCCATTCCGGCCAATAAGCTGCACACCTGCATCGACCCGGAGGGTATCGGCTCGATGCTGCGCACGAAAATCAATGTAAATCTCGGTGTTTCGAAAGACTGTAAAGATTACGATGTGGAGATGCAGAAGGTACTCTCCGCGGTCAATATGGGCGCAGAAGCCATCATGGACCTGTCGAGCCACGGCAATACGCAGCCGTTCCGACGGAAACTGACCTCCGAATGTCCGGCTATGATCGGCACCGTGCCGGTATATGACAGTGTGATCCATTACCAGAGAGACCTGGATACGCTGACCGCCAAAGATTTTATTGACGTCATCCGCCTCCATGCCGAGGACGGTGTCGATTTCGTCACCCTGCACTGCGGCATCACCAGAAAAACCATCGATCAGATCCGCAAACACAAACGGAAAATGAATATTGTTTCCCGCGGCGGCTCCCTCGTGTTCGCCTGGATGTGCATGACCGGCGAGGAGAATCCGTTCTACGAGTATTACGATGAGATTCTCGATATCTGCCGTGAATACGATGTGACCATTTCTCTCGGTGACGCCTGCCGTCCTGGCTGCCTTGCCGACGCAACGGATGTCTGCCAGATTGAAGAGCTGGTGCGCCTCGGCGAACTCACCAAACGTGCCTGGGAGAAAGACGTTCAGGTTATGGTTGAGGGACCGGGCCACGTTCCGATGGATCAGATTGCGGCCAATATGAAAGTACAGCAGACCATCTGCATGGGCGCTCCGTTCTATGTCCTCGGCCCTCTTGTGACCGATATTGCACCGGGCTACGACCACATCACCGCTGCCATCGGAGGCGCGATTGCGGCCATGAACGGCGCTGCTTTCCTGTGCTACGTAACGCCGGCAGAGCATCTGGCTCTTCCGAACCTGGATGATGTAAAACAGGGCATCATCGCAAGCAAAATCGCCGCACACGCTGCCGACATCGCCAAAGGTGTTCCGCATGCGCGTGATATTGACGACAAGATGGGCGATGCCCGCCGCGTGCTCGACTGGGAAGCACAGTGGGACTGCGCACTGGACCCGGAGACTGCAAAAGCCATCCGTGCTGACCGCTCGCCGGAACAGGAAGATACCTGCTCGATGTGCGGTAAATTCTGTGCCGTGCGAAGCATGAACAAAGCTTTAAAGCGGCGAACACATCGACATTCTTTAACATCAGTACATACCTTACGCGAAAAGGAACGGTTTTCATTACGAAGCCGTTCCTTTTCTGCATTTCCAAAATCTTTTCTATTTCGCCCATCCTTCGGCGTAACGGACTGCTTTGTGCCATCCGTTCATCTTCTCATCGCGCTCCTCTTTCGAGAGCTCCGGCTCAAACGTACGGTCAATGGCTCCGTTCTGTTTTACCGTCTCCTGATCCGGCCAGTATCCGACGGCGAGTCCCGCAAGATAAGCTGCTCCCATCGCGGTCGTCTCGATGCAGCACGGCCGCTCCACCGGCGCCTGGCTGATGTCCGCCTGGCACTGCATCAGGAAATTGTTGGCGCTTGCTCCGCCGTCCACACGCAGTGCGGAGAGCTTCATGCCGGAATCTGCCTCCATCGCTTTTAAGACATCATCCACCTGATACGTGATCGACTCCAGTGTTGCGCGGATCACATGGTATTTGTTGACGCCGCGGGTCAGGCCGAGAATGGTTCCTCTCGCATACTGATCCCAGTACGGTGCGCCAAGGCCGGTAAACGCCGGCACGACGTAGCAGCCGTTCGTGTCGTTCACCTTCTGCGCCATGTACTCGGAATCCGCCGAGGACTCGATCAGCTTCATCTCATCGCGCAGCCACTGGATTGCGGCTCCGCCGACGAAAATGGATCCCTCGAGCGCATACGTAATCTTGTCCCCGATGCCCCATGCAATCGTGGTAACAAGACCGTGTGTCGAAGAAACCGGCTTTTCTCCCGTGTTCATCAGCAGGAAGCAGCCTGTTCCGTATGTATTTTTCCGCTTCGCCCGGCGCATAGCAGGTCTGGCCGAACAGCGCCGCCTGCTGGTCTCCCGCTGCTCCCGCAATCGGAATCGGGCCGCCGAAATATGTGGATGCCGTCTCCCCGTAGACACAGCTCGACGGGCGGACTTCCGGCAGCATACGGAGCGGAATGTTCAGCTCTTTTAAGATATCCTCATCCCATTTCAGGGTATGGATATTGAACAGCATTGTACGGGACGCGTTGGTGTAATCGGTGACATGTACCTTTCCCTTTGTCATCTTCCAGATCAGCCACGTCTCCACCGTTCCGAAATAGAGATCGCCTCGCTCCGCCCGCTCGCGCACGCCCGGAACTTCATCTAGAATCCATTTCAGCTTCGTGGCTGAAAAATACGCATCGATCACAAGACCTGTTTTCTCCCGGAAACGGTCAACCAGTCCGCGCTCCATCAAGGAATCGCAGTATTCCGATGTTCTGCGGCACTGCCATACAATTGCATTGTAGACCGGCTCTCCCGTCTTTTTGTCCCAGACGATCGTCGTCTCTCTCTGGTTTGTGATGCCGATTGCCGCGATATCCTCGTAGGACGCACCCGCTTTCTGCATTGCCTCCACGGCTACACCGAGCATCGTGGACCAGATTTCATTGGCATCGTGCTCCACCCAGCCCGGTTTCGGGAAACGCTGGGTAAACTCCTTCTGCGCAAGGCTTACGATCTGTCCTTTCTGATCAAACAGAATACAGCGGTTGCTCGTTGTGCCGGCATCAAGTGCCATGATGTATTTTCCCACGTTTAAAAATCCTCCTGTCTCACATTTCAAGAAGAGAGCCTGACAGAATCCACTGCCACGCTCTCTTCCTTTTCTTTGTATGTATCGTATCACAGAATTCTTTTTCTGTAAATCAAATCGTGTTTTTCTGCAGCAATTTATGCCGTAATGATCTCCAGCAGCGCACCGCGCAGATCATTTGAAAGTTCCATGCTCTGCAGCTCTGCAGCCAGAATTGCTACCTTTCCGTCTGCTTTGTGAAGAAGATTTGCGATCTGCTCTTTGGTGATGTAGCTGATTTCGGCGTGCAGCAACAGATCCATCGCACGTGTCATGACATCGTTCTTTGCAATCTCCGTATCTTCCGGCAGACAGATTGTCACGGTATCCTGCGGTTTTACATCTGTTACCGCGATCGTAAGAAGTCCGTCTTTCTCTTTGACTTCTGCATCCGCTTCCACGCCGTTTACAAAGACCTTCGCTTCTTTTGCCGTACTTCCGCCGAATTCTACGCAGTACATTCTGCTTTCCGGAACGAAGCTCTGATTGCCTTCAACCGGTGCAATCGTAAATTTCCGCGCACCCCAGTCGAGCGTCATCGATGTTTTTGCACAGTCATCCTTCTCATATGCCATGGTAGTATTGTCATCCTCGTACAGGACAAATGTATTGTCCGCGCCCGCGTAAACGCGTACCGTCAGCTCATCCGGGTTAGATTCTACATCCAGCGCACTGATCTTCTCTGTCATCGGGATGATCGCACCTGCTTTCGCAAGAACCGGGATCTCCTCGAGCGTACGGTACAGATCCATACTTCTGCCACCCTCGTAAATCATTCCGTTGAAGAAATCAAACCACGTACCTTCCGGCAGCCACACCTTTGTTTTTTGCACGCTTCAGCTCCGGAATGCATTTCGTTGTCACCGGTGTTACCATCAGCTCGCTTCCGAAGAAGTACTGATTCGGTGCCTGATTTTTGCCCCAGAAAACCGTCTCCGGGTAATCATAATACATCGGAACAACGATCGGTGTGTCCTCTTTCCATGCACGGTAGTTCATCGTATACAGATACGGCACCAGTTTATGACGCAGACGGAGGAAATCATCCATCGTGCTGCGCACTTCCATACTGAAGTTCCAAGGCTCTTTTCCACTGAAGGCACTGTTAGAACTGTGCAGACGGTTGATCGGAGAAAAGACTCCGTACTGATACCATCTTGCTTCAAGCTCATCGTCACGGTAGCCGAGCATATGGCCGCCGATATCATGACTCCACCATCCGTAGCCGATGTTGGAGGCTGTGCTGGTAAAGTATGGCTGGAAATCCAGGGATTCCCAGGTGATGTGGGTGTCTCCGGAAAATCCGACCGGATAGCGGTGGGAGCCCGGTCCTGCATAGCGGGAGAAGGTCATCGGACGTTTTCCGTCTCTTCCACTGTCAAGAAAATGATAGTGATTCAGCATCCACAGCGGATCAAGACCCTCGATCTTGGTACTTTGTCCCTGCTGCCAGTCAATCCACCAGAAATCGACGCCCTCTTTTTCCATCGGATGATGAACTTTGTCGAAATATACATCAACAAATTTCGGATCCGCAATGTCAAAATTGACCGGCTCTTCTTTTTTTGCATCCACTCCCATAGCCTCTGCTACTTCCGGATAGCAGTCCTCATACGCACGAATTCCGTCTGCCGGATGGACATTCAGTGTTGTCTTCATGCCGCGTGCATGGAGTTTTCCAAGAAAACGCTCCGGATCCGGGAAGAGGTTTTTTATTCCAGCTATAGCCGGTCCAGCCGCTGCCGTATTTTGGATCCACATCGTCTACACGGTGCCAGTCCATATCGATAACAGCAACCGAGAATGGAACGTTCTCTTTGTCGAAGTCTTCCATCAGTTTCATATAAGATGCTTCACTGTAACGCCAGTAACGGCTCCACCAGTTTCCAAGTGCAAATCTCGGAAGCATCGGAGTTTTGCCGCAAAGGTGGTAGAAATCCTTTAATGCCAGGCGGAAATTCCAGCCATAGCCGAAGAAGTACAGATCCTGCACTCCTTTTTCTTTCTCGGGGTCACCCAACCGTCCTCTGTCATCAGAAGCGACTTCGAATCATCCAGAACAGCGGAACCAAACCAGGACATGATACCAGGTTCCAGTTCGCATGCTCCGTTGACCTGATCAAGCGTACGGGCCGTTCCTCCAAGATCCTGTGTCGGATCTCCGTAATGCCATGCCGGTACAGAACTGATGCCGACTGCCGTTGTTTTGCAGGAAAGTCCGTTTGCAGAGAATGCCTTTTTGTTGTAATTCAGCTGCAGATACTTTGTACGCAGCTCCAGCTCATCGCCTGTGTCTTTGACGGAAAATTCCACTGCTGGAAAATCACGGTTTACAACCGTCTGGGATGCCGCATCGATAAATTCACCGTCCTCACTGTATTCCATCCGAAGAAGATGCTCCGTCAGCACCGTGATACGATATTTATCGCCCTTTACTACATTCTTCGGATCTGCAAGCGGATGTGTCTCCATTTTCAGATATGATTTCATGTTTTGTTTTCCCCTTTCTTATCTTACCGGTTTTTGCCACATTTTGAGAACAGGAATCTGTGGCAAAAGTTCGTTCTGTCACAGATTCCTCTGCATTTTTTATTTTGTTTGCAGAACAACCGCCTCATACGCGCGCAGTTTTCGTGTCCCTGCTGCCGCGCCGTCCTGCGGATAGTTGCTGATCAGTACCTCTGCTCCCGCAAAGGTTTCTGGAACCGTGTACTCCTGCTCCTCTTTTGTAAAATTGCACATCACGAGGAGTTTCTGATCGCCTAAGGTTCTGGTATATACATACAGTGCCTCGTCCTCCGGATCGAGCAGCTCGTACGTTCCGTAAACCATGATATCCTTCTCTTTCCGGAGATGAATCAGTTTCTTGTAATAATTGTATACAGAATCCGGATCCGCCATCTCATTTTTTGCATTGACGGTCTCGTAATCCGGTCCGACTTTGATCCACGGGGTTCCTGTGGTAAATCCTGCCGAAGCGGTATCATCCCACTGCATCGGAGTTCTTGCATTGTCTCTTCCGCGCAGGTTCAGGTAGCGCATCATATCGTCCGGCGCTACTTTTCCGGCTCCGGTCAGCTCGTGAAACGCGTTGATGCTCTCAATATCGCGGAATTCGGACAGATCGTGGAACGGAACGTTCTTCATGCCGAGCTCATCGCCCTGGTATACGTACGGGGTACCCTGCATCATATGAAGGCAGGTAGCCAGCATTTTGGCGCTTACCACACGGTATTCCGGTGAATCATCGCCGAAACGGGACAGGCAGCGCGGCTGGTCGTGGTTTCCAAGGAAGAGGCTGTTCCATGCCTTGCCCTCAAGCTCCGTCTGCCATGCTGTCATGACGCGTTTGAAATCTTTGAGCGGTACGCGTTTGTCCGTCCAATTTGCCGTATTTTCCGCTTGCCAGCTCAACCAGCTCGAACTGGAATACCATGCTGAGCTCTTTGCCGTCTGCGGATGCATATTTTTCTGCCTCCTTGATCGTGACACCGGCACACTCACCAACCGTCATCAGATCGTATTTGGAGAGGACTTCCCTGTTCATCTCCTGCAGATACTCATGAACGTGCGGTCCGTTTACGCAGCCGGAATCACCGTAGAGTCCGCCCTCCGGAACTTTTTCCGTCCGGCAGCCCTTCCGGTTTGGAGATCATGCTGATGACATCCATCCGGAAACCGTCGATGCCTTTTTCACACCACCAGTTCATCATATCGAAAACTTCTTTTCGAACCGTTGGATTCTCCCAGTTCAGATCCGGCTGTTTTGTTGAGAACAGATGCAGGTAATACATCTCGGTCTGCGGATCGTATTTCCATGCAGAACCGGAGAAGCAGCTTCCCCAGTTGTTTGGCTCTTTTCCCTCTTTTGCATCACGCCAGATGTAATAGTCGCGGTACGGGTTTTCTTTCGATTTGCGGCTCTCCACGAACCATTTGTGTTCGTCTGAGGTATGATTGACAACAAGGTCCATGACCAGCTTGATGCCTCTTTTATGCATCTCCGAAAGCATGCGGTCAAAATCCTCCATTGTTCCGAATTCCTGCATGATTGCCTGGTAATCGCTGATATCATATCCATTGTCATCGTTTGGTGACTGGTACACCGGAGACAGCCAGATAACATCCACGCCAAGATCCTTCAGATAATCCAGACGGGATGTGATACCATTTAAATCGCCGACACCATCTCCGTTGCTGTCCATAAAGCTGCGCGGATAAATCTGATACACTACGGCTTCTTTCCACCAATTTTTTGTCCACTTTTTTTACCTCCTTTATTTCATCCCCAGAACGTGTCTGGTTCTTTGATTCTGTCGTTTTCAAACACAGTTTACCATACCTCACGGTGATTTTCAATAGTTTTGCGCAAAACCAGCAGGTTTTTACAAGAGTTTTTCTGCAAATTTGGTAACTATTTACTTTGTCAGATCTCTTACCGACTCCCGTTCCACCAGTGTTGTCGGCAATGGCGGAATATCCTTTTTGTACCGGCTCATCCTGGATCAGGTGCATCAGGACTTCTACGGCACGGCGTGCTTTTCCATCCACCATCTGATGTACGGTAGTCAGCTTCGGACGCGCAAGTGTCGCATAGGTAACATCATCAAAGCCCGCAATTGAAATTTCCTCCGGAACCTTTATTCCCCTGTTCTGCAGAAAGTTGGATGCTTCAAGTGCATAGTAATCCGATGAAAAAAAGAGCGCTGTCTGTTTTTTTGAAGAGCGGAAGCATCTCCTCATATGCCTTCTCCCTCTGCTCCGGATCCCATGGTATCACAATATGGCGACTCTCGAAGTCCTCAATTCCCGCCTCCTCCATCGCCTGACGCACACCGAGCCACCGATAGTGGTCAACACCGAGATCGCAGTCAGATAGAAAGAGAAATTTTTTATGCCCCTTTCCAATCAGGTACTGGCTCATCTGGTACGCACCGCCGCGGTCATCCATCGTAATGGAGCGGACGCCAAGTTCCGGCGGGAGATACTGATCAATGGTTACCAGTGGTTTCCCGAGACGTTCCGAAAGCTCTGCTATCTCCTTTTCACTCAGGGCCATCGCAATCATGCCGTCAAAATTCCAGCCGAGCGCCTGCTGCATAATATCGTCCTTCTCATGGCGCGCAACCAGCATCATATAGTAGCCGTGTTCCCGGATCTGATACTCCAGGTTTCCAAGCATTGCCGACACAAAGGGATCCTCAAAGGAAGAAGCATTTCCTTTCTTCATGAAACCAAGCGCCACACCAATGAGACCGGAGCTGTTGTTCGCCAGTATACGCGCGCTGATACTCGGCACGTACTCCATCTCCTTTAAAATCCGGTTGATTTTCTCGACCGTTGCCTTCGAGACGCGCCCTGTCTTTCCGTGTATTACATTCGAAACCGTCGTCGGGCTGACCCCTGCGCGGTCTGCTATATCTTTGATTCTAATCATCGGTTCTCTGCCTTTCCTTTTTCTTCACAATTTTCTGAATTCTGTTATGTTTATTTTACCAAGACGGCAAAATGTTTACAACTACTTTGCATCGGCAAACACTACAAAATTATTACATTTTCTTAAACGATATGTAAGAAAATCTCCATCCCTCCTTCATTTACTTTCCGCCGGTTCCGTGGTAAGATAGGATGACAGAAAAAGTTCACCTTTTTTCTGTAAGAAAGGACCTACACATCATATGCGGCTTGCATTTACAAATTTTTCGATAAAATCTCCCACTGGCAAGAAATCCGGCCGTTTTTTTCTTGCCCTTTTTCTGGGTATTTTTCTCTTCCTCGCTCATCCCATACTCTGTCAGGCTGGTTTTGCCTCCAGTACGCCGTTTACCGGTGCCTCCTGGGAACTGGTCGGGGAATATCCGATTCTCGGCAGCAACGGCGCGGTGCAGTCCGTCTGTGCGACGGAAGATTATATCATCTGCATCGAAAATTTTAATGATCTGACGACAGAGCCGGACGTAGTCTCTGCCTACTATAAAAATGATACAGACGCAGACGGAAATCCCGTTACGCAGTATTCCCTCGCGCATCAGGTAAGGGACGCAGACTTTGCTCACGCAAACGGTATGGCATACAATCCCGTCACACATGAAATCCTCGTGAGCGGCTACAGCAGCCCGGATGCTTCCAATTACGGATGTATCTTCCGCCTCGACCCGGATACTCTCGAGCAGAAAGAGCGGATCCAGCTCTCGACAAGCTACAATATTCTCGGTATTGATTATCTTCCCTCCACCGGCGGCTATCTGATCCAGACCGATGCGGACGGCGGCTACGGCTTTAAACTCCTCGATGCCTCACTTCAGGTGGTGGATGACTGGGGCACGTATCCCTTCGATTTTTACATGGAAAACTTTCAGGATCTCTGTGTTTCCGGCGATCTCATTTTTTCTTTTTCCGCTGACGATGCATCTCGGAATCGGAAACTTTATCCAGACATACTCGCTCTCGCAGAAAACACTGCTTGCGGACGACACGGTTGATTTTGGCTTTTCCGACGATATCACCATCAATGAACCAGAGGGCCTCTGCGAGACAAATCCTGGGGAATTTATTGCGATTGTAAACGTAACAAAGGCAGATGGTGGACGGTACGTGCAGTTCTACCGCACCCGGGTGCCGTATCTGTTCACGGTTTCCACTTCCGCGGCGGAGCATGGCTCGGTGTCCGAGGGCGGGGAAGTTTCCCGCGGAGAGGCAAAAAACCGTTTCCTACACGGCAGACGAAGGCTTCCGGCTCGCGAAGCTCTCGGTGGACGGCTTGTATCTGCCGGTGACGGAATATCCGGACAGCTACACATTTTCCGATATCCAGAAGGATCATACCCTTGCCGTAACGTTTGAACCGGTTCCGACGGCGACACCGACGCCGACTGCCACTGCGACGCCGACCGAAACACCGGCCATAACCCAGACACCGGAACCGGCCATTTCCAAAGCACCGGCATCATCCACGGTTTCCTTCTCATCTGTGGCTTCCCATTTCGCAGCGTTCTGGAAAGGCACTGTGCATGCCGCTTCCTGGTTCCGCCATCTTGCCTCGGCCGGTGCATCCCTTTTTGCCCGTATCCGGAAGGCAGATCCTGTTTTTCTGGCGATGCCGTTTGTCCTTCTCGTTCTGATTCTGCTCTTTGTCCTCCGCCTGCGGTATGTCCGCCGCATCCGGCGGGAGCGGTCGCGGAAAGCGCTGGAACACAGAAGAAGAACGTACGAAGAACTGGTCAGAGAATTTACGGAAGATCCGAAGGACGAAGAGGTTTCCATCGATGAGCTGCTGCTTACAATTGACGAACTGCAGAAGGAAGAACAGAAAAACACTTAAATGAAACGTATTCACCAGATCAGGAATTGATCCTCTCGGCACAAAAAAAGGTATCCCGTTCCTTTTGGGGAAGCGGGATACTTTTTTCATTTACACGGGCAACGAGCTAAAGTCCGTGCTTGTTTTTACTCTTCGTAATCGAGTGCCGCACGCTCCGTTGTGTACGGACGTACATAGGTGTCTGCTACTTTTACGTGCTCTGGATGTTTTGCATATACAGCTACATCCTCTGCTTTTTCCAGGGTTGTGACAAGTGCCATATCATGGGTGGAAGATGCAAGCGGTGCTTCTACAAAGTCAACCGTCAACAATCCCGGCACTTTGCCGACCAGGCTTTTCAGGTTCTCTGCCATCGCTTTTTTCAGCTCCGGTTTCTTTGCATCCTCTACTTCCGGTTTGAATTTCCACATAACAATATGATGTACCATTGTATTTTTCTCCTTTGCTTTTGTTTTATTGCCAATTCACACAGTTTCTGTGCAAATACCAGCCTTTTGTTACGGCTCTTCGCCTGCAATCCGCAGAATATCCTCAATCTCTTCCACGGACATGTCAAGATACGCGGAAAGCTCTGCCACACTGAAATCCATGTCATCGCCGTCGGAGAGTTCCTCGATGGCGTCTTTTAAGCGGTTTACTTTATTGACTACAGTATTGTCCTTATGTTTCTGAACTCTGTGTTCTTCCATGAAATCGCTGATCGTCTCACGCACAGCCGCATCAATCGCCTGCTCCGCCGTCTCAGCTTTTACAACGGACTCCAGCGCTACTAAAAGTCCGACATTTCCCTCCTGCACCAGATCCATCAGGAAGAAATCGCGGGTGTGCATTTCTTTTGCGGTCTCAATAACTTTCGGAAGCCAGAGCTGCACGAGCATGCTCTTTGCAAGGGAATCGCCCTCTGCCGCTTTCCGGTAAAGCTCTGCCGTTTCTTCCTCCGACGGTGTTCCTGTCTCCGGCAGTTCGTCAAGATACTGCTGTAAGGCACGCAGCTCCTCCTCGGAAAACTCCGGTTTTTTCCTTTTCTTTTTCGGTCTCCTCCGGCACGACGCCCGGCTCATAATCTGCCACATCGACCTGCTCCATCGTCAGATATTCGCAGACAAAGGTGACTTTCTGCTCATCCAGTGCAAAGTCTTCAAAAAATGTCTCTGACTTCTTTCATCGTACTTTATTTTCATGGTCTCTGGCGTAGGACAGCAATTCGGAGAGCTTCTCCTGGAACTTTTTCTGTTCGTCCTGCATCTTTTTTCACCCTCTCTTTCTTCCGTTTCACGATTCCATTTCTTCGTACACTTTTTTTCAATTTGTCCATTGCTTTTTCTGCTTTGAAAAGCTACTATAAAAGCAAACGAAAAACCACATTCAAGTGGAAAGGAGAATCCTTATGAAACAATTTTTTCAGGATGTGAAAAACAGTTTCCTGCTTTCAGCCGCTGTCTCTATTATACTAGGTATCGTGCTGATCGTCTACCCCGTAAAAACGAGTTTGCTGATCTGTTATATCGCCGGAGCACTGCTCCTGTTTGGCGGCGTTGTTGCGTTGATCCGCTACATTGCAAGCCGCGGCGAGCCGTTTTTCTTCCGCTACGATCTGTTCGTTGCCCTGGTACTGATTCTGTTCGGCTGCTTCGTTATCTTTGAAAGTGACCTTGTAATCGCATTCATCCCGGTTGTCATCGGTATCATCCTTCTGGCAAACGGACTGCTCAGCATTCAGAAGGCGTTCAACCTCAAAAAAACAGGGCTGGAAAAATGGTGGCTTGAGTTCCTGCTGGCTCTTTTAACCAGCGTTCTCGGCATCATCATCTGTACCAATCCGTTTGATGCCGTTGCAACCACAAACATTTTCATCGGTATCTGCCTTGTCTACAGCGGCATTTCCGATCTTGTCACCACCTACTACATGGGCCGCGCAAAACGCCGGATCAAAAACGTCATCCAGACCGAGATCAACCAGCAGAAAATCCTGCACGATGACAATGTGATTGATGTGGATGAGGACGAGCTTCACTAAAAAACAGCTTCTTCCATAAAAATCTTCTTTCATACGAAAAACCGGAACCCGGCACCGCTTTCAAACAGCGGCTCCCGGGTTCCGGTTTTTCTCTGTATTTCGTTTTTTTATTTATTCCTCGTGTTTGCTCAGTACTTCCATGCCTTCTCTTAACTTCAGGCGGATCTTTCCAAGCTCCAGACCATTTGCGCCGAAGTACAGCTTCAGGTAGTGGTTCGGCCGAAGAAGAAGCCAAGGTCTCTCGTCTCTTTGATCCACTCACCTTTTGTTCCGCGGATGCTGATCATAGTTTTTCACGATATTGTCGATGTACACGGTTACCGGCAGCTGTGCGAGGTCTTCCAGATCGGATTTCATCTCGATTTCGATATCGTACGTTCCCATCTTGTCAGCCAGAATCGTAACACCGCATACTTCACTGTTTCCTTTTTTGCGTGTTCCATGCGGATGCGTCAATCACAACATCTCCCGTTGCCGGATCTGCCTCGTATGTTACAAGATCTGCTGCAACGAAATCCGTTGTCGCCCATCTGCTCCTGTGCTTCTTTCTCTTCCTCGCTGATGCGGTCCAGGAACCGTAAGATGCTTGGGAGTTCCAAGGATGAAATGCAGGACATTCATCGCATTTCTCTGCAGGTCGCCTCTTGTGATCTCGCCGTTTTCCAGTGCCTCTTTCACATCGTCCTGTCCCATATCGGAGCAGTCGGTGCATACCATGAAGACATCGTTTCCGGCAGATACCATCGGTGCATGGGTTGTTTTGGTTGCTTCATATCCCTCACGGTTTGACATTGCCCACCAGTCAGTCATAACGAAGCCGTCGTAGTTCCACTCGCCGCGCAGAATCGTGGTCAGAAGATCGTAATTTCCTGCAGTCCAGATGCCGTTGACCGGTCCGTAAGTGCTCATGATGGATCTTGCGCCGCCTTCTTTGACTGCGATTTCATATCCCTTCAGATAGATTTCACGCAGGGCACGCTCGGAAACAACGGCGTCCACATGATGTCGGTTGGACTCCTGGTTATTTGCACAGAAATGTTTGATGGTTCCGGTTACATCGGATTTTTCCATACCAAGAATCTGTACGGCACTGATCCATCCGGTCAGGTACGGATCCTCGGAGATATACTCAAAGTTACGGCCGTTCAGCGGGTTTCTGTGAATATTCATACCAGGTCCGAGCAAGGCATCGACACGGTTCTGTCTCATCTCGCGTCCTGCCATCTCGTACAGATCTTCTACCAGCGGAAGGTCAAACGTACAGCCAAGCAGGGTTCCGTTCGGCATGGAGAAGGCTCTCGTTCCGCAGTCAAAGCGGAGTCCGGACGGGCCGTCGGTACAGCAGGCTGCCGGAATACCGAATTCCTGCAGTTCCGGTGTCAGGCCGCCGAATGCTGCTGCGGTTCCCGGAGTAACCTTCGGGCTGCACATGCCCTCGCCGCGGAAGATGCAGATCAGATCTTCATCGGAAAGCTGTGCCACGAACTCTTCCATCGTTACTTTCTTATCCAGGACATCACCGAGCTTGTAGCCTTTGTCACCGGTATAGGTGATCGGCTCCATGCGGTTTTCTTTCATGCGCTCGATCGGATCTACGGTGCGCAGAGGAGCTGCCTCATATCCCGGGTTTTCAACGTTCCGTCTTCGCCCGGAACAGCTTTCATGCGCTCAAATGCTTCTACCGGAGCCATAGCCTCGGTCAGGATCTCAACCACTTTGAACGGCTGCTCGTATGCACCGGCAAAGGCTGCGCTTCTGACATCGCTTCCGACGTAGAACTCATAACTGCCCTCTTCGAGTACGTAGCAGGATTTGTGGCCGGTTGCACCGCTGTCATCGTAGGATGCAAAGCTCTCTTTGGTCACATCGATCGTCAGCGTCTCTTTTGCGCCTGGTGCAAGAACACCGGTCTTTGCAAAACCGACGAGTGCGCGGGATGGTTTTCCAAGAACACCCTGCGGAGCTTTTACATAAACCTGAACAACCTCTTTACCATCCGTTTTGCCGGTATTTTCAACGGTTGCCGTCACGGTTACATTGTCAACATCTTTCTCTTCTGCCTCTGCGGTCACGGCAAATGTCGTATAGGAAAGACCAAAACCGAACGGATACAATACTTTCTCTTTTGCAAAGGTCTCAAAGTAGCGGTATCCGACGTAGATATCCTCTTTGTACTCATTGCGGGTCAGATCGCCGAAGCAGCTTTGGGACGGATAGTCCTCGATATTCTCTGCAATCGTGTCGGTCAGCTTACCGCACGGATTGACTCTTCCCATCAGTACATCGGCAACACCGTTTCCGCCTTCCTGACCACCCTGCCATACATAGAGAACAGCTGCCGGATTGCACTCTTTCACCCATTTCATGTCGATAATGTTTCCGACGTTCAGCACAACGATTGTTCTTGCAAATGCTTTGCTGACTTTTTCTACCATCTCTTTTTCAGTATCGGTTAAGAGATAGCTGCCTGCCTCATTTTTCGTTGTCCTGATCCTCACCTGCGGTACGGCCTACAACAACGATGGCTGCATCGGCGCCTTTTGCACTCTCCACGATCTCGTCGGTCAGCTCCATCTCTTTTTGGGCACCACGGCACCTTGCCCCAGCCCTGTCCTTCGTCGTACGGATTTTCTCGATCCATTTTTGCGTATGTTCCAATGAAGATTCTCGTCGAGTGTAATGTCTTTTTCTTCTTTTAAGGCATCCAGAATACCGACAACGTATTTCGTATTGACAAGACCGCCGGAGCCAAGTCCGCTCTTATAATAGTGGAATGCAATTCTTCCGAAAACAGCCACTTTGTCTCCTTTTCGAAGCGGGAGTGCCTCATTTTCGGTTTTTCAGAAGTACACAGCCTTCTGCCGCTGCCTGACGGGCCAGTGCTGCATATTTGTTGAAATCCAGTGGTGTAAATTTTCCCATTTTGTTCCCCTTTCTCCTGTATCCTTTCTGATCCGACAAGTGCCGGGACACCTGATACTTCCGGGTCCCGGCACCTGTTCTGGTCTCTTGTCTTTTATTATCTCGTATTCCTGGCTTTTTTTTCCAGTTCTTTTCTTATCTTTTTTTCGTCTGATATTGACCTTTTTGTTCCTGTCTTATCCGATCAGTCCCTGGACAATTAATACCAGAAGCAGCAACGGCAGAATATAAGAAAGATAAACCCGTACCCAGTCCGGCACTTTCAGGCCCCCGCCCTTATTTGCCTCTGCCTGGTAGTTTTTGAAGCCCCAGCCCATTTTGAAGTACAGAACAGAAGGTAAATCAGAGAGCCGACCGGCAGCAGAAGGTTGCTGACGATAAAGTCCTCAAGATCAAGAACGGTGCTTCCTGCGCCGAGCGGCTGGAATCCGGACCACACATTGTAGCCGAGTGCACACGGCAGGGATCCTAAGATCACCAGAATGCAGTTGATGATGGCTGACTGTTTTCTGGAAACGCCGAAAATCTCAGAAAAACAGCACATGATATTCTCAAATACAGCGATGATGGTAGACAGCGCCGCAAAGAACAGGAACAGGAAGAAGAAGCTTCCGAAAATCCGTCCGCCCTTCATCGAGGTGAAAATGTGCGGCAGCGTCATAAAGATCAGCTTCGGGCCGCTGTCCGGCTGTACGTTGTAGGAGAAGCACGCCGGGAAAATGATGAGGCCTGCGGTAATCGCTACAAACGTATCGAGCGCTGCAATGCTGACTGCCTCGCCGAGCAGGGATTTTCCGCCGTTTAAGTAGCTGCCGAAAATCAGCATCGCGCCGATACCAAGGCTCAGCGTCAAAAAATGCCTGGCTCATCGCGTTTGTGATAATGTGGAACAGTCCCACCTGTTCGATCTGCTGCATATCCGGCACCAGATAGAATTTCAGTCCCTCTTTGGCACCCGGCATCGTAAAGCTGTAAACCGCAAGGAAAATCATGATGACCATCAACACGATCATCATCACCTTTGTAACACGCTCCACGCCGTTCTGCAGACCCACCGAACAGATCAGAAAGCCTGCAATTGTAATAATCAGCATGGTAATGACAAGAATCGACGGAGATGAAAGCATCTCGTTGAATTTTCCGGTTACGGCGTCGCCTGTCAGGCCGCTGAATTTTCCGATTAAAAAAAGCTGTAGAAATAGTACAGCATCCAGCCTGCAACGACGGTGTAGAACATCATCAGCAGATAGTTTCCGATGAGGGCAACGTATCCGTGGATATGCCACTTCTGCCCTTTCTTTTCCAGTTCCCCATACGCGCGCACGGTACTCTTTTTGCTTCCTCTTCCGATGGCAAGCTCCATCGACAGAATCGGAACTCCCATGATGGCAAGGAACAGCAGGTAAAACAGCACGAAAATGCCGCCTCCGTTGTTTCCTACCATATACGGAAATTTCCATACATTTCCGATGCCGATGGCACATCCTGCCGAAAGCAGAAGAAAGCCAAGGCGCGATTGGAATGTTTCTCGTTCCATTTCTTTTTGTTCCTCCCTTTTTTCTTCCATACTCCCGGAATTTCTCCGCAAGTACATCTTCGTACAAAACCAAGACTTCAGACAGCACCGTTCTGCCGTTCTTTCCGGTATGCCGACGGCGAGATTCCCATATGGTGACGGAATACTTTTCCAAAATAGTTTCCACTGGAAAATCCGGTTTCTGCTGCAATCTCTTCCACACTCTTTCCGGTATTCAAGAGCAGCGTCATCGCTTTGCGAATTCTCGCTTCCTGAAGATACTGCATGGGAGAAACGCCTGTTTCCTCCCGGAAGCATCTCGTAAAATGGGCAAAGGAAACCCGGCTCTGTTCTGCCAGCTGTTCAATCCCCTGCACAGATGCGCAGTCGGTATCCATCTGCCGTATCGCTTCCCGAACAAAAAAAGTGTGTCTGCTTCCGCTCCGGACGCTGTACCTCCCGCAGAAGAGAACAAAAAAAGCTGATACAAAAATCACACCGCATTCATACGGTTCCGACCGGTAACCGTTTTTCAGTTTTCGATGCATCTGCAGTGCAGTCCGAATTGGCTCGCTATCTGCATCCGCATAAAAAACCATCTCCTGTTTTTTCAAACAGTCGTTCTGCCGCATAGGACACTGCACTTCCACGAAAATGAAAATACAGAAAATCCATGGTTCTTCGGATTCCGGATGCAGATAATATCTGCTATTCTCCGGAATCTGACACAAAAAGTCCTCTCCCGGGACGCATTTCATACGTTTTTCCGTTTTTTTGCAAACCATCCTGTTCCCGAAAGCGTATACTGCATCAGCCATCCGGAATATGTTCCGCGGTCTGTATTATGAAATGCATACGGTTCCTTCCATCTCTTTTCCACCCCGCCGTCCAGCAGCAAAACGGAGCGTTCGGCCAGTGATCCAGATCCAGGATTCCATATACTCCGATCAGATCTTCCATCGAAAAAATTACCTCTTTTATCCGGTTTGTCTTCTTGATTTTGCACTATGTCCTTTATTATACTTTTCTTATCAGGAAAAAAACAAGCATTGCTTTAGAAAGGAGCTTTTTTCTTATGCATCTGACAAACTAAAAAATACATGTGCACCAACCCCACCGATGGGCTGGAACAGCTACGATTACTATGATACAACCGTGGACGAGGCTGCGGTAAAGGCAAATGCCGACTATATGGCAAAGCACTTAAAAGCATATGGCTGGGAGTATATTGTAGTGGATATCCAGTGGTATGCAAAAAAGGCCGGTTCCATGCGCGACCGGTATCAGTATATTCCATTCTCTGAACTGGAAATGGACGAATACTCCCGTCTGCTGCCGGATCCCGAACGTTTTCCATCTTCTGCAGACGGTTCCGGCTTTAAACCACTTGCCGACTATGTACACAGTCTGGGGCTGAAATTCGGAATTCACATCATGCGCGGTATTCCGCGAATCGCTGCACATCATCACGGAAAGATCAAGAACAGTTCTCTTGGTGCTGAACACGTTGCCGATCCTACGGTCATCTGCGGCTGGAATCCGGATATGTACGGTGTACGCGATCTTCCGGAAGGACAGCTTTACTATGATTCCCTGCTGGAGCTCTACGCTTCCTGGGGTGTTGATTACATTAAATGCGATGATATCTGTAATACCAACATGCACAAAAATCCGTTTGCAGCTGCGCATGAGATCGAGATGCTCTCGAATGCCATCCCAAAAATGCGGACGGCCGATCGTCCTCTCTCTGTCTCCGGGACCTGCGCTCATAGAGAAAGCATGGTTCTATGAAAAGCACGCGAATCTCTGGCGCATCACCGATGATTTCTGGGACAACTGGGCACAGTTAAAGGATATGTTCCAGCGTTGCGAGCTCTGGCAGAGCCACGTCTCTGCCGGCTGTTATCCGGACTGTGATATGCTGCCGCTTGGCGAACTCGGAAAAGGTTTTGCTACAGAACATCATACGTATTTTACCCCGGATGAGCAGAAAACGATGATGACACTCTGGTGTCTCTTCGGCTCTCCACTGATGCTCGGTGCCGAAATGACGCTTCTCGATGACGATACACTGGCACTTCTTACGAACACGGATATTCTCGCGATGCTGCCTCCGTCCGTTCGTCCGCATCAGATCACGCGTACAGACAATGAAGCTGTGTGGTATGCAAAGGATGACACAACCGGAACAACCTACGTTGCACTTTTTAATCTTTCGGATGCACCGCAGACGGTTTCTTCCACACTTGCCGATGCAGACTGCCCACTGGAGTCTGTTGCGGCGAAAGAACTCTGGAGCGGTAAAGCACTTTCTTTAAACGGCGGTTTTTTACTGCTTCTCTTGCTCCGCACGCCTGCAGCGTATGCCGTTTTGAAACACGATAAAACGATCATTTCTTAAAATCAAGCAGCAAATCATGTCCTGCCCGGGACCAAAACAATGGTTTTTCCTCCGGGCAGGGCATTTTTTCATGCTCTATTCATACCGCGCAATCTCTTTCCGCAGCCGCTTCATAATCCGTTTTTCCAGCCGCGAGATATACGACTGGGAAATCCCGAGAAGATCCGCGACTTCTTTCTGCGTTTTCTCCCGCCCCTCTGGCATATTGATGCCAAACCGGAGTTTCACGATCACCTGCTCCCGCTCAGAGAGCTTGCTGATTGCGCTTCCCAGCACGCGATGTTCCGCCTCCTGCTCGAGCCCCTGATAGATCACATCCTCCTCCGTTCCGAGGATATCCGACAAAAGAAGCTCATTTCCATCCCAGTCTACATTGAGCGGCTCATCGATCGAGACCTCCATCCGTGTCTTGTTATTTCTCCGCAGATACATCAGGATCTCATTTTCAACACAGCGGGATGCATAGGCAGCAAGCCGGTTCCCGTTTTTCAGAATCAAAGGAAA
>ENA-OQHD01000100-OQHD01000100.1-human-gut-metagenome-genome-assembly--contig:-NODE-100-length-37679-cov-5.960162_pt1 | contig 37679 bp, 40 predicted proteins | sample MGYA00242560_ERZ504711 | MGnify/ENA primary metagenome ERZ504711 (study PRJEB26092, sample SAMD00036198) | human gut metagenome | host: Homo sapiens | study: EMG produced TPA metagenomics assembly of...
TGATTATTGTCTTTCAAGTGGTGGAATGTTGCCTAATTGGATAGCACAATATAAGAAAAATGGGTATACTCTTCTTGAGAAAATAGGAGGGAGAGTACCTAAAATGGGGCGTAAACCAAAGAAGAAACCCGAAGAGATGACAGAGTTAGAACGTCTTCAAGCAGAAAATGAGTACCTGAGAGTGGAGAATGCTATTCTAAAAAAGGTTTAGATAACTCCGATTGAGGGACGAAAAGGAGCAAGAAGAAAAACAGAAATTGTTCAAGGATTGGTAACAGAGTTTCCTTTAGATATCCTTCTAAACATTATCAAACTTGCTCGTTCAACCTATTATTACCACTTAAAGAAATTGAATCAAGTAGATAAAAATCAATCTATCAAAGTGGAAATACAAGCCATTTATGATGAACATAGGGGAAATTACGGATATCGTCGAATAACTTTTGAATTGAGGAATCGTGGTTTTGTAGTGAACCAGAAGAAGGTCCAACGTCTAATGAAGCTCCTTGGTTTAAGTTCCCAAATTCGTCGTAAACGCAAGTATTCTTCATACCAAGGAGAAGTTGGCAAGAAAGCAGATAACATTAGTGACCAAGGTTGACAATACCAACATCAGTATTATCATCAATTTTTAGAGGATAAAGGAACCCAACCGTCAATGTCACGTAAGGGAAATCGTCCAGACAATGGTATGATGGGATCCTTCTTTGGTATTCTTAAGTCTGAGATATTTTATGGTTACGAGAAGACGTTTCACTCACTTGAGCAATTGGAACAAGCTATTGTAGACTATATTGATTATTACAACAACAAACGCATTAAAGTAAAATTAAAAGGACTTAGTCCTGTGCAGTACAGAACTAAATCCTTTGGATAAATTAGTTGTCTAACTTTTTGGGGTCAGTACAAATCAAGCTTTTTTCTTTATGTTACTTAAACTGACTAGGAGTTCCTGTATATCCTGACCAGTCCTTACTATAAAAGCGATCATTCAATTTATAGCTAGGTGCAGGTGTTGGATTACTAACGAAAGAATCAACGACCCTGTCAAAGGCTACCCAACCTTTCCAGCCCATATGAATAGTGTCTTGCATAAAGTAAGGTTGATCGCCATCTTTTGAGAAATCTGCAATATTGGTAAATCCTTGACTTTCCAATTGATAACGGATTTTAGAAACCGTAGCATCATACATGTCCTGATTAAGTCCAGTATAAGCCATCCACTTGCTATTAACAGGTGGAATGACAAATATGACATTTGTATTTGACTTGGCAAATTGATTAAGAACCAGCTGTAAATCACCATATTCTTGAGAAACTTCATAGGAAAGATTTTTCTGGAAACCTTTAAGTTTACCAATCTTCTTAGATAAGCGTTCCTTATAAAAACGGTCATCAATTCCAAAGTCATTTGATTTGGTATGTGCTTCTGCATCTCTTACAGCAAGCTGATCAAGGGCATCATAAGAGAATTGGTCTGGTAACTCTTTAAGATAAGGAAGAACCTTCTTGTCATAATTAGCGTTATTTGACGCTGCTAAAGGGCTAAACAAGCTATCTTCTCGCCTATTTAGCTCTGCCATGAATTGAATATAGGTTTTATCGACAGTATTGAGATCTTGTCCTTTGGCCACTTTAGAAAGTTGAGATTTCATCGTTATCTCAGGTTTCATCTCTAAGATACGTTTAGCAGCATACTGTGAATTTGCATCCGTCTGATTTTGACTTAGGAAACTACTAAGTTGGTCGTTATTAAAGAACTGCTGAAAAGCTGCAGAATTATAACCTTTTTTAGTGAACCATTGCGGAGACAAGACGTACACAGCTGTACCGTTTTGTAATTCTGGAAGCATTTGTTGCATTCCCAAATATTGATTTAGAGAAGCTGACCCACGTTGTCCAATAAAGTATGGGCGATAGTTACGGTCGTATTTCTCTGCTAAAACAGCTGGATGAAGGGCATCAAAACGTAACCACTCACTAGACCCAAAGTAAGGTACAAAACGATGATTCTGGTCTGAAAGAGCGGTAGTTTTATTTTTCCGACTTTTAAAGTTCTCATTCGTCAGAGTTACTGCACTACGTTTTTCCAGCCTCATAACTATATTTTCTGCCTTGTGGGTAGGCATATATCACTACTACTACCAAAACCAGGGCACAAATTACTGGACCAAAAATCTGCCATAAACGCTTAAGCATTGCGAAGCTCCGTTACCCCTTCAACAATCTTATTAGCTGTGTTCCAATCATCACGACCAAATTCTGAAACTGGGACACGAATATCAAAACGTGATTCCAATTCAACGATAAGTTCAACAGTTCCCATTGAATCAAGAACACCAGCATCGAAAAAGGTCTTCATCCATCATGTCAGATACATCTTCCATGAACAGTTCATCAATAATTTCAATGACTTCTGCTTTTACATCCATTTTTAAATTTCCTTTACTTAATTTTTTAGTGAACCAGAGATCATTCAAGAATCCAGAGAAAATCAAGAATGATAGCATAACTGTATTAAATGTGATAAAGATTCCCAAAGCCTTGGTCCATTTATTTTCGGGAAGAGGCTTAAGTCCTGCTTTTTTACGATCTTTATTAATGGTTTTCTTTTTACGTAACCAAGCATCGTTAATAACTAGACCAATACCATGGAATATACCATAAGCAATATAGTACCAAGTAATCCCATGCCAAAATCCCATAACCATCATATTGATGATATAAGCAACATTCGATGTGGTGTTACGATTTTTGAAAACCTTATTTCGCATGAGTACTATGACTAAGCGCATAAAGACAAAATCACGGAACCAAAACGACAGACTCATATGCCAGCGATTCCAAAATTCCTTCATATCACGGGAAATGAACGGTTTGTCAAAGTTAATAGGACTCTTAATCCCCATTAGATTTGAAACTGCGAGAGCAAACATTGAGTAACCCGCAAAGTCAAAGAAGAGATCAAACCCATAAACGTACATAACACCTAATGTGGGTAGATTAAAGATACCGCCTTGGCTCAATGCTTGTGCTTTTAATGGTGGTAAAAGCATACTCCCGAAAATCTGAGCTAAAACAAACTTATAAAGAAAACCAAGCATAATATATTTTACAGCTTGCTCTAACATGTTCAGCAGCTCGTCACGATTAGGAATTGACTGATAATCTTCATTAAAACGTTTGAAGCGATCAATGGGACCACTTGTGAAGGTCGGCATAAAGAGCATGAAGCGGAGGAATTCCCCTAGTGTGAACTCTTTAAGAACTCCATCACGCATCTCGATAATCATACCAACCGCACGGAAGGTTAAATAAGAGATGCCGAGAAAGTTTAAAAGTGACTGGGTTCCGTTAATGGTAGGCTCTACCTTAACAAGAATCAAGGGAAGAACAACAAGAAACGAGTGCAAATAGAAGACCCATTTATTATCCCTTTGACTACGATAACGTTTGTATGAGTATACCCAGATGATTTGCCAGACAATATAGAAAAGCAAAGCTAAGATTTGGCTAGCATGGGTACCTGTCAGAGCAAGAACGATAAAGGTAATACTTACCAAGCATTCATAAATAGCAAAGCGCTTTTTAAAGAATAGACCTATAAAGATTGGTAATAAGGCTATTCCAAGATAGATGAAATAGAAAGGATTACCGTAGGGTTCTAAATGGGGAAGCTGTTTCAAGAAGTCTATCATCGGTTATTAACCTCACTGATGAGTCCCTTGATATCAATTTTCCCATTTGGTGTAAGAGGCAAGCTCTCACGATAGAGGAACTTAGTAGGCATCATGTATGACATCATGATATCTTCCAAGTCAGCTTTGATAGCCTTAGTAATATCGATGTCACGCTCAAACTGGTCACGTACGCCATCCTTAAGAATCACATAAGCCAAGAGGTTCTGAACCTTATGGTCTTTGTTATAACGTGGGACAGCTACTGCTGAATCGATATACTTAGACTTATTAAGGTTTTGGGAAACATCTTCTAACTCAATACGGAAACCATTAAATTTAATCTGAAAGTCCATACGACCACTGTAAAGAAGGAGACCCTCATCAGTCATAGTACCCACATCACCAGTATGGTAAGCAGGTAGACCATTAAACTCGAAGAAGGCTTCCGCAGTCTTTTCAGGATTATTCATATAACCTTTTGAAACTGCAGGACCCGATACGATAATTTCACCCTGCTGACCATTTGGAAGGATATTACCGTCTTCATCGATAATATAAGTTGGTGAATCTTCCTTGGTATAACCAATCGGTAGACGATTAAGAGTAGCTAGCATCTCATCAGTTACCGCTACTGCTGACAAGGCAACAGTAGCCTCAGTTGGTCCATAAGCATTGACAATACGTGCTTCTGGGAAACGTTGGCGGAGTTTCTGAGCAGTCTTGACAGTCAACTCTTCCCCATCGAAATAGAAATGCGTAATTTCTGGCATCTTCTCTGCATTGAAGTCTTCAGACAACATTGCCATATCTGCAAATGATGGCGTGGATGTCCAAATGGCAATTGGAAGTGAAAAGATAGTTTCAAATAGTTGCTTGAAGTCCTGAGTAACAGCTGAAGGAAGCGCATAGAGTGTTCCTCCAAGTGCCAAAGTTGGCGCCCAGTACATTACTGATAGGTCAAATGAATAAGGCGGTTGAGCCAACATTTGAGGACGTTTTGGAGTCGCAAATTCCTTGTCTGTAATCATCCAGTTGGTGAAACTAAGAAGGTTATTATGCGAAATCTGAACTCCTTTAGGTTTACCTGTAGTCCCTGATGTGAAGATGATGTAATAAGTATCATCACCTTTAACAGGGTGGGTTACTTCATAAGTAGTCTTGTTAGCAAAACTTTCCTTCACTTGATCCAATGTCAAGATTGGTGCTTTAACATCCTCTAGTGGGAAGGCGTTAATAGCAATAATCAGACTCGGCTCTGCCACTTCAACAATAGCTGTCACGCGCTCAAGAGCTGAGTGACTATCAATTGGTATATAGGCGTGACCAGATTTAGTTAAAGCTACGAAAGTTGCCAACATTTCATATTCTTGACCGCCATAAACTACAACAGGTGATTTTTCTGGGATATCAAGGCTATCAATCTTAGCAGCTAAACTATCCGAATCGGCTTTCAAATCGCCGTAAGTATGGACTTCCCCTAAAATATTGTAAACAGGAAAGTCGGGTTGTGATTGAGCAAACTGCTCAATCGTTTCAATCATATCTTTAACTTTTTGTACTCGTCATTATTCTTCCTAAAATTCGTTATAGATAAAATTACCTTGACCTTGTCCTAGGTAATTGTAGAGATAAATTAGGGCCATAAAAATGGCGAAATAAAGCAAAGTTTGTCCTAAAAAGACGAGGACATTTTGTGTTTTAACATTCTAATTTTCGATACCATTTTTTATATAACATCCTTTATATTTTACCATCTTATCGGTATTTTTTCCAATAAAAAGAAAAACTAATCAATTTCATTTCTTTTTCATCTCTTACTTTCATTAATAAATAATACATTTAATAGCAAAAAAAGCAGAGCCTAAACGCTCTGCAATTTTTTGAATTATTTTGTGTTTTTTCGGGCTGTCTGCATACGATAGTACATTCCCTTAGTCCTCATTAATTGATTATGTGTTCCATGTTCAACGATATCACCATTATTCATTACCAAAATAAGGTCTGCATTCTCAATGGTAGATAATCTATGAGCAATAATGAAACTCGTTCCGACCTTTCATCAGTTTAGCAAAAGCTTCTTGAATAAGGAGCTCCGTACGGGTATCAATACTTGATGTTGCTTCATCCAAAATAAGAATTTTAGGAACATTGACAAATATACGAGCAATAGTTAGTAACTGACGTTGACCTTGTGAAAGAGATTGCCCTGCATCTCTCAAGAAAGTGTCATAGCCTAGAGGTAATTGTTTAATAAAGAAATCAGCATTAGCTGCTTTGGCTGCTGCAACTACTTCCTCTCGACTAGCTTTTGGATTGCCATAGGCAATATTATCATGGATAGTAGCTACTTTAAGCCAAGTTTCTTGTAGAACCATCCCAATCTGCTTGCGAAGACTCTCACGGGTATAATACGTAATATCTCGACCGTCTAGCAAAATTTGACCCTTATCCAAATCATAAAAACGCATGAGAAGATTAATCAAAGTAGATTTTCCTGCTCCTGTTGGGCCAACAATAGCAACGGTACTCGCAGCAGGAATATCAATACTCAAATCCTTGATAAGAGGTTTATTTTGCAAATAGCCAAATTGAACATGATCAAATTGAAAATGTCCCTGAACTTCTGCTTCGTCCAAAACCGCATTTCCCGTTTCTGGTATTTCATCTTCATCTAAAATCATATATAGACGATCAGCACAGGCTAAAGCACTTTGAAGTTCAGATAGGACAGATGAAATGTCATTAAAAGGTTTGGTATACTGAGTGACATAGTTTAGGAAGGTAGTCAATTGTCCCACTGTAAATGTGCCTCCCGACATGATGCGATAGGCACCAACACCTGTAATGAGAGCGTAAAGCAAGCTATTAAAAAAAACGTGTAGCTGGGTTAACCGCTGACGAGTAAAAGATGGCTCCCTGTGAATAGTTAGCATACTTACCATTAACCTCATTAAAATTGCGAACCATCTGGTCTTGAGCATTTAGAATTTGTACCAGAGCTTCCTGAGTTAGACTTTCTTCGATCAGCTGAGTCTGTTTGCCTCTCCACTTGGTTTGATTGCGATAGAGTTGATAACTCTTCCTAGCAATGAAACGAGTCACAAGCATTGATAAAGGTGTCATCACTAGAACTAAGAGCATCATGAACCAGTCTAAGCGAGCCATGGTAATGATTATGACAAAGATGGTCAAAAGTCCAACGAAAAATTGATTAAAGAACATAAGGAGACCATTATTCAATTGGTCACTATCTGTAGTCACGCGGCTAACCATGTCTCCAGTTCCTTGGCGATCAAGATAACTGAATGGAATAGCATGAATTTTCATCATGACTCGTTCACGTAAACTTTCGCTATAAGAATAAATCAATCGATTATAAATCAAAGGGTTAAGCCACTGGATTGCACTATTAGCTAAGATAAGCAAAAGCATCTGCCAAATCAAACGTGACATCAAAAAGACAGCATTCATCTTAAGAACAGCATCTACTGCATCGCCAAGCAAAATAGGGAAGTAAACAGTCAAAGCAACTTGAATAATGGTCCCAACAGTTGCTAAGGCAAAGAGGTAACGCTGACTTAGGATATCTTTACATAATCGTTTAAGCGTTGACTTGTTATTTCTAGCCTTCATCAGCGACCACCTTTTGATGTTGAGAATAATGAATGTCTTGATAGATTTTATTAGTGGCAAGCAATTCTTCATGATTACCAAGACCAACTTGATGTCCCTTATCAAGTACCAAAATTTGATCAACAGCTTTTAAGCTATTTGTTCTCTGTGAAATAATAATCAAACTAGTTGATTTAAGATTTTCTCTGATAGCCGCTAGTAGACGACTTTCAGTCAAATAATCTAAAGCCGAGGTCGAATCATCCAAAATTAAGAATGGTGCTGGTCGCATCAAAGCACGCGCAATAGTCAGACGCTGACGCTGACCACCCGAAAAATTACGGCCAAAAGACTCCACTGGCTCATCTAAGCCAAGCTCCTTTTCTCTTACAAAATCAGAAGCCTGAGCCATGTCAAGAGCATGCCACAGTTCTTGATCACTTGGTTCGTAATCAAGTCCCAATGACAAGTTTGAACGAATGGTTCCCCTAAACAACTCAGCTTTCTGTGGGACATAGGCAACCCAAGACCGCCACTCTTTGAGATTATTCGGCGACAACTGATTCTTAAAGATAGTCAAACTACCAAACTGAGGTTTATAAAGATTCATAATTAAATTGACCAAGGTCGATTTACCCGAACCTGTACCTCCAATAATCCCAAGAGACTCACCTTCAAAAGTCTTAAAGTCGATTTCTTGTAGCGATGGTTGACTAGCTGTAGGATAAGTAAAAGTCATCTTGTCAATTTCAAGAGCTATGCTTGGTTGATTTGGTTTCTTAATTATTAAAGGCGCTTCAATATCCTCATCTTGAAGATTGAAGATAGCTTGGACTCGTTTTGCCGAAATAAAGCTTTGGTTGAGATTCGTCAACATCATAGCTAATTTAAGGAGCTCTGCCAAAATCTGCAAAAGATAATTAACCAAGGCGATTAGCATACCTTGAAACAAAAGACCACCTTGAATTTGCACATTTCCTTGCCAAAGTATAGCAATTAAGGTCATATTAACAACCAAGAATGTCAAAGGACTAATGAGACTTGATATCACCCCTGTTTTAAGTTGCCACTTCTTCAACTCTTTATTGACAGTGGTAAAGTTATCTAATTCACGCTCACTCTGACCAAAAGCACGAATAACCCTCATGCCCTCGAGTTGTTGACGAGTATTGGTCACAATTGATTCATTAATCAATCGAATCTTAGCATACAGAGGATTGACAATACGACTAGCTAGTACAATTATAAGAGACAATACCAAGACCATCCCAAGAAACCATAAGGTTAAACGTGGGCTGATACGGAATGCCATAATAATGGCTCCCGTCACAATTATTGGTGCCCTTAAAAAGAGTCTCAAAAACTGATTAATACCTATTTGAATTTGAAAGGTATCTCCAGTCAAACGTGTTACCAAACTTGAAGTACCTATCTCATCACGCTTTTCCTTTGACAATCGCATCATTTTTGCATACAAATCATTTGTTAAAGCTTGGGCATAGCCAACTGCTGCCCTAGATGAAAAATACTGTGCTGAAATAGCAACGACAACCCCAATCACGGCAAGTCCGAACAAGAGAAAAATCATCATAAACAGATGATTTTGGTCTCTATTTGGAATAGTTATATCGACAATTCCAGCAATCACCATAGGAACTAAGAGTTCGAAACTAGCTTCGATTAATTTAAAAACAGGTCCCAGGATACTATCTTTAACAAATCCTTTGAAATAAACTAATAATGCTTTCATTTGTCTTTCCTTAAGAATGGAGGTGGTTACTCTTAGAGACGAGAGAATATTCGCATCAGAAAGAGATTCAACTGCACTTCTTTGGCGTAATAAATATTTCCGCCATTTGTATAAAGTTTTCCCCCACCATAATACATGGCAACAGGTTGATAATAAGTATAGGTTTCCCCACTAGTGTTTCCTAGACTTGGAGCAACGACATCTTTAGAATAGGCATTTGCTAGTTCAACGGTGTTAACACCACCGTTATCAGCAACATAATCAATATAGGTCTTACCAAAGTTATAAGCTTGCACTGCTGTCCAAGGATCGACCTTATGGTGGACAGCTTCTTCAAGATTATCCGAAAGCACCCTCACCCCCTGACGGATACTTTCTTTTTGATCTGTAATGGAGTTGGTCACCCCCGTAGAACTTTCACTGGACTGCATTACGTCGTCTGTCTTTCCCTTGGTTTCTGTGTAAATCATAGCAAGAACCAAATCGACACTAGTTGTATTTTTAATGTCATCCTCTGCTAAGACCTCCTTAACCAGGGATTCATAAGTTAGGACATGTTGGATATTGGCATGGATTCGATAGCATTGGATACTCATTATGAACACTACGACAAAAACCACCAGACGTCTTATCCATTTAAACATATTATTTATTGACGATATCCTCGATAATTTTTGATGAGAATAGAGTAGGTGCCATCAGGATTTTGAATAAATTCAACACTATCAGCATCCTGATAAACGTTATTCGGCACAATTAACTCAATCCCATTTGATAACGATAATTTTTGATTCTCCAATTTTTTAATTTGACGAGAATGGTCAATATCTGAAACCGAAATGGGTTCAGGAATAGCTTCTTTTAGCTCATCAACGAAGGTCAAACGAGCAGTCAAATTATTATCAAAGAGCTGGTCCGCTAATTTTTCAGGTGACAACTCTTGATCTTCTTCCAAATTATTGAAAATAGCAGATTTCATTTTTCCTTGGAAGTTAAAGTCATCCTGATTAAAATTCTCAGCAATCTTCTGAGCAGTATCTTCAACCATCTTAATCGAGTTTTTTAACAGACTGCTCAGGTTGGACCTGCAACAGATTTTCAGAGAAATAATTGGCAAAACTACCATTATGCTTAATACGTTTTTCAATCAGATAATACTGCTTACTACTACGGTTGATAACCAAAGCTTCATCTGGTGTCTGGGCCGCAGAAGGCAGATTATTTTGTGACAACTGAATAGGATGCTGACTATTTCCCAAAGAATGAACCAAACTATCCTTAAGAGCAATGCGCAAGAAAGCAAAATATTCTTGACCTTCTTTATCAAACTGAATAAAGACCAAATCATTGGTCTTTTGATCTTCAGAAATGACAAATTCTTCCTTCCAAAGTTTGGAAATTTTGACTGAACTTTCCATCAAATCATTTCCTATATGACTAATGAAAACATTCTCTGTATCGAAATACCCTCGTTTAGCCTCATCAGAAAAAATCCTTAGAGAGTTTCTTTCTAAAATACTCATCTAAACGTGGCGTTATTTCAATAGGTGATTCTGCCAAAACCAGCTCCGTATCATTTGGCGAAAACTGATGAATGATAATGCGTTTAATATATAGATCTAACATAATTTATTAATAGAGTGGGAAAGCATCTGTAAGAACTTTAACGTCTCCACGAATGCGTTCCAAAACTTCAGGTTTATCGTGATTTTCCAAAGCTTCAACCATCCACTCTGCAATCTGACGGCTCTCAGCTTCACCCATACCACGGCTTGTAATTGCTGGACTACCGACACGAATACCAGATGTTTTGAATGGAGATAACTGCTCATAAGGAATACTATTTTTGTTCAAAGTAATATTTACTTCTTCAAGAACGTTTTGCGCAACCTTACCATTTTCGACAACTTTAGTAACATCAACCAAGAAGAGATGATTATTAGTTCCACCTGAGATTACTCGGAAATCTGGATGTTGGTTGAAAACGTCCGCCATGGCAGCAGCATTCTTGATAACATTTTCACCGTATTCCTTAAAGGCAGGGTCAAGTGCTTCTTTAAGAGCGACAGCCTTGGCAGCAATAACGTGTTCCAGTGGGCCACCTTGCAAACCAGGGAAGACCGCAGAATTCAATTTCTTAGCGATATCTTCATCATCAGTCAAAATCAAACCACCACGAGGTCCACGAAGTGTCTTGTGGGTTGTTGTAGTTGTCACATGTGCATAAGGAACCGGACTTGGATGATGACCAGAGGCTACAAGACCTGCAATGTGAGCCATATCTACCATGAGGTAAGCACCTACAGCATCAGCGATTTCACGGAATTTAGCAAAATCAATGATACGTGAGTATGCTGAAGCCCCTGCCACGATAAGTTTGGGTCTCACTTCTTTTGCTTGAGCAAGGATAGCATCATAATCAAGAAGTTCACTTTCCTTATCAACATTGTAAGACACAAAGTTATAGGTCTTACCAGAGAAACTAACTGGTGCACCGTGTGTCAAGTGACCACCCGCTGACAAATCCATCCCCATAACTGTATCACCAGGTTGGATTAAAGACATGTAAACAGCAGCATTGGCTTGGCTACCTGAGTGAGGTTGCACGTTAGCAAATTTTGCCCCAAAAAGTTTCTTAGCACGTTCAATGGCAAGAGTCTCAACCACATCAATAACGGCTGTACCACCATAGTAACGTTTACCTGGATAGCCTTCTGCGTATTTGTTAGTCAAGAGCGTTCCTTGAGCAGCCATAACGGCTTTAGAAACCACGTTTTCTGAGGCAATCAATTCAATATTATTTTGTTGGCGTTCTGCCTCAGCATCGATGGCGTTCCATAGTTTAGGGTCAAATGCTTTGTAATCTTCTTTATCAAAAATCATTGAGGTCTCCTTTGAGGTCTAATAGGCTTTCAAACAACTCACCCACAAACAGTCGAAAGTTATCTCACTCTTTTTTAAAGTCTCTGTTAGTCATTTTATTCCATAGTCAACTCTGGAAGAGCTGCCAATAGGTCATCTTTTGTTATTTTCCCTTGTCTGAGAATCCTAGCAGGTGAAACCGACAAATCCAAAATCGTCGAATCTACACCTAACAAGGCATTATCATCCTGATAGCCAGTCACCTGAAAATCAAATTGCGCTCTAATATCGTCGAAATGACGACCACTTTCCTTTCCAGACTTATTGGCTGATGGACCAATCAAAGGCCCCTCAGCTTGAATCAACTCTCTAGTTACGGGATGGTTTGGTAATCGAAATCCAACCGTTGCCAATCCTGAATTAATCCATCTAGGTACTTGATCATTAGCTTTTAAGATGATGGTCAGAGGTCCAGGCAAAAAAGCATCGTACAATTGTTTCAAATACTTGGGTTGCTCCTTTGAATAGAAAAGGATATCTTCATACGAGGCTACATTCAAATTCATGGCTTTGTCTCTAGGCCGATTTTTTAGCTCATAAACATAATTGACTGCCTTCTCATCCAAAGCCTTGGCAAACAGACCATATACGGTCTCTGTAGGGAGAACAACGGCCTCACCATTATTCAAAATTTCTCTTAACTGTTTCTTACTTTCCATCATCCATCACGACCATTCTATCCTGTCCAAATTGATCCTTAAGGACACGCACATGCTTATCTGGAAAATGTAGTGACAAAAGTTTCCTTAAATCTTCGCCTTGCTTATAGCCTATCTCAAAATAGAGTTTTCCTTGAGGATTTAGATACTTATCTGCGTCCTCAAGGATTTGTCTATAAATGGCAAGTCCATCTTCATCAGCAAACAAGGCCATCTTGGGCTCGCTAGTCAAGACATTTAAACCAACTTCGTCCTTATCATTTTCAGAAATATAAGGAGGATTCGACACAATGATATCAAAACAACCGGAGACATTTTCAAAAACATCCGCTAGAACAAAGCTGATATCTACCCGATTTAGCTTAGCATTATCCTTAGCAAGTACCAAAGCATCAGCTGATAAGTCACTAGCCGTCACTTGCCACATAGGACGACTCTTTTTCAGGGAGACCGCAATAGCACCACTGCCAGTGCCTATATCAAGAACCTTGAGCTCTGTGTTCGGGTTTTCTGCCAAAATTAGGTCCACTAATTCCTCAGTTTCAGGACGAGGAATCAAAACACGCTCATCAACTTGAAAACGTAGACCATGAAATTCCTCATAACCTAAAATATATTGGGCAGGCTTGTGAGCCGTAAGTTGCGTGAAAATATGAGCTAAAAGATTTCCGTCTTCCTCCGAAACTTCCTGTCTCAATTGAAGAACAAAATGAGTCAAATCCCATTGTTTCAAACCACGATAAACAAAGGAAATGGACTCAGGTTCTTCACCGATAGCTTCAAGCTCCTTCTCGTAATCGGCCAGGACATCCGCTAAAATCATTTGTTAAGCTCTTCCAATTTTTGTGTTTGATCGTAAAGAACCAAAGCATCGATAACTTCATCCATTTTGCCAGCCAAAATCGTATCTAATTTTTGAAGGGTCAAACCAATACGGTGGTCTGTGACACGGTTCTGTGGAAAATTATAAGTACGGATACGCTCTGAACGATCCCCTGTACCAACCGTAGATTTACGCTCAGCATCTTGCTCATCTTGAGCAATTTGTGCAAAATGGTCCGCAACACGCGCACGGATAATCTTCAGGGCTTTATCACGGTTTTTCTGTTGGGTACGTTCTTCTTGCATCTCAACTTTAATTCCAGTAGGAATGTGAACCATACGCACCGCAGTTGCAACCTTATTGACGTTCTGTCCACCGGCACCAGAGGCGTGATAGATATCGACACGAAGATCCTTAGGATCGATTTCGTACTCCATTTCTTCAACTTCTGGCATTACCAAAACAGTTGCTGTAGAGGTATGAACACGACCTTGACTTTCAGTCACAGGGACACGTTGTACACGATGTGCTCCAGACTCATATTTGAGTTTAGAGTAGACTGATTCTCCTGAAACCATGGCAACCACTTCCTTGATACCACCAACACCATTGTATGATGCTTCCATTACTTCAAAGCGCCACCCTTGTGTTTCGGCGTATTTTTGGTACATAGCTAGGAGGTCACCCGCAAACAAGGCAGCCTCATCTCCCCCAGCAGCCCCACGAATTTCAAGGATGATATTCTTGTCGTCATTAGGGTCTTTTGGCAAGAGGAGAATTTTCAAGCGTTCTTCATACTCTTCTTTAGCTGCTTTGGATTTTTTAAGTTCTTCCTTAGCCATTTCTTCCAAATCAGCATCACCACTAGCTTCCTTAATCATCTCTTCAGCATCTGAGATATTTTGGATAACTTGCTTGTACTCACGGTAAGCTATAACAGTTTCACGGGTGTTAGCCTCTTCACGCGACAACTCCATGAAGCGTTTAGTATCTGATACAACTTCAGGGTCGCTAAGCAATTCGCCCAATTCCTCATAACGGTCTTCAACCGCCTGCAACTGATCATAAATGTTCATTTGTTATTTTTCTCCTTATATACCTGATAGTTATCTTTAATTCTGTTTCAAAGGAACTATTCTTTCTCGAGGCGGATTAAACCAATGTTTTCGGCAAACCGAGATATAACTTTCGTGACCTCCAATTTGTACCTGTACCCCCTCATAGACTGGCTCACCATTTTCCATGCGTAGAACCATGGTTGCCTTTCTCGAACAGTAGTGACATATGGTCTTAATCTCTTCGATTTTATCAGACAAAAGCAAGAGATACTTAGATCCTTCAAATAGATTGTTTTGAAAATCATTTTTGAGACCAAATGCCATAACTGGGATATCTAACTCGTCAACAATTCGTGCCAAATCATAGACATTTGCACGAGTTAGAAACTGTGCTTCATCAATCAAAACGCAATAAGGCCGCGGACTTATATCATCAATGTAATCAAAAATATCCGTGTCATTCCCAATTGGATAAGCCTTACGTCTCATACCAATACGACTGGAGATATAGCCGACCTCGTCTCGATCATCTAATCGACTGGTCAGTAGCACTACCGGCTTTCCTTGCTCTTCGTAATTATATGCAACCTTAAGAATCTCAATGGATTTCCCAGAATTCATGGTGCCGTAGCGAAAATAAAGTTGTGCCACACCAGACTCCTCTAAAAATTTTTATTGTACCTAGTTTTATCATAATTTTAAGCGCAAAAGGGAGAGAGTCCGAACAACTTTTTGTAAAAAAAAGTTCGTCTTACTCCCTTAATTATAAAGTGGGACTAAAAAGTAACTTAAAACTTTTCAATAATCTTCTCTTGTGAAACTCCTCAACTCTAAAATACTATTTGAGGTCCTACTAAATAAGAAGTATCGTTACTACCACTTCCTTATGAATAGGCTTTAGCTAATCGTGCAAGGAGTTCTTCTTTCTCTTCATCACTAGCAAAGGAAGCTTCAATCGCTGTCTTATTATGTGCATAGAAATCTTGAACTGTGCTATCAAAATACTTGTGATAGAGTTCGTATTCCTTAGTTAAATTTGTATCAGAAACCGTACGATTGTCTGTATTAATCGTAATGTTAGCACCTGCTGCTTTCATTTTAAGGTATGGAAAATCATTAACAGTCACTGCTGCCTTGGTCTGTAGATTACTTGTTAAGCATAACTCACCCGTCACACCGTTTTTGACAAATTCATCCAAAAGTTCTGGTTCTTGAGCCAGGATAGTCGCATGACCATTACGCTTAATTCCCATAGCAATTGACTCAGCAAGAAAAGCCGGACAGCCACACTCACCAGCATGAAAGGTCATAGGACGGTTGTAACTTTTGACTTGTTCAATAAGAGGTTTAATAGCTGCAGGTCCATAATTAAGCTCATCTCCAGCGAAATCAAAACCAACAAAGTCACTATCTCTGACTTGATTAGCTTCATCAAGAATACGAGCTGTTAATGATTGATCTGATTGGCGCATGCCACAAACCAGTGCCTTAGCAATAATACCAAATTCTTCTTGAGCTTGACGTAATCCTTGACAAACAGCATCAATTGTCTCAGTGACAGTCAATCCCTTATCCATCGATAATTCTGGTGCGAATCTCACTTCAATATAGATAACATTTTCTAAAGCAGCTTGTTTGGCAACATCATAAGCAGCAATAGTTAAAGCCTCATTAGTTTGTAGTAAGGGGCGAATATAATCAAAGGACTCTAAATATTCTAGGAGACTCTCACAGGTAACCGGCGCTGTCACGTGCTGTTTGAGCTCCTCATCATCCTCAGGCAAATCAATCTGTGCCAACTCAGCTAGGTGACGAATGGTACTTAAAGATAAAGAACCGTCCAAATGGCAGTGCAATTCTATTTTAGCCAACTTATGAAAGTCAATAGCAGTCATATTTCTTTTCCTCTCTAAATAACATTCTATTAATTCAGATAAAATGATTTATAATCTTATCTTACCTATCAAGAATCAATATGTCTTCTCCAAAAGAACGTAGTCGATTCTTGAAATGCCATCAGAATTTTGTTAGGATGTGACTATCAAGAATACAAGGAGAAACTTTATGTCTGACTATATTTTACCAGAAGTTTGAGAAAATCCAACCTCTATGGGAGGTGCCTGGGGTGGCCTCAATCAACCTACAGCTGGTGCACGTTTTGAACAAACTTTACCTAAAGGTGACCAACCTTTCCAGCTCTATACTTTCCCAACACCAAATGGTATCAAGGCAACTATCATGCTAGAAGAACTGAAGGAACTTGGTGTGACTCAAGCGGGTTATGACGCTTATCGTATTAAGATTGGTGACGGTGACCAATTCGGCTCAGACTTTGTTGCAATTAATCCAAACTCAAAGATTCCAGCCATGATGGATTATTCTGAAGACCAACCAGTTCGTGTCTTTGAATCAGCTAACATCCTCCTTTACTTGGCTGAAAAATTTGGTAAACTCATTCCAACTGATCACACAAAACGTACGGAAGTTCTCAACTGGCTCTTTTGGCAAACAGGTGCTGCTCCTTTTCTAGGTGGTGGCTTTGGGCACTTCTTCCACTATGCACCTGAAAAAATCGAATATGCCGTCAACCGTTTTGCCATGGAAGCCAAACGCCAACTTGACTTGCTTGATAAAGAATTAGCAAACAAACCTTATATTTCTGGGGATGAATACACCATCGCTGATATTGCTATCTGGTCCTGGTATGGCCGTCTTGCTCAAGATAAGATTTGGGACAAGGCTGGTATTTTCCTTGATGTTAAAGAATACAAGCACCTTCAAGCATGGACTGAGAAGATTGCTAACCGTCCAGCAGTTAAACGCGGACTTGAAGTCGAATATAAAGAGATCTAATTTTTGTAACGGTTTGCCTATGCTAACCGTTTTTCTATAATTTCATGATATAATAAAGGCAAACTCACAAGGAGACAAACATGACTTTATTTCAAGCAATTTTAGAAAAAATCAAAGCCTACGACACTATTATTATTCATCGCCACCAACGACCAGACCCCGATGCCATTGGTAGTCAGATAGGGCTAAAAGAAATTTTAAAAACAAACTTCTCAGATAAAAAGATTCTTGCAACAGGTGTCAATGAACCTACCTTATCTTGGATTGCTGAGATGGATGAGGTGCCCGACAATGATTATGAAGGTGCTCTTGTTATTGTTACCGATACAGCCAATACTCCACGTATTGATGATGATCGTTATGATAAGGGAGACTTTCTTATCAAAATTGACCATCATCCTAACGATGATGCTTATGGAGACCTGCTTCTGGTTGATACCTCTGCTTCAAGTGCCAGCGAAATTGTGACCGACTGGGCTCTCACTCTTGGTCTTTCCTTGTCAGATGCTGCTGCTCGTGTTCTCTACAATGGTATTGTTGGCGATACGGGGCGATTCCTCTACCCATCTACAACACCTAAAACACTACAAATCGCTGCTAAACTTCGCGAATATGACTTTGATTTTGCATCTATGGCTCGACGAATGGATAGTTTTCCTTTCAAAATTGCTAAACTTCAAGGCTATGTTTTCGATAATCTTGAAGTTGATGAAAATGGGGCAGCTCGCGTCGTCTTAACTCGAAAAGTTCTTGATGACTTTAATATCACTGATGCTGAGAGTTCTGCTATTGTTGGAACTCCTGGCCGGATTGATAGCGTTGAATCATGGGCTATTTTCGTAGAGCAACCTGAGGGCCATTACCGTGTACGTCTTCGTAGTAAAACCATTGTCATCAATGAAATTGCCAAACGCCATGACGGTGGAGGCCATCCACTTGCTAGTGGAGCCAATTCCTATAGCTTAGAGGAAAACGAACAAATCTATCAAGAAATTAAGGATACTGTTGCCCATGCAACTCACTAATCGTCGTGTACATCTCATGGGGACTGTGATTGATGTCTCCATCTATCATAAACAGCCAGAGCCTCTACTTGATCAAGTTGAAGCGTTGCTTAATCTTTATAATAAGCGCTTTTTCCGCCAATGATGACAGTTCCGAACTCATGAAAATTAACAAGGCGGCAGGCTTACATCCTGTGAAGATCCACCCAGAACTTTTTGAACTTATTTCTCTTGGAAAATGGCACAGTTGCCAGCCGGGCAGTCACCTTAATATTGCTATTGGACCTCTCATTCAGACTTGGCGAATCGGCTTTTCTGATGCAAGGCTTCCCTTTCCTGAAGAAATCACTCTGCTCCTAGATATTATTAATCCCAATGCTATCGTTTTATCCGAGGAAAATCAAAGCGTCTTTCTCCAAGAAAAAGGCATGAAAATTGATCTTGGTGCTCTGGCAAAAGGTTATATTGCAGATCGTATTGCAGATTATCTTAAAGCTGAAAATGTCACTAGTGCTCTGATTAATCTGGGTGGTAATGTCCTAACATTTGGACCAGCCTTACACAATCCTGATCAAAAATGGCGAATTGGTATTCAAAATCCTAAGGAGACTAGAAATACTAACCTTCTAGTACTTGCCATAAGAGATCAATCTGTAGTTACTTCAGGGATATATGAACGCACTTTTGAGATAGATGGCAAAACCTATCATCATATTTTTGATAGTCAAACTGGCTATCCAGTCTCTAGTGACCTAGCTAGTCTCACCATTATTTCATCTCTCTCAGTGGATGGCGAAATTTGGACCACCCGTTTATTTGGACCAAGTCTCGAGCGCATTTTCCAGGAAGTTAGCTCACAACCTAATCTTGAAGCAATCATAGTTGATAAAGATAATCACTGCTTCCAGACAGCTGGCATATACAAGATTCGACTTTCCTAAAAAATAGTAAAAAAGACTTGTCAATAAGACTAGCTTTTGATAAACTAAAATAGTTAAAAAAACTATGGTACGGAAAGTACCATGGCAGAAAGGAAATATTTTAACATGCAAAAAAGATATCCATCCAGATTACCGTCCAGTAGTATTCATGGACACAACTACTGGTTACCAATTCCTTAGCGGTTCAACTAAACACTCAAACGAAACAGTTGAATTCGAAGGTGAAACTTACCCACTTATCCGTGTAGAAATCTCATCAGATTCTCACCCATTCTACACTGGCCGTCCAAAAAATTCACACAAGCAGACGGACGCGTGGATCGTTTCAACAAAAAATACGGTCTCAAATAAGCAACCTCTTGTTGTTAAGCCATTTCAATTGGAATGGCCTTTTTTTCTGTGTTCTCGGCTATAACCTCTCCTTCATATTTAGAATTTAAAAAAAACAGCTTCCCAAGGGAAACTGTTTAATCATCTTATCCTGCTTTACCAATAGCCAAAGCCCAGATAAAGAAAATAGCAAATCCAAACAAGAAAATCAAACCTGCAATAGCAAGCCCTTTCAACCAAGTTGGAAGGTTTTTCTTCTCATTTGTAACAAGGACATAGTTCAAAAGCGCAAAGAATGGTGTTGTAAGGAAAGAACCAATCATAGCGAAACGAAGCATTATTGCTACTTGACCTTGGAAGAAGAAAATAATGATAAGACCAAGAATAGATGTCAAGGTCATCCAAACTTTCAAAGGTGACTCATTAGAATCTTCTTTATTAAACAAAAGACAAAGAGATGTTTCATTCACACGTGAGTAACCATCAATAACTGTAATTACAGTACCGAAGATACACAAGAAAGCAATAAAGGTAATCAAATAACGTGACCAGTCACCAAGTACTGATGCGTACATATCGACAAACTGAGCAATATACTTAGCCGAAGCAGCTTCAACAGGTTTACCAGTTGGATATTGGATAAGGGCACCAAGTGCTACAAAGAATACTGCAAGTATAGCTGTTCCGATATAACCAACGTTAAAGTCAAAGAGTGCGTCTTCGCTATTAAAATCAACTGTTTTCTTTTTCTCAGCTGACCAAAGTGAGTTGATAGCTGAAATCTCAATTGGAGCAGGCATCCATCCAAGAAGTGATACGATAAATGGAAGGGCAACTAGCTGCCATGGTGATTTTTCAACGAAATCAGCTCTGTACTCCGGATGTTTGATTGCCGCAATAACAACTGCTGCTACTGTTGCAATAGTCAAAGCCGACATGATCCATTTAGCCATACCGTCAAGAAATTTGTAACCACCAAAGAGTAACATACCCCAGATAATTGCCACCAAAATAATTGACCATGTAGTAATACTCAAACCAAGCATTGGAAAGGCACTGGCAATGATGGCTGAACATAGAATGGAAACTCCCGCTGTGTTAACCAAGGCTGAAAAGACATTCAAGATGAAGAATACCCAGAGGTAAAATTTCCCCTTTTTAGCGTAACCTTCAACTAAAGTTTTTCCTGTATCTGCGGTATATTCCGCACCAAAACGGAAGAACGGATACTTGAAGACATTGGCAAGAATAACCAGACCTAGTAAGGCCCATCCATAAGAAGCACCCGCTTGAGTTGAGGAAACGATGTGGGAACCACCTACAGCAGCAGATGCCATTAGGATACCTGGTCCCATTGCTTTTATTTTACTACGCCAGGTAGACTGATTAGTTGCCTCTATTTTTGACATAAAAATCTCCTAAAACAAATTTTCAGAATAATCTGAATTGGTAATTACCATTTTACACAATTGTTGGAATAATTTCAATAGCTTTTCACATATTTTCTGAAAAACTTGGCTCTATAATTTCTGTAGTGGGTAAAACCACTGTAGAGATTATAGAGCTTTTTAAGTATACACAAAAAGTCCCATAAGAACTATAATGAAGAGCGACAAAACCATCATTAGGAAGAACTTATGAGACTTATGAAGAATACCACAAAATTAATCGGAATTAAAGACCCTAACATCATTATTTCTCTTGTTTTTGAAACGGATATTCATATCGAGGTTCAAGCAAAACTGGAATACCAATACTACTACGTCTTAAAAAGCGTCGCTTCCAGTGTGAAAGTTGTAGGCAAGTCACGGGGGCTGAGACATATATCGTTGAGAAAAACCACCAAATTTCAAATCTAGTCCGACAAAAGGTCTCACAACTCCTCACTGAGAAGATATCACTCACGGATATTGCCAGAAGACTTCATGTATCGACGTCCACTGTCTATCGCAAACTTGACCAGTTTAATTTCAAGGAACATTATGACAAACTACCAGCTGTTATGTCCTGGGATGAGTTTAGTTTCAAGAAAGGTGAATTCGCTTTTGTGGCTCAAAACTATGAGAACAACAAACTCATACCCATCCTCGATAATCGCCGCCAAACCACTATTCGAAACTTCTTTTTGAAGTATCCATTGAAAGTACGCCAAAAGGTAAGGTTTATCACGATGGATATGTCAGGAGCTTTATATGCCACTAGTTCGAAGACTTTTTCTAAATGCCCAAATTATTATTGATCGTTTCCACATCATCCAGCAGCTTGATCGAGCCTTTTTAAAGACAAGAATTGCCATTATGAACCAGTTTAATAAGAATTCACTACCTTATTGAGATTTAAAAAATTCACTGGTGACTCTCTCAAAAGGACAGCCGTAAGTTATCTTGTAAATCATTTCATTCGAAAACCTTTTGTCAAACCTTAAACCCACATGAAGTCCTTGAGAAGACACTGGATTTCTCAGAAGAGTTCGCTAATTATCACAACCTCTATCACCTTTAGGAAGCGTGTTTTCATCACTCTGAACATTCAAAAAGAGAAGACCTATATGGTCCTCTCTAGATGTTAGCTTTTCGTCACCCACTACAGCTAACAAAGAGCAACTCTTTTTAGCTTATTTTGCTTTAAACTTCGAAACCTTCTGCCACAACTTCAGCAAAGTTTTCTTCGATAATGCTAGCACAGTGATTACAGATAGTCGCGTTGTAGCTACGTTCTTTAGTAGTTGGGTCAATACGACGACAACGGTCACATACTTCACCTTCAGCACGTTCTACTGTGAATGAAACACCTTGGAATCTTACAGCAGATTCAGGAACATCTCCTTCAGCAATAGTTAGAGCTGAAACAATCAAAAGTTGAGCAAGGTTAGTATTCAAACTTTCGAGAAGTTCTTTTACTTCAGCATCTGGATAGATAGTTAAATGAGCTTCAAGCGATTTACCAATAACTTTTTCATTACGAGCTTCTTCCAAAGCTTTTTGAGCTTTTCCACGGAAGTCCATGAAGGCATTCCATTTTTCAAGAAGTGCATCTTGATTAGCAAAGTCTTCTGCTTCTGGCAACTCTGACAATTGAACATAGTCTTCATTTTCAAATTCAAGATATGACCAAATTTCTTCTGCAGTATGAGGAAGGATTGGAGTCAAGAGTTTTGTAATCTTAACAAGGATATCGTAGAAGACTGTTTGCATTTGACGACGTTCAAGTGATTTAGCACTCTCAATGTAAACGACATCTTTAGCAAAATCAAGATAGAAGGCTGACAATTCAACATTAATGAAGTTAACTAAAGATTTGTAAATAGTCAAGAATTCGAAGTTTTCATAGGCATCACGAATATTCTTAACCAATTGGTTAAAACGAATAGTCATATATTGATCGACAGAGCGCAAATCTTCAAATGCTACTGCATCAGTTGTTGGATTGAAGTCAGAAGTATTAGCAATCAAGAAACGAAGTGTGTTACGAATCTTACGATAAGATTCCGATACTTGGCTAAGGATATCCATTGAGATACGAACATCATTGCTAGTATCTACACTTGTTACCCAAAGACGAAGAATTTCAGCACCAAATTGTTTCTCAACATCACTAGGAGCAATTGTATTTCCAAGAGATTTGGACATCTTTTCACCCTTACCATCAAGTGCAAAACCTTGAGACAAGAGTTGTTTATATGGTGCAACACCATGGTTGGCAACTGAGGTGATAAGTGATGAGTTGAACCAACCACGGTATTGGTCTGAACCTTCGAGATAGAGATCAGCTGGATATGTTAACTCTGGACGGTTTACAACAACACCATTCCATGACGATCCTGAGTCAAACCACACATCCATAATATCATTTTCTTTAGTGAACTCACCATTTGGTGAACCTGGATGTGTGAAACCTTCTGGAAGAAGATCTTTGGCATCACGTTCCCACCAAATAACTGATCCATGCTCTTCAAAAAGTTTAGCTACATGTTCAATCGTTTCTTCAGTCATGATTGGTGTTCTATCTTCAGCATAGAAGATTGGGAGTGGAACACCCCAAGCACGTTGACGAGAAATTACCCAGTCACCACGGTCACGAATCATGTTGTAAAGACGAACTTTACCCCACTCAGAATGGAATTTAACTTTTTCAATTTCATCCAAGATTTCTTGACGAAATTTAGAAACAGATGCAAACCATTGTGGCACTGCACGCCAGATGATTGGTTTCTTAGTACGCCAGTCAAATGGGTATGAGTGAGAGATTTCTTCTTTCGCAAGAAGTAAATCTCCAAGTTTCTCCATAACAATCGGAGCTACTTTATCGTAGAATTTACCAGCAAAATCAGGACCGGCGTTTTCCATCATGATTCCACGTTCATTAACAGTTACTACAACCTCAAGACCATTAGCAACACCTACGTTATAGTCATCCTCACCAAACCCAGGAGCTGTATGGACGATACCTGTACCAGAGTCTGTTGTAACATGCTCACCAAGAATTACAAGTTCATCAACTTCACTGTCCCAAGGGTGCTCTGTAACGATTTGATTTAATTCATCACCACGGTAAGTATTAAGAACTTCTACTTCTTCCCAAGCAAATTTCTCAGAAAGACTATTTAGCAATTCAGAAGCAACAATAAACTTACGAGTTTCTCCAGCAGGTTTTACAAGAACATACTCAATATCTGCACCTACAGTCAAACCACGTGAAGCTGTCACTGTAAATGGTGTTGTAGTCCAAACAACAATATAAGTATCAGTATCTAAAACACCTTTACCATCTTTAACCTTATTGGCATAGTAAAGAGATGTTGAAACCAAATCATGATATTCAATCTCTGCTTCAGCAAGTGCCGATTCTGATGACCATGACCAGTATACAGGTTTCGCACCTTGATAGATATAACCCTTTTTAGCCATTTCGCCAAAGACACGGATTTGGGCTGCCTCATAGTCTGGTGTCAAGGTAACATAAGGATTTTCCCAATCAGCTGAAACACCAAGACGTTTGAAATCTTCACGTTGCTTATCAACTTGTGAGAGTGCATAATCACGACACATCTTAAGGTATTCAGCGCGATCAAGTTCTTTACGTTTTACGCCTTGCTTAGCCAATACCTGTTCAATTGGCAAACCATGTGTATCCCACCCAGGAATAAATGGAGCATAGAAACCAGACATTGATTTAGAGCGAACAATGATATCCTTAGAAATTTTATTCATCGCATGACCCACGTGAATATTACCATTGGCATAAGGAGGGCCATCATGAAGTGTGAAGTGTGGTTTACCTTGATTCAACTCTTGACGACGTTGATACACTTTCGCTTCTTCCCACTCTTTTTTGCCAGATTGGTTCTTTATTAGGAAGTCCAGCACGCATTGGAAAAGCTGTCTTACCTAGATTTAAGTTTCTTTAAGTTTCATTATATCTCCTCTTTAAGTTTTTTTATACTAAAATGAAAAAGAGCCTTCATCGAAAAAAGGACGAAAGCTCGTGGTACCACCTTAGTTTAGAGCAAGTAACATTGCTCCCTCAAATGTCCGTAAGGAGGACCATCCTTCTAGCTTACTTAATTCAGCTAGAATGCTAGAAAATGATAACTACCCAAATAGGGAATGTAGGACTCACACCATCTCCCACTCGCTGTTAATATATTTGGAAAGTTTTGTTTTTCTTATTCGCTAATATTTAATTTAAAAGTTTGTGTTTCATTAAGATTTTTTTCAACAGTTGCTTCTTGTTCCGAATCATTGTCCTCGTCTACAGGTGCAGAAATTGGAAAATTAGCTACTTCACTTTCGAATGAATCTTCAATACCAAAATATACTGGAGTTGAAGTAATATCATTTGTTTCGTCAACATCTGGATTAGAGAAATCTTTAACTTGTTTATTGCTTTCAGCAACGCGACGTTGAAGTTCAGCCATTTCGTCAGGAGTGAATTGACGAGTCGCATCGAATGAAGCGGCATCGTTTGAATCTGGAACATATTCATCCAGCACTTTTTCAACAACTTCTTTAAAGGCAACATCTGAGTTTTGTAGATAAATAGCTGTTGGTTGCAACAATTCCTCCCACTCTGGAGCACTTGCTAAGCTAAGTTGACCTTCAACTGCAGCCAAAAGACGTTGGTGAAAAACACGACTTTGACGTTTAAGCTCTTCAGTTTCAATAGCAACACGTTTTGCTTCATCTGTAGCATCACGAAGAATTTCAGATGCCTTAGATTTAGCTTCTTCGATCAAGCGTGTCGCATTAAAGTTGGCTTTGTTAATCAAGTTAGCTGATTCATCTGCTGCTGAAGCTTTAACTTTTTGCAGCTGTTTCTTGAGCCAAGATAACTGACTGGCTCAATGATTCTTTCATTTCATCAAAATAAGCCAATTTTTCTTCAAGCTCTTTTACACGAGTAGTAAGTTCACGATTGTCACGAACTAAATCTTCATAATCATCTATGATAATATCAAGAAATTCATCTACTTCTTGTTCATTATATCCACGAAATTTAGTGGTAAACTGTTTCTCTTTAATATCAAGCGCTGTGATTGCCATTACAGGCCTCCTTTAGTTTTTTACCATTTCTTCAAGTTCTTTTACATGAGCAACAAGTTCACGATTGTCACGAACTAAATCTTCATAACCATCTACGATAATATCGAGAAAATCATCTACTTCTTGTTCATTATATCCACAAAATTTAGTTGTAAACTATTTTTCGATAATATCAAGAACTATATTTGTCATTACAGATCTCCTCAAGTTTCATTAGCATCTCTGATGCTTTTAAATTAAATACCTACTTTTGTCGTCTTAGAAGACTGTCGATGACGACCTTGGCTTTTCCTGATTTAGAAATTCCTTCTTGTTGACCTAGACGAAATCGGCCAAAACCTCTAACCGAAATCATATCACCAATAGATATTATCTGATCAGATTTCTCAATTTGCCTATAATTAAGTTTGATTTTGCCTGAAGCAATTAGCTTTAAAGCATTTGAACGCGATGTTTTTAATACTGTAGATAACACATTATCAAGACGCATACTAGAAAGCAAGACAAAAGATTGAGAATATTTTTCTTGATTGGAAATCCAATCATCTTTACTTACTTCTCTAAGCGTAACCGAAACCCTACCGATTTTAGTAATAGTCATTATTGCATAGCTTGCTAGATGAGAAGCAATGTTAAATTGAACTCGGCCTTCTTCATCAAGAATAACATCTCCAAATACTTGACGTTCAAGACCAAGTTGATTAAGCAGTGCGCCTAAAATTTTTAGGGATGTGTCAATTCATTAAATTGTCTAGCATAAGAAATCTCTAATCGTTTAATTTCAAAGTCATCTTCATCAAGCTCATAATAATCCGGAGCAAGAATCACTCTTCCATACTCTTCGTTATCAAAAGTTGAACTTACAAAGAATTTTAAATTATAGTAATTTGCTAAATCTTTGACAATCTGGATTTCACGAGGATTTAAGAAATCAGTCAAATAGGGGCTATACCGATCTTCAACTAATTGACAAAATCCCCTAACCTTTTCTTGAAAAAAAGACGTTCTTCTAACGAGTAATGTTGTTCAATAATTTTTTGCTTCAAACATCAAAATAGGACAACCTTAAGAATACTAAGAGAGAAATTTAACAAAAATATAATTGCGATAATTGAAAAATCAATACCAGCAAAAACCAAATTCAGCCTACGAAATGGTGCAAGAATTGGCTGAACAATTTGTCTAATAGTCTTCCCAAAAGCTGTATCATAAGCTCCTGGAAACCAAGATAACAAAGCATAGATTACAAGGAGTATCTCTACCAAGTTAACAACACGTGCCCAAATAACATATAGTAATACAAACATTGCTTAACGTCTCTTCATGTCGAAGTCAAAAGTAGATTCTTGATTTCCATAACTCAAACCAATCTCTTCGATGTCAACAACAACGTTGATTGGTGTGAGCAAGTACATGGAAGAACCAACTTTTTGTAAGTTTCCTGTAAGTACCTTGCTAGCACCATCAATAAAATCTAAACAACGACGAGCTTGTGCTTCTAACATATATTGAAAATCAATTAAAACACATTCATTTTCAATCAAAAGTTCTACAATTTCTTGAGCATCTTCATATTTTTTAGGATATTTAATTGCAATAGTAGTTTTAGTTGTATTCATTTGTTGGGATCCCTGATTAACTTGTGATCGACTCAAAGGTAAACTACGAAGGACTTGAGTTCCCTGTACGTCTGATTTGATATGTTGGCGACGAGGAGGGACTGTTTCCTGAGGACGCTCAGGTTTACGTTGCTGTTGAGATGGTGTCTGCTCAGTTTTCTGTACTTTAACTGGACGTTCTTTAGCAACATCTTCATGATCTGTTACTTCGTCGGCATCAAAATATGAAACAATTTTTCAATTGCATCTTTTATTGCCATAAGGTTATTCTCCGTTCTCTTTAAAGAATGCACTGCCTATTCTAACAAAGGTTGATCCATTCTGAATAGCAATGTCATAGTCTCGACTCATCCCCATGCTTAGTTGATCACAAGGAACATTCTTTAGATTTTTTATCTTGAATTGATTGTCTAAGTTCATTTGTCTCAGCAAAAATCTTATCAAGTTCTTGAGTATTCGCATCAATTGGAGCCATAGTCATTAGCCCTACTATACAAATTTTATCAAGATTTTTAATTTGATTTAGAACAGTGTCAAGTTCTTCAGGTGAAAAACCATGTTTCGACTCCTCACCTGAAACATTAACTTGGAGGAAGCAATTAATGGTATGATCCGCACGCTTTTGAATTTCCTCTGCCAATTTAACAGAATCCAAAGCATGAAAATAATCAACTAAATTAATAACATCCTTTACTTTTCGACGTTGTAGGGTACCAATAAGGTGCCATGTCAAATCATAGTTTTTTTAACGCCTGATACTTATCTAAAAATTTATCAACACGGTTTTCAGCAATGTGTTTAATTCCCGTTTCAACCAATTCTTCAGCGATTTCACTTGAAACATACTTAGTTACGGCAATTATATTGACTTCTTCGCTAGAGCGATTAGCTTTTTCACATGCTCTCTTCACCGCCTGATAAACATCATTTTTATTTTGCTTCTATAGTCATTATTAACGGTTTTTAAAGAATGGTGGTGTCTCCAATTCATCGTCATCTTCAACATCACTTGAGAATGTAGACATAGTCAATTGACTATCAAGTTCACCTGTCTTAGGACGAGAAATATTATCACGTCTCAAGTCCCAGTTTCCAAAAGCTGATTGCTCTTGTTGAGGTGCTGCCATAGTTGGACGAACGCCTGGTTGTGACATTGAATGTGTTTCATTGTAGTCGAAATTCGGTTGACGTTCAAATGAAGCTTGAGAACCTAGACGTTGTTGTTCTTGAGCAACTTGCTGATTAGGAACTGACGATTGTGAAGGAGCTGTAGTCACTTTGCGTGGTTGAGCTTTCATACCAGATACCTTTTCAGCACGCTCTTGACGAACCCCCGTTGCAACAACCGTTACACGAATTTCATCTTTCAAAGTATCATCGATTGATGTACCAAGCCAAATATTAACACCGTTACCAGCAGCTTGACCAACGATTTCAGATGCTTCTTCTGCCTCTGTAAGTGTCATATCAAGGCCACCAGTTACGTTAACGATAACATCTTCTGCACCATCGATAGTTGTTTCAAGAAGCGGTGAATAGATTGCTTTGCGTGCAGCTTCAACAATACGTTCTTCACCAGAACCAATACCAATCCCCATAAGCGCATTGCCTTTATTTGCCATAACTGTTTTCACATCAGCAAAGTCGAGGTTGATTAAACCTGGGTTGGTAATAAGGTCTGTAATACCTTGTACCCCTTGGCGTAGGACATTATCTGCTTCACTAAGGGCTTCAAGAAGTGGAGTTTTCTTATCAACGATTTCAAGAAGGTTGTTGTTAGAGATAATAAGAAGAGTATCAACTTGTTCACGCAATTCTTGAATACCTTCAATAGCGAAGGAACTACGCTTATTACCTTCAAATCCAAATGGACGCGTAACCACTGCTACTGTCAATGCACCCAAGCTTTTAGCAATACGTGCAATAACTGGTGCTGCTCCTGTACCAGAACCACCACCCATACCAGCAGTGATAAATACCATATCAGCTCCTGTAAGTGCCTCTGTAAGTGTTTCTTCACTTTCTTCAGCTGCTTTACGACCAACTTCAGGTTGACCTCCAGCACCAAGACCACGAGTCAATTTAGGACCTAATTGGATAACTGTTTCTGCTTTAGAAGAGCTGAGCGCTTGAATATCCGTGTTAGCTGCAATAAATTCAACACCAGAAAGACCTTCTTCAATCATTCGGTTGATGGCATTTCCTCCACCTCCACCGACACCAATAACTTTAATTACCGCACCCTGAACTGATGCGCTATCAAATGAAAAACTCATTTTATTTCCTCGCTTTTACTAGATTCAATTAATCAAACATACTTCCGAAGATTCCACGAACACGATCTCCAAGTTTTTGTTTTTGTTCATGATTTTCTCCATCAACCGGTTGAGGTACCTCGACGGTATTCTCAACTGGAATACGATTTGGTTGTGGCGTCACTCGAGGTGCTGGAGTATGAGTTCTATCAAAACTCAAGGTAGGCGCCTCATTGTCGATAGGTTTACGACGAAGATACTCTTCACCACACACAGCTTGCTGAGCAATAATATCAACTTCTGTAAGGAGACCAACATACTCAACAAGACTAATTACATTTGCAAACATTGGATTACGGATGCCAACTTGGTTAGGTATATAAAGTTTCACATTTGTCTCAAAAATTTTCCTGAGCAACTTCAACTACACCTGGCATGATGGCTGTTCCACCTACAAGGACAATGCCACCAGGCAAATCAAGTAGGCGACCTCGTGTCAAGTCTTGTTTAACTCTATCCAAGATATGCTTCACACGAGCTGAGATAATTTCAGCAAGGTATTTCTCAGTGATTTCAACAGGTGAATTTTCACCTACAACCTCTACCTGAACAGTTTCAGTTTCACTTGCTTCTTCAATGTCAGCATTACCAAAATTAAACTTAAGTGCTTCTGCAATTTGCATAGATGTTTTTAAGACTTTTGAAATATCCTTGGTGATATATTCGCCACCCTCAGGGTAAATATTGGTAAACTGAAGTTCTTGAGCACGCATGGTTGCAACAGTCGTTTGACCACCACCCATATCAATAACAGTAGCACCAAATTCACGCTCACCTTCATTCAAGACAGCACGAGTCATTGCAAGAGGAGAGATGACGATATTCTCAACCTGAATACCTGCACGCTCAACTGTCTTACGAATATTGTGAAGAATTGTTGTTGGTCCTGTGTAAATGAGGCCTCTCATCTCAAGACGAATCCCCATCATTCCACGAGGATCATGAATCCCTTGAAAACCATCAACGATAAATTCTTCAGGAACTAGTGAGATAACCTCACGCTCAGGTGTAATACTCTTAGTCAAGGCTGAGCGAACAACACTTTCAACATCTTCATCTTTGATTTCTTTTGATTCACTTGATACAGGAATCATACCTTGTGTAGGCTCAATTTGAAGAAGATTGGCTGGAAGCCCAACATTCACTTGTTCAATCACAATACCGGCTTTTTCTTCTGCTTGCTCAATAGCTGTTTTGATTGATTTTGCTGCAGCGTCAATATCAACAATGATGCCATCTTTCACACCAGAACTCTTAACATTACTTACTCCGATGACATTCATTGATCCATCAATAAACTCAGCAACAAGAACCTTAATCGAGCTAGTTCCTATATCTAATCCTGTAAAAAAGCCATCTCTAGCCATTCACTGACCTCTCAATCTTTCCATTCAATATCTTTGTAAACTGTATAAATACAGAATTATTCAGATACTATTGTACCATAAAAAAAACGTAAAATGTCAGCATTTACGCTTTTTATTATTCAATATTAGTCTTGACTAGGGGAAGGTTGAAGAGTTTTATCTTGATTAACAGTCGGTTTTCCTACTCCCTGAATATCTGAATTTTCAGCATTAGCTTCTTCCTCAGTATTTTGTTCAGTTAGTGTCGTTGTTTCCTGACCCTCGTCAGAAATTTCTTTGTCTTCCTTCTTATCTGTCTTGCTTTTATCTTTCTTTTTATCCTTATCAGTTTTTGATGCTTCTACTTCAGGAGTTGTTGTATAGAGGCCAACCTCCATATCTACAATACATCCATTTGAAAGCTTACTCTTAATTTTCTCGTAATAAGGTAACTTAGTCGTTAATTGAGAGAGGGGAACGCGAATAGAATTTCCATCATATAACTCAATTGTCAACAAATCTGTAGTTGCTTTTGTAGGCGTTAAATTAATAATTTGAATATTATTCTTGATTTTACTATCAAGTTTATGCAACTCTTTTACTAAATCTTCAATTTTCTTTTCATCATCCATCTTTAAATGTGATAAATTTATCTGGTAGTTTTTCCCTGTTGAAACAGTCCCTCCAGTCTTACCACTTTCAAGAATAGAAATATATCCATTTGATGTTTGACGATAAGCCACGATTGGATATTCTTTCACTGCAATATTAAATTGATTTGGAAAACTATAAGTTACCGTAGCCTTTTTTAAACCCAAAACGTTGGTTTTTTCAACAGTTGATGCAATCTCTTCTTGGTTGAAAAAAATCGTGAGTAATATAATCTGTATCAAGAATACCACTTGCAACTTTCACATCTTCCGGTAGAGCATTTTTTTAGTTCCTGATACTGTAAGAATCTTTTGCTTAGACCAAGGCGAGATAAAGAAGAGTGAAAATACGATTAAAATCACAGCTATGAAAAATAACAAGCCCTGCAAGAATTTTGTTGTGCAGTTGGAATGTTGCTAGTCATATTGACATTTTTTTTCATTTTTTTTCTTCTTGACCCTTTTTTTTTACCGGTATTTTGTTCTCCTGAGATGTGGCTTTTTCTGGATGAACGCCTGTTTTGTTAGTCATCTCTTCTGAATCTTTGGTTTCTTGTTTTCTCAAAAAGTTCTAGATTTCGCTTCTGCCACTCCGTCAGAACTTTTTTTGCTTGTGATTTTTCGATCCTTTTTTGGCCATGAAATTCCTTTATTTATTTGAAATACTAGTCACTAATAGGTTATAAAAATCATCAGGAGAAGTAATTTCCTCAGATTTAGCCATAGCTTCTTTGTAAGTCTCTGCATGTTCAACAAGTTGTTCGAGCTCGTGTTTTAATGTCTCCCAACTTAATTCCGGTTCCTGCAATTGACGAGCGTAACCCTTTCTTTCAAAATAGTCAGCATTTTCAAGCTGGTCCCCACGGCTAGCTTCTTTTCCTAGAGGAACGATTAAATGAAGTTTTTTCATAGCCAACAATTCAAAAATAGTATTTGAACCACCACGAGTTACAACTAAATCCGCCATATCCATAAGAGGTTGGTACAAATCTGTCACATAATCAACTCTATAAAGATGACGCTCCAGGGTATTTAATGAGGAATCCCCAGATATATTGATGATATTATAGTTCTCAATCAGTTCTGGAGTTTTGCTAATAAAATCATTAAACACCTTTGCACCAGCTGATCCCCCAATAAAAAGGACTGTTTTTAGTTTCTCATCAAACTGTTCTTTAATCTTATCTAGTTGATCTGAATTATCAAACCTTGTCATACCCACCTTAGTGATAGCACCAACATGCCGTGTCTTCACCAAAGTTTTTGATTGTTCAAAAGTCGTAAACATAGTAGTTGCAAACTTGTATGCGATTTTATTGGCTAAGCCCATAGACAAATCAGACTCGTGAACATATACAGGGACTCTTAATAATTTAGACGCGATAACTGGCGGTACAGATACAAATCCGCCTTTTGAAAAGAGTGCTTGGGGACGAATCTTAGCAATAATTGCAATTGACTGTAGAATTCCCCAACCAACTTTAAAGACATCCAACATGTTTTGCCATGAAAAATAACGACGTAGTTTACCTGTAGCGATACTATGGAAGGTTACATCTAGACCAGACTTATCAATTTGTTCGTGTTCAATACCATGTTTATCACCGATATAGTGCACTTCCCATCCATCTTTTAGAAACTTTGGAATTAAGATAAGATTTAAAGTCACATGTCCAACTGTCCCTCCACCAGTAAAAACAATCTTTTTGCGATTTTGCCATAGCCTATCCCTTCAATCGCTCAACAGTTGTGATAAATTCATCACCACGCACTTCGAAATTCTTGTACATATCCCAACTCGCGTTAGCAGGACTCAACAAGACAACATCACCTGCACTAGCTTGTTCAAAGGCAATGCGTGTCGCATCAGCCACATCTTTGGCATCCAGATAGGTTACACCAGCTTTGTCTGCAGCACGTTTGACACGAGGAGCTGATTCTCCCAAAATTACCATTTTCTTAAGTCCAGTAATATCAGGAATGAGTTCATCGAATTCATTACCACGGTCCAAACCACCGGCAATCAAAATGACTTTACTATTATCAAAGCCAGAAAGTGCTTTTTGTGTCGCTAAAATATTTGTTGACTTACTATCATTATAGAATTTTACATCATCAATCGTATCAACAAATTGAAGACGGTGTTTAACCCCACCAAAGCTTGAAAGAGTTTCTTTAATTGCCTGGTTTGAAACACCTGACAATTTTGCTACAGCAATTGTCGCTAAGGCATTTTCAACATTGTGACTTCCTGGAACTCCAAGTTCATCAGCATGCATTAGCAACTCACCTTTGAAGTAGAGGCCACCATTTTCCAGATAAGCACCATCTACTTTTTCCACAGTTGAGAAGGGAACGACTTGTGCATTTGTTTGCGTAGCCAATTCTTTAGCCAAATCTTGATTAAAGTTTAAAATAATAAAATCGTCTGATGTCATTTCGTTTTGAATATTCCATTTGGCAGCTACGTATTCTTCAAAGCTACCATGATAGTCAATATGCGTCGGCATCAAGTTCGTAATCACAGCAATATGTGGATGGAAACTCTCAATTCCCATTAATTGGAAAGAAGACAACTCCATGACCAAAGTATCCTGATTTGTCACTGATTGCGCTACTTCTGATGCAGGGAAACCAATATTTCCAGACAAGACACCTGACTTTCCACCATGATTTAAAACATCAGCAATCATAGTTGTTGTGGTTGTCTTACCGTTTGAGCCTGTAATACCGATAATTGGTGCTTCAGAGACTAGGTAAGCCAATTCAACTTCAGTCCAAACTGGAATTTCTTTTTCAAGCGCACGAGCTACCATTGGATTATCATACCGAATTCCAGGATTCTTGACCATTAATTCAAAATTTTCATCCAAAAGTTCAAGAGGATGTCCACCACAAACAACCTTAATGCCTTCTTCAAGAAGTGATTGAGCCGATGGGTTTTCCTCAAATGCTTTTCCATCATTAACAGTAACAATAGCTCCTAGCTTAGCCAAAAGACGAGCCGCTGCTTCACCAGATTTAGCCAAACCAAGGACTAAAACTTTTTTATTTTCCAATTGTGTTATTGATTTCATAATTCATCCATTCTCTCAAATTGTATCATAACCATTTTACCCTTTATCACAAGCTATTTCAAGGAGTAGTATTTTCTAGTTACAGAAAAAAGCCAATCTAACAGATTGACTTTAATATCATGCTACTTATTTTCGCCTTGTTGAGCTTTATCACGATTGGGCTCTGACATGCCGAAAATATCTTTCAAGGTGAAATAACTCAATGTAAACATTCCTACCGTGACAAAGAACTCACCAGGTAAACTGAAAAATTTAATGATTGATAACACTGCTAAAAGCAAGAGCAATGCTAAGGTAGCCATGACAAAGAGAAGATTCATAGTGTTTTTAACCGACTTTGGTGCAATAAAGAAATAGAATGAAGCAATCAATATAGCAACAATCAGATAAAACATCTCTTCTCCTCTCTAAAAATTACTCAGCTTTCGCTGCCTTTTTTTCTTACGTTTATTAGCTTTATCACGCTCTGCTTTATTCAAAATTTGTTTACGCAAGCGGATAGATTTAGGTGTTACTTCCATGTATTCATCATCATCCAAGAATTCAAGTGATTCCTCAAGTGTCAATATACGTGGAGTCTTGATAACAGCCGTCTGGTCCTTAGTAGCTGAACGCACGTTTGTCATTTGTTTTGCTGTAGTAATGTTAACACCAAGGTCATTTTCACGAGCATTCTCACCGACAATCATACCTTCATAAACTTCAGTACCTGGGTTAACAAAGATAGTACCACGTTCTTCAATACGCATAATTGAGTAAGTTGTCGCTTTACCTGTATCGATAGAAACGAGAGCACCACGGTGACGTCCGCCAATCTCACCAGGAACAACCGGCAAATATTGATCAAAGGTATGGTTCATAATACCGTAACCACGTGTCATAGACAAGAATTCAGTAGAGAATCCGATAAGTCCACGAGCTGGCACAAGGAAGATAAGGCGTGTTTGGCCGTTACCAACCATTTGCATATCAAGCATGTCACCTTTACGTTCTGAAAGAGCTTGGATGATTGAGCCTTGGTACTCCTCTGGAGTATCAATTTGAACACGTTCAAATGGTTCGCATTTCACTCCATCAATTTCCTTGATGATAACTTCTGGACGTGACACTTGAAGTTCATATCCTTCACGACGCATTGTTTCGATAAGGATTGACAAGTGCAATTCACCACGGCCTGAGACAGTCCATTTATCTGGTGAATCAGTTGGTTCAACACGTAGTGAAACGTCTGTTTGCAACTCAGCCAAAAGACGCTCTTCGACTTTACGTGATGTCACGTGTTTACCTTCGCGACCAGCAAATGGTGAGTTATTCGCCAAGAAAGTCATTTGAAGTGTTGGTTCATCAATACGAAGAACTGGTAATGGTTCAACAGCATCAGTTGGTGTGATTGTTTCACCGACGAAGATATCCTCCATACCCGAGATAGCAATCAAGTCACCAGCCTTGGCTTCTTCAATTTCACGACGCTCCAAGCCAAAGAAACCAAAGAGTTTCGTAACACGGAAGATTTTTAGTTGTTCCATCAAGTTTTGAAAGGGTAACTTGGTCACCAACTTTTACAGTCCCACGGAAGATACGTCCAATACCAATACGTCCAACAAAGTCGTTGTAGTCAAGAAGTGACACTTGGAATTGAAGTGGCTCATCTGAGTTATCTACAGGAGCTGGGATGTGATCTATAATAGTGTCGAAGATTGGAGCCATAGTGTGCTCTTGATCGGCAGGATTATCAGACAATGATGATGTTCCATTAATAGCTGATGCATAAACAACTGGGAATTCCAATTGATCATCATCTGCACCCAGTTCGATGAATAGCTCTAGGACTTCATCAACAACTTCTTCAGGACGAGCTGAGGGTTTATCAATCTTGTTGACAACAACAATTGGTGTCAAATTTTGCTCAAGAGCTTTTTTCAATACAAAACGTGTTTGAGGCATTGTCCCTTCATAAGCATCGACGACAAGAACAACACCGTCAACCATTTTCATGATACGTTCAACTTCTCCGCCAAAGTCGGCGTGCCCTGGTGTGTCCATGATATTAATACGAGTACCATTGTAAGCAACGGCTGTATTCTTAGCAAGGATGGTAATACCACGTTCTTTTTCAAGATCGTTTGAGTCCAATGCACGCTCATCAAGTTCCATACGTTCATCAAGGGTGTGTGATTGTTTCAACAATTCATCTACAAGTGTTGTTTTTCCCGTGGTCAACGTGGGCAATAATGGCAACGTTACGGATGTCTTCTCTAAGTTTAGTCATCTTTTCCTCTTTATTATTTATTTCCAACCTTTCAAGTATACCACATTTTCAATAAATGGCAGAGATTGGATAATTGTAAACGTTTTTCCAACAAAAAAGGTGCTACCTTCCCTTATCCGGTTAGGCGCACCTTAATCTCATTATTTTGGTCAATTACTATAAGCAAGACTAGCAGCTCCAATGATTCCTGCATCATTTCCAAGCTCCGCTAATTTCCACTTTTGTTGTA
>ENA-OQHD01000101-OQHD01000101.1-human-gut-metagenome-genome-assembly--contig:-NODE-101-length-37180-cov-33.395919_pt1 | contig 37180 bp, 29 predicted proteins | sample MGYA00242560_ERZ504711 | MGnify/ENA primary metagenome ERZ504711 (study PRJEB26092, sample SAMD00036198) | human gut metagenome | host: Homo sapiens | study: EMG produced TPA metagenomics assembly of...
CGCGTCAAGTTCGAACAGCGCGGAAATGGTGACAAGGAAGATGAGCAGGAATGTGGTCAGTCGCATGAGCGTTTGCGATGACGTGTTCGCATTTTCCGTAAGGAAACGGTACAGGCGATGGCCGGTTTTCAGTGCTTTCGTGGGTAGCATTGCGCACAATAGGCAGATGGCAAGGAATGCGCCGAGCACGAGCATGGTCTGCCAGCCGGTTCGGGTGGATAGCAGGATGGCCATGGCAAGGATTGGGCCAAGTTCGCCCCACGTTCCGTACGAGATGATGGCGTCGCCGATGGGGGTGCCTTCGAGGTTGCGTTCCTTGAGAATCGGCATGAGCGTGCCGAGCGCGGTGGTGGTGAGTGCGATTACCGTGGCGATGCCGTTGATGCCTTGCTTGGTGAAGAACGGAAGGAATGTCACGACCAGCCAGGCGAGGCCTAGCGTGATTCCCCATGTAAGCAGTCCGACTTTGCCTTGATGTCCGGCGAGTCGTTTGGGGTCGATTTCGTAGCCGGCGAGCAGGAACAGGAACGCCATGCCGAGCTCGTTCAAGAGTTTCACGGCGTCGTTTACTTCGATCACGCCTAGTCCGTACGGGCCGAGCGCGGTTCCGGCGGCGAGCAGCAGCACGGTTTGCGGAATGAACTTGCCCGGGATCAGCTGCGCCACGATTGGGCTGACGGCCGCCACCGCCATGATGATGGTTAATGAAACGAGCTCTTGCGTCATGTTTCCAGCCTAGTGAGTCTGCGTGACGGTGCTCGGATACGCGGTGACCCCCATGACGCGCTGGGGGTGAGGTTAAGTTTTTGTTAATTTTATGGGGGGGGGGGGTCTATGAGCTTTTATTATCCGTGGAAAATGGCGGGACTGTTTTGTTTGAAGGTTGGCCCCCTCTTTTCGTTGAAGGGGATGGGTCTTTCGTTCGAGGGTTTTAACGAGGGTGTTAATGGAAAGAGCCCGATATGATGCTGAATCGAGCTGTTTAGGCGATTTAGGGGGTGTAAAAAATGATTGATGGCAAATTCACAGCAAAGGAGCGTGCGTATCTGGCCAGCCTGCCAGCGGTCAAAAGCGTGAGCCCATCCCATATCCGGTATACCGATCGCTTTAAGGTCGAGGTCATGTGCCGGTACAACGCGGGCGAATCGCCGTCGGCCATCTTTCGGGAGGCGGGTCTCGACCCCAAGCTGATCGGCTACAAGCGCGTGGAACGGTGCATCGCGCGCTGGAAGCAGCAGGAGGAGCGGAACAAGCGCAGGAACGAACATACGAACCATTACATGCAGGATTGTGATGACGAGCTGGAAGCCATCGAACTGCGCGGAGACGATGTGGATCAGTCCGTGGTGGATCTTTATGGCGCTGGCGCGGCAGGGACGTCGGGAAGCGACGTCGCGACGAGAAACGTTGGCGCGTCGGGAAGCAACGGCGTGCAATCGCAAGGCTCGGACAAGTCGCAGGAATCGCGCGCATCGCAGGATATGCTGTCGAAACTTGCACAGGCACAGCTGACCATCAACAAATGCGACATGCTGATAGCCAAGCAGGCGTTGCGTATCGACGAGCTGGAACGCGTGCTGCGGAAGTTCATCCAGTGATGCGTGCGAAACGTATGAAAAACATGGAACGTACGGAAGGCGCGGAACCGTCTTTCAACGAGATAATCGACGTTTCCGACGATATGCGCAGACGGCGTGGCCGCCGCAGGAAAACCGTCGCCATGCGTGTCTCCGCTGCGCTGTTGATCGTCATTTCCATTTGCATCGGCGGTTTTCCGGCGATGCTGCAATACCGGTCGGCGCACGAACTGTCGAATACGTCGGACCAGTTCGCACGTGCGGTTGCGGGTTGGCCGTATCCGCAGGCCGACGACGCGATCGCCGCGGCCAAGGAATACAACAAACGGCTCGCCGCATCGGGCCAGCCGATCCTCGGCGAGGCGAAGGATCCGTTCTCCCAGGCGCAGGGCAGCTCGCGGTCCAGCGAATCCGGTTCCAACGAATCAGACAGCGCCAGCGCCAAAGATACGGAATATCAAAGCCTGCTGGATTCCGGCAGCGGTGTGATGGGCACTATCCGCATTCCGAAAATTTCTGTGAAACTGCCGATTTACCATGGCACGTCGCAGTCGGCACTTGCGTCCGGTGCGGGGCATTTGTATGGCAGTAGTCTGCCGGTGGGCGGCAAGAACACGCATGCCGTAATCACCGGGCATCGCGGGCTTGTGGATGCGATGATGTTCACCCGATTGGATGAAATGCGCGTCGGCGACTACTTCTACATCGAAGTGATGGGCCGCACGCTCGGCTACAAGGTGGATCGCATTTCGGTAATCGAACCGAATGACACTTCGAAGCTGAAGATCGTTCCCAGCGAAGACCGGGTGACGTTGATGACGTGCACCCCGTACGGCGTTAATACGCATCGACTGTTGGTTTCTGCGGTGCGCTCGCCGATTCCCGACGTGGTACCGGCGGAGCATGATGCGGCGAAGGATGCGCGAACGATTGCGACCACGGCCGCGGTGGTCACGTTGCTGCTCGGTCTGCTGCTGGCATGGTTGCGCGGGCGACCGTGGCATATCCGTAGGCATGCGGCTTGGTGGCCGAAGCGCGGCTGACGTGGCTACTGCATGAAGGCGTGTCTGACATGCAATTTGAATATAAAAACGTGGTTGGCGCACAAAAAATTGCGTGATTTCCATTATTGACTAATGGTTACGAAAGTATGAAGAAGCGTCATTTTGGTGATTATCCCATCGTTTCTTTGCGGTGACGTCGGGTGCTTTTCGCGGGTGACTTGTGTTGCAATTCAGCAATTTCCATCGATTGTGCGATACCCGACTTTCCCGCACTTAGGGTGTACGCATGGCGGTCCCTTTTCCTCTAGCTTTCAGAGTTGAAGCACTGTCAGGATTATTCGGGCACGTAGAAGATGTCGCAAATCCTGGCATGAAGAGAGGTTGCGCGTCGTGAGACGTGTGATTGCACGGGATTAAGGGGATGCTCATGAGGCATGCACATGAATATAAGGCGAAGCCCAGGGGAGGACTTGCCAAACGTATAGTGGCTGTGCTCGCATCGGTCGCCATGTTGAGTGGCATGGGCTACGCCACCTCCGCCGCTCTTGCGGAAGATACGCCGGCCACTGTGGAAACCACCACAGATCAAAGCGTGACTACTACTAACGAGTCGACTGATGGCAAGAATGCTGCGGACGGCACGGATGCGGACAATGCAGGCGATACTGCCACCGGTACCGCAGACACTGAATCCGATACCAACACTGGTGCGGATGCCGACGTGAACACGGCGAATGCGGCAAATGTCGGAGATGCTACATCTTCGGATGCGAACTCGCAGACTGATACCACCGCACAGTCCAATCCGCAACCTGTCAACGCCGCGCAAAATAGTCCTTCTGCAGTGGCGGATGTTACTGATTCCAACTGTATTTATGCTGGAACGAATGCTTTGCAGCGCGTGTGCTGGCTTGATATGTCCAAGTTCAACTCAAAGACCGCCAAAACAAACGCCGGACAAAAAATGACCGTGAATCTCGGCGGCGGCCTGACCATGTCATTTATCGCGCATTATTCCGGCAATCGTACGGTCGCCGCCAGTGGAGTGCCAACGTGGGATAATCGTGCAGCACACCCAGGTGAAGCTGGACATCACGCAATCTTCGGTGTTGAGGGATATTCTGATTTCCCGACCGGAAGCAAGCCCGCGCTGTATCAAAACGATGGATATCAGAACGATTCGAAGATACAGCTTTCAGATATCACCATTAACGGTCAGGACGTAGCTAATCTGCAGTATTCGTTCGTTATGGCGGATGCGGAAAGCACTAACAAAAACGAGCAGATGGTGTACACCTCCGATTCCGCGATTACGCAACTGGGATTTTATCCAACAGACGATAGCAATTACGGTTTCTGTAAGTCGCAATCTTCGGATGCCGATACAACTATGACTTGCACGGGTAAGGATGGGGACGGCGTGCCTCAAGGCATTCGTCTGTATACAACGTCCACTCCAACTCAGGTTTCCATTGAGATGAAGAACAGTGGTCCTGGCTCAAGGCAGGGTGCGGCGTTCGGCGTTATTTTCTCGCAGGCTGTTGCGAAGATCACTGTAAACGGTTTGGCCAGTGGTGATACGAGCGCAACATTTAGGGCTGGTGTTTCGAATGATGAAGTCGGAAGTCTTGAATCGGATTCGATCTCGTCGAATACGGCAGAGAGCAGTACTTTACCGATCCTCGCTAGCGCAGGTGTATCGAAAACAGTTCGCTTCTACTTGGAAGGTAATCCAAGTGACTGGTCTAAGTATGACGTGACATTCGAAGGTACTGACAATGGCAAGGTTGTTTCCAGCTCTGCGATTCAGGTAGATGAAAGTGAACGTCGTTACGTTGACATGACTGTTGCGGCTGATCATACGGTGCAGGGCCACTTCACGGTGACTGCCCATCCGGATCCTTTGGGAGCGCCGGAACATCATAAGACCATCGCCAAGAAGAATGGTGCCAACGATACGTACACGTTGAACCTCAACGTGACGGGCAAGCGGTCCAGCACTTCGCAAACCGTCTCCCAGCCAGTCGACATCGCACTAGTGCTCGATAACAGCGGCTCGATGAGCTACTGCATGAGTGGTCTTGAGCCCTCCATATTCAACCCGGACCCGTGCAAAGGCGATGATGTTGTTCGCTCTGCAGCGCTGAAGGCGGCAGTGACCACTTTCTTAAATGGCGTTGATACGCAGAATAAGACAATCGCAAACGCTAATAACAGAGTACAGGTTTCGTTGGTGAGTTTTGCTAAATCTGCATCTACGCTAAGCGGACTTACGCCTGACGTAATGACACTGAAAACTAAGGTCAACAACTTAAGGCCCCAGGGCGCCACTAATACTGCGGCTGGTTTCAGCAAAGCTAAGTCCACCTTGGATGAGGACAAGCGAACTAATGCAATCAAGTATGTAGTGTTCTTTACCGATGGTGTGCCGACTACGGATAGTACATTCGACAGTACTGTTGCGAACAATACATTGGAGACCGCTAAGCAACTGAAAGATGTGAATGTTGGTGTGTACAGCGTAGGCATCTTCTCTGGTGCTAACACGAGCGTAACTTCGTGCAATTGGCGGTCAGATGAGACATGCAAAGCCAATGTGTTTATGAATGCGGTGTCCAGCAATTATCCGAATTATGGAAGTGTTGCTTGGGATAATTCGTCTGGTGTAACGCTTAGTGGCGGCTCGAACAAGGGCTACTACAAGACCGCCAGTACTGCTTCTGAGCTGTCGAAGGTTTTCGAAGACATTCAGCAAACTATTACGACCACCAACGGATATACCGGCGTGACCATTCAGGATACGCTGTCGGAATATGCTGAATTTGCTGATGCCAAGCCTGCAGAAACCGCAAAAGTGGTTACCAATGATGGCGCTAACGTAACTGCGGGATGGAATATCAATGTGAGTGGTAAGACGATTACCGCATCGCCGAAGAGCACGGAGCCACTTCCTAATGGTGTGACTTACACGCTGCAGTTCGACATCAAGCCTACGCAGAAGGCGTATGACGATTATGCGGCGAACAAGAACGATGGAAAAGATGGCTACAACGGTGTGATTGGTAGCACAGATTCCGACGCTGCCCGTAATACCACGTCTGCAAGTAAGCCTGGTTTCTACACCAACGACAGCGCATGCTTGGCCTACTCGGGTGACGGCGAAACGCACGCCTGCATTGATACGCCTTATACGGAACACCCTGTCGATCAGGTCAAGACCGGTGCCATCACAGTGCAGAAGAAGTGGGCTGATGCTGATGGCAAGGAAAGCGCAGCAGGCAATCCTGAATCGGTGACGTTTACATTGCAGATCGACGAAGAAGATTCGGGACGCAAAGCTACGGCAACGGCTGATACGGGGTGGAAGGCGACTTTCGAAAACCTAGCTCCCGGTCACACTTATAAGGTGGTCGAAAAGGCTGTTACAGGCTACGAAACTACTTACGAGAGTCACAAGGTGGAAATCACTGCCGATAAGCTGTGGAACACCGATTCCAACGCGAATAAGGCTGACAATGTGAAGACGTGGCCGGTCACTGTCACTAACACTCACAAGAAGTCGACTCTGGCTGAGGGTTCGATCAAGGTGTCCAAGAGCATCAGCGGTCGTGAATGGAAGAATGATGACTCCTTCAACTTCGCCATTGACGGCACGGGTTCAACTTCGGACGCTCCATTGCCTGATTCAGCTTCCGTCGCGATCAATGCGGATACCGCAAAGCACGAGGCGAGCTTCGGCGAGATCGTATACAAGACCGCTGGCACCTACACCTACACGGTGAAGGAAACCAAGCCCACCAACGCCATTGCCGGCCTGCACTATTCCCAGGCGGAATACACGGTAACCGTGACGGTTCCTGCCGATATGGGCACGCCAACAGTGAGCATCAAGCAAGTCAAGGACGACAACGGCGAGCCTGTTAATAATCGGTCTGTGAATGTCGCCGAATTCACCAATACGTATGTGGCGGTGTCGGCGTTGCCGTTGACGGGCGGAACGACGGATCGTCAGTGGCTGTTCGTTGGCGGTGTGATCGGCGGACTCGCGGTGCTGCTTATCGGCGCTGCCGAAATTTGGAATAACAAGAAGCGACTCGTCTGAGTTGCTGTGTGAGGCCGGAATGCCTACCAGCTTGAGGGCATTCCGGTCGGCAAATCAAAATTTGCGGATCGCGGGAGCAAGTTGGGTTCCCGCCTCCCGCGATTGCAAAAACAAGTAATCAAACAATAAGGAAGAGAGGATTCTCATGAAGATGAGGAAACTTTTCGCCGGCATCGCCGCCGCGGCGACGCTGCTGGGTGGCATGGTCCTGGGCGCAGCCAGCGCACAGGCTGATGGCGCTACGGTAACGGACAACGCAACGTTCACGTTCACCGCGGAAACCGAAGAGCAGTTGACCCACGCTAATCTGACCGCATACAAGATTGGTGATTACGTCCAGTACGGTTCTGACCAGAGCGTTGCCTACGGTGTGGTGACGAACTCCGCCAATAAGGCTGCCGTTGACTCCGCGTTGAAAGCTGCCGGTGTGGATACTGCGGATTCTAAGGTGGACCATCTGGCCGCAGCCCTGAATGCCGGCACTCTGGATGTTTCTGCTGCTCGTCCGTGGGATAAGAATGCGGCTGGCGGGGCAAGCACTACCCGTGCATTTGCTAATGCTCTGGAGAAAGAAAAACTGGCTAACGGTACAACGGTTAAGTTTGCTGCTACGTCTGGCTCCGCTGAAGATGGATACAGCGCTACCGTAACTCTGCCTGCTGGTATCTATGTGTTCATTGATTCCGCGGCTGCCACTGAGTCTGTGACCAAGGCCATCCCGATGATTGTTGCTTCCGGCACGGTCAACACCAAAAAGAAGGCCTTGACTGATCCGATTCAGGGCGCCAACACCGTGAACATGAAGAACACCAACAACCCCGGAAAGACTAAGGAAGTCAATAATACTTCTGCTGCCATCGGCGACACTCTGACCTACACCCTTACCGGTACTATCGCGAACCCGGCTCCGACCGAGTTCAAGTTCACCGATAAGCCGGGCAAGGGTCTGACCATCAAGGCTAGTACTTTCAAGTTCTATGTGAATGGTGAGGAGATTTCTGCTGAAACTGCTGCATCTGACTTCACTGTTCCGACTGCGGATGTGACCGGTGGCGACAACGCATCTTTCAATGTCAAGGTGAATGATCCGTCCAAGTATGCAGGCAAGACCATCAAGGTCACCTTCCAAGCAGTGATTAATGATGAGGCCGATGCTGAGAATGGTGTTGTCAACAAGCTTGACAACTACGGCACTGACGTTGAAGCCCCTACCAAGTTCACCGGTTTCAATTTCACCAAGGTGGATTCTGATGGCAAAGGCATTAAGGACGTTACCTTCCAGGTGAAGGATAAGGATGGCGTTCCGCTGTATTTCGTGAAGCAGGGGGACGGTTCCTACAAGAAGGCTGCTTCTGCTAACACTCAGGGCGCAACTACTGATGTCACGACTGGTACTAACGGCCAGTTGTCCTTCACCGGTCTTGATAAGACCAAGACCTACACCGTCACGGAAACTGTGCGCGCCAGCGATGCCTACCTCAACATCATGCCGAGCTTTACTGTGTCTTTCAGCAAGGAGGACGGTTCAGCTGTTCTGACCGCCACTTCCGATCCGTGGGGCCTGGTCAACACGTCTGAAAAGACCGTGAAGAACATCAAGTCCATCACTCAGCTGCCACTCACCGGCGCTGCGGGAACCATGCTGTTCACCGTTGTGGCTCTGCTCGTGGCTGGCGCTGGCGTGACCATCGCCATCAAGTCTCGTCAGAACGCCGAGGCCTGATCGCCCATCTCTGACGGCGTTCGTTAAGAACGCCAATCCAGAGTGATTTAAGGTCGACCCATTATGGGTCGGCCTTTTGTATTGCTCTGTATTTCATGTGGGATTGCTTGGATTGCGCCATATTACGTTGCTTTGGACGTGCCACCCGATGTGGGTGGACATTGCGTTTTTCGAGGGTATAAGGCGTTTCAGTGGGATGTGTTGCAACAAACGGAATCTGGAAACGTGAACCGTTATGGGGGCTGTTAGTCAGGGGAGTGAAGTGGGGGTATTGCACGGAAGGAGGGCCATAGAATCGCAGGCACATCCGCAAAAGAAAGCAACGAAGCATCAATGGGAGGTATTGCGATGCGCAGTGGGGGAGCATTCAGTGACGAGGAGATTCAGCTGTTGCGTGGACTGCCGGCTGTGTCCAATGTGACTCGTGATCGTATCACCTATTCCGACACATTCAGACAGGTGTGCACTATCCGATATCTTGCGGGGGAGTCGCCCACCAAGATCTTCCGCGAAGCGGGTCTGCCGCCGGAATTGGTTGGTTACAAGCGTATCGAGCGCAGTGTGGCGCGGTGGAAGGATGCGGCCATCAAGTCGGTGAGCGGCAGCGACACCATGACCGATGGTGAGATCATAGCGCAGCTTGCGGCGCGGTATAAGCGTGCGTTGGCGACGAGGCGGAGTCTTGAAGACATCGCCAATACGGCCACTGAGCCGAAGCCTGCCGCAACGGCTGCGTCGAATGACGTTCATCCGTTGTCTCTCGGACTGTTCGACGGTGATACGGCCGGCATTATTATCAGGCAGCAGGCTCGTCGTATCGACGAGCTCGAGCGCGATGTGGTGAGGTTGCGCAACAAGCTGGACAAGGAAGTCGGGCCCAATCCTGCCTCCGCTGAGGCCTGACTTATGCTATCTAGCTTATAGATGGCGGATGGTGCGCCTTATTTGCCAGTTCAGGGGTACAAAACATGCCCCCGAACTGTCTATTCCCGTCCAACACCCGCCATCTATAAGCCAGATAGGCCCATCAGTTTGACCATGGGCAGACTCGGTTAGAGATGCTCTTGGCGAAAATGCTAATTTTGGCTTCCTGCAAAGGGTTTTGATGGGTCTAACCCACGATTTGCATAAAACGTGTCCCGACTCGCTGCCTTATAAGCGCAGCAGATGATGTGAGGCACGCGGGCGGAGTGCAATATAATGTTCCCTATGGCTGGCAGTTCAAGGGGGCAAGACTGATGGCAGTTTTTCCGCATGGGAGCGCGCGCGGCGGGTCGAGAAGCGACGGTCCGCAGCAAATTAAGGACTTACGCGCCGACGATTTTTATGGCGATTCGCACGATGGCAACGACGGCTCGCGCGGTTCGCACGACACCACGCGCAACACGCGCACCTACGTTCCGCCGACGTTCGCCGAGGCGACCGATGTGTCCGAAGAGATTCGCGAGCGTCGCGCCGACGTGGGTAGATCCATTGCCCTGCGTGTGCTTGCGGCGGTGCTGATTTTCTCCGCAATCGGCATTGGTTTTTTCCCGAAAGTGCTGCAATACCAGTCCGCGCAAAAGCTGGCGAGCACGTCCGCCCGTTCCGAGCAGAGCGTCGCGGGCTGGCCGTATCCGCAGGCCGACGAGGCATTCGCCGCAGCTGGGGCGTACAACAAGCGTCTCGCCGAATCGGGGCAGCCGGTGATTGGCGAGGCTGAGGATCCGCTCGCCGAGTTGTACAACAACAATCAGTCCGACTCCAGCGACGGTTCCGGTTCCAGCTCGACGGGCGCAGACGCCACTGGCGATGGTAACAAGGATTCCGCTAGCTCCAAAGACGCGGAATACCAGCGTTTGCTGGATACTGGCGATGGCGTGATGGGTTCCATCCGCATTCCAAAGATTTCTGTGGATTTGCCGATTTACCATGGCACGTCGGAGCAGACGCTTGCGTCCGGTGCGGGGCATTTGTATGGCAGTAGTCTGCCGGTGGGTGGCAAGGATACGCATGCGGTGATTACCGGACATCGGGGTTTGGTTGAAGCCTCAATGTTTACGCGTTTGGATGAGATACGGGTTGGTGATTACTTCTATATCGATGTGATGGGCCATACGCTTGGCTATATGGTGGATCGTATTACCGAAATCGAACCTAACGACACATCGCAATTGAAGATTACCTCTGGCGAGGATCGGGTCACGTTGATGACATGCACTCCGTACGGTGTGAATACGCATCGTCTGTTGGTTTCGGCATTACGTTCCGCCATTCCCGAAGAGATTCCCGCGGAGGATGATGCGGCAAAAGATGTGCGTGTGATTGCGGGCGTGGTGTCAGCTGCCACGTTGCTGGTCGGTTTGTTGTTGGTTTGGCTGCTCCGCTGTCCGTGGTATGTCCGTAGGCATGCCGCTTGGTGGCCAAAGCGCAACTAGGGGTTGATGGCGTTAATGTTGCACTTGACAGATGCTTTTTTGTCGGGGAAAATTCTGAAAGAGACATGACAACGTTTGCTTATAGTTTTTGCATCGCGATTTACGGGGGCAAGAATACTCTAGAATCGCGATGATATGTGCGATTTCAAGGAAAGTATATCCCCTTGATTACCTCGTTGGGAGGGTATGTATCCCTCTGTTTTTCTCCTTAAGGTTTAGGCAACGAAGCGATTGTCGGACGGTATGTGAAGCGAAGACGCATCAAATATACCGGTCGAAGGAGGAAGGTATTTCCCCGATCGCTTAACGGTACAAGGGGGTAGGCGTATGAGACACGTCTTTGAGCGAAACAGGGCGAGGGGCACAGGTCTGTTCACGCGTCGTGTCATTGCGGCCGTCGCGACGGTCGCAATGCTCGCCGGCGTGGGGTGCGTCACTGCTTCGTCAGCGGCGGCGGAAGATGCCACGGGAGCCTTGGAACAACAAATCGAGCAGCCGGTATTGCAAGAATCTGGGCAAGAGGATTCACAGCCGGTGGAACAAAATTTGATGGTGGGAGAAGAGCAGCCGTCAGAGCAAGAGCAGCCGTCAGATCAAGAGGCTTACCAGCAAGTCGAACAAGAAACGGAACAAGAAACGGAAGAAGAGACTGAGCAGTGGGTTGAGCAGGAGGTTGAACAACAATCTGAACAACAATCTGAACAACCTGATGAGCAGCCAGTTACGTTGTCCGCTCAACCGATTGCGCGAGCAAATCGGGCGCAGTCGGTTGCGCAGAACGAGACCGGTTCTCAGTTGGGCGCTCCGGAGAAGCATAAGCGCATCAAGAAGAACGATGATGGCAGTTACACCGTGAACGTGGATGTGAAGGGCGCCGTCAACAGCACCACGGTCACCACCACCCAGCCGATCGACTTCACGCTGGTGCTGGATGTGTCCGGTTCGATGGACGATCCGATGAGTAAGACGGATCGGACCAAGCGGTTAGACGCACTGAAAGAAGCGGTTAAAGCATTTCTTGATGAAGCTGCGAATACTAATACGGAGGCCGGTTCCGAACTGGTTCGCGTTGGACTGGTGAAGTTCGCCGGCAACGAAAAGAACGGAATCGGGGATGACACGTACCGAAGTGGTGGGTACACCTACAACTACTCCCAAATCGTTAGCGATCTGACTGCGGATATGAACGGTCTGAAGAACAAAGTCAGCAAACTCAAAGCCGCTGGCGCCACCCGAGCCGACAATGGATTCAATCTTGCGGCCAAGATGATGGGCAGTGCTCGAACCGATGCGAAGAAGGTCGTTATCTTTTTCACGGATGGTTCGCCTACATCGTCTAGTGGCTTCGAGGGTAAAGTGGCAAATAAGGCCGTCGAAGCTGCCAAGGAATTGAAAGATGGTGGCGCCACGGTGTATTCCATCGGTGCTTTTTTCCGGTGCTGATCCCTCCTCGATCCAAGGTAACGAGAACCAGTTCATGCACGCGGTGTCCAGCAATTTCCCAAAGGCAACGAAATACAACCAGCGCGGTGAAGGGAATATCAAAGCCGGCTATTATAAAAGCGCGACGAACGCTTCGGAGCTGAATGCCATCTTCGACGAGATTGAGAAGAGCGAGACCACCACATCCGCATACACCAAGGTGACCATGGAGGACACGCTCTCCGGCTATGTCGAGCTTGCGGATAGCAACTACAAGGTCGTTGCCAAGGATGCTTCCGGCAAGGTGGTCTCCTTGACTAAGAATGTCGATTACACCTTGACGTATGACGCGAGCACGAAGAAATTCACGGTCGCATTCCTGAAGCCTCTGGTCAACAACGTGACATACACGCTGGAATACAACGTGAAACCCACGCAGAAAGCGTATGACGAGTATGCCGCCAACCTGAACGCCGGTAAGGATGGATATGACGGCGTAAAGGGTGACGCGAACACCGATCTGCCGGGAAACGCCACGTCCTCGAACCAGCCGGGTTTCCATGCGAACGATTCCGCGTGCCTGGCGTACTCGGCCGATGGCGTGGATCATGCATGCGGCGGCAATCCGTATCCGCATCCGGTGATCCAGGTGGTTTCCTCGACGCTGCATATCGAAAAGCAGTGGAGTGGAGACGGTGACAAGCCGGAAAGCATCACGGTGGATATCAAACAGGGCAACGATACCTATAAGACGGTCACGCTGAAGCGTGACGATAGCGGCAAATGGTCCACCGACGTGATTATTCCGGCAGGCGCCCAAAAGACGTACACGGTGACGGAAGTCGAACCGGACAGCCACTTGTGGAAGGCTTCCTACCAGCACAAGGTCGGCGATGGAAATCTCGCTGACGGCAATGCGGTGACGGTGCCGGAATCCACGGCATCGCAGGAAGCCACGGTGATCATCACCAACACGTTGAAGCAGACCATGCTGACGCATGCGATTGGCGTGCAGAAGGAGCTGGTCGGCCGCGATTGGAAGGATTCCGACGAGTTCACTTTCAAGCTGAAGGCAGACGATTCCAATCCAGACGCGCCGATGCCAGCTTCCTGCAAGAACCAGTCGGCGTGCACGGTGACGGTGAAACGCGATTCGTCTGACGATCACGTTGCTTACTTCGGCGACATCACGTATGACGCAGGTGAAGCCGAGTACACATATCTTGTGACGGAGAACGCTGGTAATGCTTCCGCAATGTATTACTCGCAGGCGGAATACCGGGTGGTCGTGTCCGTGATGAAAGACGGAACGTCCGGTGAATGGAAGGCCGTTGTCGAATCGGTGACCCAGCTGCAAACCGATTATGGTGCCGCTGGTTCGAATTGGGACAAGACCCGGCCAATGCTGTTCACCAACCAATACATTTCGGCATCGTCACTGCCATTGACGGGCCGCATGGGTGCGGAACGATGGTGGCAGATTGCGGCCGGCGGAGTTGGCGTGTTGGCATTGCTCGCCGTCGCTGCGGCCGACCAGTGGAGACGCAAGAAGCGGCTCAGCTGAACAACACAGGATTTGCGGATCGCGGGGGCATGTTGGGTTCCCGCCTCCCGCGATTGCAGAACACAGTAACCAACAATCAAGGAAAAGGAGATTCTCATGAAGATGAGGAAGCTTTTCGCAGGGCTGGCCGCCGCGGCAACGTTGCTGAGCGGCATGGCCATCGGCGTCGCCGCCGCACAGGCTGATGATGCTCCATTGCTGCAAGTTAACCACGCACAGGAAGACCATACGTACACGCCATACAAGTTTGCCACGTTCGAGAATCCTGGCGATGGCTCGGTCGAAGTGAAAACGGTTGACGCATGGAAGGGAGCTGTGACCACCGCTGCTGACGCGGCTGATGGAAGCCACAACGGCATCCCGACAGAGTACAAGGATAATCCAGCCGCCTATGTGGCGACGTTCACTGCGGATCAGCTCCGTGTCTTCGCCAAGACCTTGGCTGGAATTACTCCGCCGGCAGGACCTGATGGTACTGGCCTGACCGTAACTACGGAGCAGGCAAATACGAGCCAGGCGGTCAATGTGAACGGAGAAGGCTGGTATCTGGTGAAGGATACGTTCACCAAGGCTGGCGAAACGACTGTGACGTCGGGAACTCCGGCTGTGGTGGCCACCACCGTCAATGGACTGTCCAATCTGAGGATTGCGGCCGATACGACGACCGGTCAGGGCAACATCACGACTGAAGGCCAGTTCAACGCGAAGAACGCGAATCCGACCGACGAGCCGCTCAAGTTCGCCCGGATGAATGACGTGGATGTGAACGGTAAGAGCGTAAAGGTGGGCGACACCGTGGACTTCACTGTGGCCGCGGACGTTCCTCATGCTGCGGCTGGCTGGGATGCGTACCCCTTTACCATTACCGATACCGCGTCCAAAGGTTTGCGGATTGCGGAAACGAGTGACTTCAAGGTCCAGTTCGGAGATCATACTACTGTGAATCCCGATCTGTACACGATAACGCAGGAAGGCAATGCTCAATCCGGCACCACCACGACCATCTATTTTGCCGATGCCACAACGCTGGCCGGTAGGACGATCGTCGTGTCGTACCAGGGCACCGTCACCAAGGATGCGTTGGATGGCTTGAGCGGCAGTGTGGACAACAAGGCCACAATCACCACCAAGGATGGTACCAGCGGTGAAGGCAAGACTGTCCTTAAGACCTACGGTTTCCAGTTCACGAAGATTGGCAAGGAAGGGAATGAGGCCAAGCCTCTAGCCGGCGCCAAGTTCGTTGTCAAGAATGCGGAGGGCAAGTTCCTTAAGCAGGCTGAGGACGGTGCGTGGTCGTTTGTTTCCGATCAGAATGATGCCAAGACGTTCACTACTGAGAATGATGGCTTTGGTGAAGGTCGCGGGTCTTGCGGCGGGAACCTACACGGTTGTGGAGACTCAGGCTCCGACCGGCTACGCCCAGAACTTCAGGGTCACCTTTCAATGTGGAGATCACAGATGAAGGTCTCGTCACCTTCGAGCCGGATGCCCTTCGTCAGGTCCAACCGGTCGATAACACCACTGCGAATGCCACCGCTACCGTGCTGAACGTGAAGAATGTCACTCAGCTGCCGCTGACTGGTGCTGCGGGAACCGTGCTGTTCACGGTCGTGGCGCTGCTGGTGGGTGGCGCTGGCGTGGCTGTGGCGGTCAAGAGCCGTCGCCGCACGTACTGAGCGCATGCGTTCGGTGTGAGTGAGTTGTGAATTGACTCACGCGCAATAAAAGTCAATGCGGGCGGTTGTGGATATTCCATAATCGCCCGCATTGATGTGTGACCGACCGGTTGAAGTGATATACGGTCAGCAATATTTGAAAAGCTGCTTGTGAGAAGTCGGATATACACTTGCTTCATTACGGGGTATAGCAAAGGGGGTAAAACGATGCGCGGTGGAGGATCATTCAGCATGGAAGAGCTCCAAATGTTGCGGGATCTGCCGGCGGTGGCTAACGTGTCGAAAGACCGCATCACGTACTCCAACGCTTTCAAACAGGTGTGTGTCATACGGTATCTTGCGGGGGAATCGCCGACCAAAATCTTCCGCGAGGCGGGATTGCCGCCGGAACTGATTGGGTATAAACGTATAGAACGAAGTGTGGCGCGTTGGAAGGCTGCCGTCCTCAAATCCGTGAGTGGTAGCAGTGACATGAGTAACGGCGAAATCATTACGGAGCTCGTCAACCTGTATGTTCATGCGGTGACGCGCAAGGAGAAACTCGACGGCATCGCAGGAATCGCCAATCCCGATAAGGCGAACATTGGAAATGCTCCGCATCCGCTGGACAGGGCGAACGTGTCTGGGGGGGGTGTATATCCGCTGACGTGCCCGTCCCATCCGATGCGGCTGCCATCGCCGTGCCGCCTACACCTCTCAGCGCGAGCAGCGGCCTTGACAGCGAGACGGCGCTTGTCATCATCAAACAACAGGCTCGGCGTATCGACGAGCTGGAACGCGAAAACGAATCGCTCCGTGGCAAGCTGAAAACCTTGGCAAGCTGACTCCACCCGTCGCAAAGCGATTTTTTTGGAAAAGATGCGAATCTGCCACATATAGCGCATTTCGCGGTGCGAACAACGGCGGAGATTGTGCGGTTGGCGCGGTAGGGTGTGAACATTATGACTTTTGGGAATACGAAAACCGGAAAAACTGGTACAAGCACGTCCGAAGCGACGGAAACCGCGCAAATCAAATCCGTCGAAAGCCTCGACAAAGGCAACGACATGGAACGCGGCCTGAAAAACCGCCACGTCCAATTCATCGCCATCGGCGGCACCATCGGCACCGGCCTGTTCCTCGGCTCCGGCAAGTCGATCGCGCTGACCGGACCGAGCATCATCCTCGTGTACATCGGCGTGGGCCTCATCATGTTCCTGCTCATGCGCGCCATCGGCGAAATGATGTACAGCGACCCAAGCCAGCACACCTTCATCAACTTCATCACGCGCTATCTCGGCCGCGGGTGGGGCAAGTTCGCCGGCTGGACGTACTGGATCGTGCTCATTCTGACCGGCATGACCGAAATCACAGCCGTCAGCACGTATTTCGTCACGTTCTTCGGTACGTTCGGCATAGACCTCAACGCGTGGAAATGGCTTATCGAACTGTGCTTCCTCGTGGCGCTCACCGGCATCAATCTCATTGCCGTGAAAGTGTTCGGCGAGGCGGAATTCTGGTTCTCCATGATCAAAATCACGCTGATTGTGGGTCTGATTGTCACCGCCGTGGTGATGCTGTTCCTCGGTTTCAGCTACCCGGCCACGCATATCGAAGGCGTGGACGGCACGGTCTCCGGTGCCACTGTGAGCCTTACGAACATTACCGACGGCTTCCAGCTTGCGCCGAATGGCTGGATGAACTTCTTCATGAGCTTCCAGATGGTGTTCTTCGCCTACCAGCTCATCGAATTCGTGGGTGTGACCGTGTCCGAAACCCAGAACCCGCGCAAAGTGCTGCCGAAAGCCGTCAACGAGCTGATCATGCGCATCCTCATCTTCTACGTGGGCGCGCTCGTGGCCATCATGGCGATCGTGCCGTGGCGCAACTTCCACCAGAACGCGGACGGCTCGTTCGGCTCCCCGTTCATCATGGTGTTTAAGTACGCGGGCCTCGACTGGGCCGCCGCGCTCGTGTTCTTCGTGGTGATCACCGCAGCCGCGTCGGCACTCAATTCGCTAATCTACTCGGCGGGCCGCCACCTGTACCAGCTTGCGCAGGACTCCGAATCGCCGGCCATGCAGCGCTTCGGCGAAGTGTCGAAACGCAAGGTGCCGGCGAAGGCGATCATCGTGTCCGGCTGTATGATCCTGTTCTCCCCGCTGGTTAACGCGATTCCGGGCGTTTCCGGTGCGTTCGTGCTGTTCGCTTCGGCCGCCAGCGCCGTCGTGATCTTCATCTACATCCTGACGATGCTTGCGCACCGCCGCTACCGTCAAAGCGCCGACTTCCTGCCGGACGGCTTCGTCATGCCGGCATGGCAGGTGTGCGACTGGATTGCGATTGCGTTCTACGTGTTCGTGTACGTCACGCTGTTCCTGTCCGCAGATACGCGCGGTTCCGCGATCGCCGGTCTGGTTTGGCTCGTTGCGTTCGGCGGCTACTGCCTGCTGCACGAGCGCTTCCAGAACCGCGACCTGAAGGCGGCTCTAGGGAAGTAGACGTATTGCCTGTCGCTGCGGTATGCGTGGCATGCGCGTGTTGCGCTACGTGCCGCGCATCCGACGAAAGAGGGTCGGTGGAAACCTTGCGAAAATGTGCGTTTCCACCGACCCTCGTCGTGTAATCGCAATAAAACAGTGCGAAACGTTAGTGCACGAATCGTACGAAATCGGCGCGAATCAGCCGATGTAGTCGGCCTCGTTCGTCGGGCTGGACGGGACGGCGTGGTCCTCCGTAACCTTTCCCAGGCCGGACAGGTACGCTTCACGGCCGGCCTCAATCGCATTCTTGAAAGCGCGCGCCATCAGCGGAATGTTGCCGGCGGAAGCGATCGCTGTGTATGCCATCACCGCGTCTGCACCCATTTCCATGGCTTCCGCAGCCTGGCTCGGGCGGCCGATGCCCGCGTCGATAATCACCGGAACGTTGGCATTCTTGATGATCACTTCGATGAAATCGCGTGCGCGCAGGCCCTTGTTCGAGCCGATCATCGCGCCAAGCGGCATCACGCATGCCGCGCCCGCGTCCTCAAGACGCTTCGCTGCGATCGGGTCCGGGAACATGTACGGCATGACCACGAAACCTTCCTTCGCCAGCTTTTCCGTGGCCTTGATGGTCTCCTCGTTGTCAGGCAGCAGGTACTTCGACTCGTGCTCGATCTCCACCTTCACGAAGTCCGTCTGGCACACCTCGCGCGCCAGACGTGCGATGCGCACCGCCTCCTCCGCGTTGCGCGCGCCGGACGTGTTCGGCAGCATGGTGATGCCCTTCGGAATGTAGTCGAGCAGGTTGTTTTCGGTGGTGCGGCAGCGGCGCAGCGCCATGGTGACGATCTGCGTGCCCGCGTTCTCGATGGTCGCCTTGATGAGGTTCAGGTCGTAACGGCCGGAACCGAGGATGAAGCGGCTGGTGAACTTGTGGCCGCCGAGAATCAACGGATCGGCGTCGCCGGTGGCGATCTCGTCGTACGCGTGCGCGTCCGGCTCTGGCAGAATCGCCGTGTTCGTGGTGGTGCCGACCAGCTCGTCAAGCGTGGCGTTCGGTGCGGCCGCAACATCGGCGGCTGCGGTGGTGATGGTGTTTTCGGTGCTCATCGTCGGTTCCTTTCGTTGGGGTGTTTGGTGTTGCTGTTGTTGCGATTGCTGTGCTGCTGTTGTGTTGCCGTTGCGTCGCTGTTGTGTTGTGTGCAACGTGCGTTTGTAATCGCAATAAAAATTTCGATTACGGCAGTGGAGTAACGTAGCAGTGCGTCAGGCGTCTTCCTCGCCGAGGATCAGTCGCGTGATCATGTTCGCTTCGTGGCAGGCGACCACGCCCACGCGCGGCGCCATCAGGCCGGCACCCGGTACCGGAGCCGTCTCGCCATCGCCACAGAAGTAGAAGTTCTTCGAAACGCGACGCGTGCTCACCAGGTTGGAGCTGCGGAAGCCGGCCATGCCGGACGCGCTGACGAGCTTCTTGCCCGGCAGATTCTCCAGCACCGCGTTGACGAGCATCGTCTTGTTTTCCGGCACGTCGAACGCCTCGCAGATGATGTCCTCGTTTTCGAACAGCGTCGGCACGTTCTCGTCGGTCACCTTGACGGTGTCGATGGTGATGTCCGTGAACGGGTTGATTTGGCGCAGATTGCTGCGCAGCGCCTCCGTCTTGTACTGGCCGAGGTCCTTCAGGAAATACTGCTGGCGATTCAGGTTCGTCATATCCACGCGGTCGAAGTCGATCAGATGCAGATGGCCGACGCCGATGCGGGTCAGCGCCACCGCGATGGTGGAGCCGAGGCCGCCGCAGCCGCAAATGGCCACGTGCGCCGCGTCGAGCTTGTCCTGCGTGGCGGCCGTGTGACGGTCGAGCAGGGCCGCGCGGATCTCCTCGCGGCTGACCAGGGTGGCCGGGTCGGGCTGGTTGTCGAAAGCGTGCTGGCGGGCGTCGATCTGCGCCTGCGATGCGGATGGTTCAAAAGTCATGGTTGTTCTCGTATTCTCGTTTCCGCTCGTATGGTTTGTTTCGCTGCTGTGCTCAGCCGCCCTGCACGAACGTGACGATTTCCAACGTGTCGGTGCCCTTGAGCTGCGTCTGCGCACGCTGGGCGCGCGGCACGATCTCGCCGTTGAGCTCCACGGCCACGCGGTCGGCGCGCAGACCGCGCTGCTCCACTAGTTCGGCCACGGTGATCGGCGTGGCGACGTCCTCTTCCTTGCCGTTGATGATCATTTCGGTTCCCTTCTGTATGTCAGGCCCCACGAGTGCCGTTCCCGCCGAAACGGACGTTCAGAACTGCTTTGTGGGCTTCCGAGCGTCTGCTTCCGGTGAATCGGACATTCACGGTTGGTACGAAAAAAGGGTCGCCGAAGGAACCGTACCCTATGAGGTGGTGCGCCCCTCCGTGACCCTAATCACGCGATATTCGGTTATCGCGAACGGAAATGAGATGCGCCTCGCGGCGCGAACAACCCGTCTCCTTACGGCGGCATTACCCGCATCAAGTCCTCGGTCGAAGCTTTATGAGCTCCCTCTCAGCCTTTCGGCTCCCGTTCGGTTGTGCCCTCATCTTCCCGCACCCGCCCGACAACCCGCTCCGCGCTGTTTTGTGCAAGAATGGGTGGCGGATTTTGTAGCGACGGATGTGGCGACGGAAGGGAGACGGTTATGACGACCGCACGAAACATGGGCGAATTGGCGGGATTTGCGATTCCACGGCTCGGCATGGGCACGATGGCGTTGGCGATTGAGGGGCGTCCGGACCGCGATACTGCGATCCGCACGATTCACGCCGGCTTGGACGCGGGCGTGCGATATCTGGACACCGCCTGGTCGTATTACCTGCCAAGCCAACCCGGCACCGGCACCGCCGAAGACCTAGGCTACGGCGAAAAAATGGTGCGCGACGCGCTCGCCAGCTGGGACGGTCCGCGCGACGAAGTGCTGATTGCAACCAAAACCGGCTATCGCCGCACCATGGAGGCGCCGAACGTTGCCGAAAACGAGCCGGAACGCCAGCATTTGCAGGCTGTGGGCAGCCAGTACGGGTGGATGGCGGATTCGCGTCCGGAAACGATGATCTGCGACGCAAAGGAGTCGGCCGCGCACCTCGGCGTGGAGGCGCTGGACCTGCTGTACTCGCACGGACCGGACCCGGAAGTGGCTTATGAGGACCAGGTCGGCGCGCTGAAGCAGCTGCTTGACGAGGGCGTGATCCGGTACGCGGGCATTTCCCGCGTGGACAACGCGCAGATCGACATCGCCCGCGAGATTCTCGGCGACAAGCTGATCGCCGTGCAGAACCAGTTCTCGCCCTCGCACCCCGACCCTGAGCATACGATGGAGCACTGCGCGGAACTTGGACTCGCGTTCGTGTGCTGGAGCCCCCTCGGCGGCTTCCTCGACGCGTTCGACCAGCGCGCGTACGACCCGTTCCGCACGGTCGCCGGCAACCACGGCTGCTCCTACCAGCGCGTGGTGCTCGCCTGGGAACTGAGCCGCTACGAGCGGTTGTTCACCATCCCCAGCGCCCGCAATCCGCAGGAAATCAACGATTCCTTCGCCGCCACCGAACTGACGCTCACGCAGGATGAGCTGGCGATGCTGAACGCCTCCGTCGACGCCCGTCGCGGCTGAATTCCGCGCAATACGTACGATTGGCCGCGCCCGATTCCGCACAATAATCGAGATTCGGGCCGCGGCCTTTTTCGTGCCTTCTGTAGCTTGCTCGCTGCAAAATCGCCCTGGGAATAACTTACACTGTAAAATGTTTACACTGTAAGATATTATGACGGCGATTGCGACGGAAGGAGGTGCCGCGTGGGCTTTGAAGAGGAACTGTTCCACGAATTGGCGACCAACACATGGGACAAACGCTCGCGCATGCAGCAGGAGATGGTGAAAGGCGCGAAGGGCGAACCCTTCGCCGTGCAGGAACTCTATAGGAAAGGCCCGCTGACGCCATCGCAGCTCGCCTCTTCAATGAAAACCACCACCGGACGCGTGTCCACACTGCTGTCCGCGTTGGAGAAAAAAGGCCAGATCACACGCGAATCCGACCCCGACGATCGCCGTGTGGTGCACGTGAACCTCACCGAAGCCGGCAGGGAACGCGCCGAACGGCAGCGCGAAAGCATGCGCGAGGCGATCTGCTGGATCTTCTCGCAGATGGGGGAGCGCCGCGCGCGCGAATTCGTTGAGCTCACCGAGGAATTCACCACGTACATGTCGCTGTGCATGCCCGGCAAACCGCGCCCCACGGCGGACGAGGTCAAAGCCGCGTTCTCAGGAAACGCACAGGAAGACGCGTAGTATCTTACGCTGTAAATAATTCACAGTGTAAGTAATCGCAATCCAGTAATCGCAAAAACCGCGAAAAATCGCAAAAACTAATCGTAAGAAAACAAGCAAAACACAAAACAAGAGAAGGAACCAAGCATGCTTCGCATCGTACGATACCTCTCCAAAGCGGAGATCGGTCAGATGCTCGTCGCGCTGGTCAGCATCGTCGGTCAGATCTGGCTTGACCTGACCCTGCCGGATTATATGGCCGACATCACGCAGCTCGTCGAAACCCCCGGCAGTGAAATGCACGACATCTGGGTGGCCGGCGGCAAAATGCTGCTCGTCTCGCTCGGCTCGGCGGCCTGCGCCGTCGTCACCGGCTTCATCGCCGCGCGCGTGGGCGCCTCGTTCAGCCAGCGCCTGCGTTCGCTCGAATTCAACAAGGTGGAAAGCTTCGGACCGGCGGAAATGAACCGTTTCTCCACCGCGTCGCTCATCACCCGCTCCACGAACGACATCACGCAGATCCAGATGTTCATCACCATGGGCCTCATGATGATCGTCAAAGCGCCGATCATGGCCGTGTGGGCCGTGTGCAAGATCGCAGGAAAGGGCTTCGATTGGACGCTCGCAACCGGCATCGCCGTGGCCATCCTGCTGGTGGTCATCGCCGTGCTCATGCACTTCGTCATGCCGAAGTTCAAGGCCATGCAGCGCCTGACCGACAACATCAACCTCGTGGCGCGCGAGAACCTCACCGGCCTGCGCGTGGTGCGCGCGTACAACGCCGAGGACTACCAGGAAGCCAAGTTCACCGAAGCCAACAAGGAACTCACCGAAACCCAGCTGTTCACCAACCGCGCCATGGCCATCATGATGCCGTTGATGAACACCATCATGAACGGCCTGATGCTCGCCGTCTACTGGATCGGCGCGTACCTCATCGACGCTGCCGACGCCGTCGACAAGCTCACCACCTTCTCCAACATGGTGGTGTTCTCCAGCTACTCCATCCAGGTCATCATGAGCTTCCTGCTGCTGAGCATGGTGTTCGTGCTCTGGCCGCGCGCCGACGTGTCCGCGCAGCGCGTGCTCGAAGTCATCGACACCGATCCGATGGTCGCCGACGGTGTGAAGACCGCCGGCAAGCCTGGCGTGGAAGGCGAAATCGAATTCCGCAACGTGAGCTTCGCCTACCCCGATTCTCGTCAAGCCATGTTGGAAGGCGTCAATTTCACAGCCAAGAAGGGCGAAACGGTCGCATTCATCGGCTCGACCGGCTCCGGCAAATCGTCCCTCATTAACCTCGTGCCGCGTTTCTACGACGCCACGCAAGGCGAGGTGCTCGTCGACGGCGTCAACGTGCGCGACTACACGCTCAAGGCGTTGCGCGACAAGATCGGCTATGTGCCGCAGCAGTCGTTCCTGTTCAAGGGCACGATCGCCAGCAACGTCGCGTACGGAGATACGGACCGCGACGACGACACCGTGCGCCGCGCATGCGACGTCGCGCAGGCGACGGAATTCATCGACAAAAAGCAGAAGAAGTACGATTCCGGCATTTCGCAGGGCGGTTCCAACGTTTCGGGCGGGCAGAAGCAGCGTCTGTCGATCGCACGCGCCGTCTACCGTCATCCGGAAATCCTGATCTTCGACGATTCCTTCTCCGCGCTCGACTTCAAAACCGACCGTGCCGTACGTGACGCGCTCGAAAAGGAAGCGAAGGATTCCACGAAACTCATCGTCGCGCAGCGCATCGGCACCATCATGAATGCCGACCGCATCATCGTGCTCGACGACGGCAAAGTGGTCGGCCAGGGCACGCACGAGGAACTGCTCGACACGTGCGAAGTGTATCGGCAGATCGCCGAATCGCAGTTGAGCGAAGACGAACTGAAGCGCTGAAAGGGGGAGACATGCCAAGAGGAATGGGACGCGGCCGTGGGGCCGTGGAAAAGCCGAAGGACTTCGGCGGAGTGATGAAGAAGCTCGTGAAATTCTGCAGCCGGTACATTCCGGTGATGATTTTCGCGCTGGTTCTGGGCGCTGCCGGCACGGTGTGCCAGATCATCGGCCCGGACAAGCTCAAGGACATGACCAACGAGATCACGAAGGGTCTGCCGGCCATGGTGCACGGCAAGCCCGTCATGAATTCGATCGATATGGACGCGGTGTCGCGCATCGCATGGCTGCTCGTCGCGCTGTACGTCGGGTACGCGCTGCTGAGCTACCTGCAAAGCTGGCTGATGGCCAACGTCACGCAACGCACCGCACAGCAGCTGCGTGAGGCGATCAGCCAGAAAATCAATCGCCTGCCGCTGAAATATTTCGACAAAGTCAGCTACGGCGACGTGCTGAGCCGCATCACCAACGACGTCGACGCGATCGGACAGACGCTCGGCCAGTCGGTCGGCTCGCTGATCACTTCGATCACGCTGTTCTTCGGCGCGCTCATCATGATGTTCTACAACAACGTGACCATGACGCTGTGCGCCATCGGCTCCGCGCTGCTCGGCCTGATCATCATGGGCGTGATCATGAAGGTGTCGCAGAAGTACTTCACCCGCCAGCAGGTGGCGCTCGGCGACGTCAACGGCCACGTCGAGGAAATGTACACCGGCCACACCGTGGTCAAGGCATACTGCGGCGAGGAACGCTCCATCGAGCAGTTCGAGAAGTACAACAACGACCTGTACGTGTCCGGCTGGAAAAGCCAGTTCCTGTCCGGCCTGATGATGCCGATCATGAACTTCGTCGGCAACTTCGGATACGTGGTGGTGTGCGTGGTCGGCGCGGTGCTCGCCATGGACGGCAAGATCGAATTCGGCGTGATCGTGGCGTTCATGATGTACATCCGCCTGTTCACGCAGCCGCTGTCCCAGTTCGCGCAGGCGTTCCAGAACCTGCAGCGCTGCGCAGCCGCATCCGAACGCGTCTTCGGCTTCCTTGAGGAGCCGGAACTGTCCGACGAAACCGGCAAGCAGGCGCTGCTGGGCGTCGGCGCGGACGGCAAGCCGCAGCCGGTGCGCGGCGACGTGGAATTCAGCCACGTGCGCTTCGGCTACGACGCGGACAAGACCATCATCAACGACTTCTCCGCGTCCGTGAAGGCCGGCCAGAAGGTGGCTATCGTCGGCCCGACCGGCGCCGGCAAGACCACCATGGTCAACCTGCTGATGCGCTTCTACGAGATTTCCGGTGGCACGATTTCGATTGACGGCATCGACACCAAGTCCGTACCGCGTTGGAACGTGCACGACCAGTTCTCCATGGTGCTGCAGGACACGTGGGTGTTCCGTGGAACAGTGCGTGAAAACATCGCGTATTCGAAGAAGGACGTCACCGACGAGCAGATCGTGGCCGCATGCAAGGCCGTCGGCCTGCACCACTACATCATGTCGCTGCCGAACGGCTACGACACCGTGCTCGACGACAAGGCGTCGCTTTCCCAGGGCCAGCGCCAGCTGCTGACGATCGCCCGCGCGATGGTGGAGGACGCGCCGATCCTGATTCTTGACGAAGCCACCTCCTCGGTCGATACACGCACCGAGGAGCTGATCCAGAAGGCGATGGACGCGCTGACCGTGGGCCGCACGAGCTTCGTGATCGCGCACCGCCTGTCCACCATCCGCGACGCCGACATGATCCTGGTGATGAACGGCGGCGACATCGTGGAACGCGGCACGCACGAGGAACTGCTCGCCAAGGGCGGCTTCTACGCCGACATCTACAACAGCCAGTTCACGCTGGCCGAGTGAGGTTGGTGTGCTGACTCGCTAAAAAATCCGGAGGGACCACCCCTCCGGATTTTTGCGTTTTGGCTTCGGCGTTTTTATTGTGTTGCGTTGACGGGACGGCGGATTTACCATTGAGGTGACTGACGTCAATCGATTGACGTATTTGAAAATCACAAAGAAAGTGGGCAGTCATGAAAAGCATCGAAATCGGCAAATCGGCAGTGGTCGCATCGCAGGCGGCGCTCGGCGTGATGCGCATGGACGCGCTGGATGCGGACGCGGCGGCGGAAGTCGTGCGCACGGCCGCCGAGCATGGAGTCAACTTCTTCGACACGGCGGACATCTACGGATTCAACGTCAACCACGACCATGCCAGCTCGCGTGTGCTCGGCCGCGCGTGGAAGGACGCCGGGCTCAAGCGCGAGGACATCTTCCTGCAGACGAAGTTCGGTATCAACATCGACTTCAGCGACCCGAACAACGTGCACGCCACCCGCTACGACTTCTCCGCGAAGCACCTCATCACGCGACTCGACGAGGAACTGGAAGCGCTCGGCACTGACTACGTGGACTTCGCGCTCCTGCACAGGCCCGACACCCTGATGGAGGCCGAGGAAATCGTCGAAGCGTTCACCACCCTGCACAAGGCGGGCAAAGTGCGCCACTTCGGCGTGAGCAACGTGAACCCGTGGCAGGCGGAACTGCTGCAGTCCTGGCTCGGCGACGACCCGGCCATGAGGCTCGAGGCGAACCAGCTGCAGTTCGGCCTGATGCACGCGCAGATGGTCAGCGACGAGCTGATGACCAACTCCGGCGCCGAAGGCATGGTCGTGGCCAACCATTCGGACGGCCTGCTGTCCTACTCGCGACTGCGCCACATGACCATCCAGGCGTGGAGCCCGTTCCAGTCCGGCACGGAATACGGCCCGTTCGTAGGCAACGAGCACTTCCCGGAGCTGAACAAGGCACTGGACGAAAAGGCCGCCAAGTACGGTGTGAGCGCCAACGCCATCGCCACCGCATGGGTGCTCAGGCATCCGGCGAAGATTCAGATCGTGCTCGGCTCGATGAACCCCACCCGGCTGGGCGAAATGCTCGACGGCGCGGACATCGATCTCGACAAGCAGGATTGGTGGGACCTGTACGTGGCCGCCGGCAACCTCATTCCGTGAACCGACGAAGCTGCTGACTGAATGGGTCTTGGTTCCAAAGCCGTGAAAGCTTTGGAACCATCCTTATGCCAGACGCGCAGAGCCTAACCGGACTCTACCGGGGGTAATCCGCGTGTTTGGCTTTTTTGTTTGCGTTTGTGTTTGTACGGGTGCAGCTGGTGCGGTGGGCTACGTGGTAGGTGCGGCGGATTGGAAAAAATGACCGGGGAAGTTGGTGCTGACGGTGGCGTGACGGTCGGCGTCCAGCACGGCACAATCGAAAGTGAAAACGTGACTCAGCTCGTTCGAATCGGCAACGAACAATGAGGTAGCCAAGCCGTCCGCCATCGCAGTCGGGAAGCCGGCTAAAGTGGGGGCGGAATCAGATGTTGTATTTTCGGAATTCATGCCGGTTGCCGGATTGAAGTGCCGGAAGTTCCAACCTGAAATTCGCGGTTGAGAACATGGCGATGACGGGTTTGTTCGCACCGCCACCCATGTGGCCTCCGTCTGCTGCGCGGGTAGTCCGTCGATGGCGTTGAGCAGGTGATGGATCGCCAGATGCGTCCGCTCGTCAACCGCCACCTCCCAATGGCGACGACTGGGCGCGCTCGCGCAGAACGCGCCATCGCAAATCTCTGCCATGCCCACCGCGCGGGACGAGTCCTCCGGGTCCTCAAGTGCCACGCGAATCGGGATGGACGTATGCGCCAGCAGATCGCCACCTGCGTCGATCACAAATTCCGGGAAAGTATCGAGCAGGCCACCCAGCAGGTCGACCAGATAACCTTTGCCGCACGCGCCGAAATCCAAATGAACCGGGCCGTGCGTGACTAACGTCGTACCACTCGAACGAACCACATCACGACCCCATACGGCCCGTCCGTGCAGCGCGCCCAGGCGCTCGCCGGCGTCGGCTTCAACGGTGAAACTCAGCGCGGGATCGTAACCGAGACGAATCAGGTCCTCGCCCACGCACGGGTCGATCGCACCGCGCGTGGCGGCGTGCAGCGCGTCGTACAAATCGAATAGCGGGCCGGCCCAATCGGGAAAATCGAAATGCCCGCCATGCTCCGCATTGCCGATGTGCGCAACCAGCGAATCAGCGCGAAACCGCGAAAGCGCATGCTCGTATTCATCGATGAACCGTTCCATCTCGCCGCGCAATTCCGCAGTGATCGGGTGAGGCGTCGAAATCAGCAACCCCGTGCCGAGCGCCTTGGGGAACGCGGCGGTGTACGGCATACGATGCGCGAGCGGTGCGAGGGAATCCATACCCACGATGCTAGCGCGTGCCCGGCTTGGCGTAGTTCGTGCTTGGGCAACCTGATATGCGCTATATGTGGCATGAGGCATCGCCTTATTTTGATACCCCCGTAGCTTTGTATGGTTACGATTATGCTAATCGTGATTATGCAAGTCGCGATTATACAAACTGACGCTTTGGCATGGAGTTCGCTTCACGTTTTCGGGCGGACGGGGGTGTTGCGGAACGGCGGTGAGCGTCACAATGTGAGACGACACGCGGAAAACGGGAAAAATAAAAACGGCGGAATTCCAACGTTTTTTCATGCGCGATACAACAAGACCAATTAAAAATCAAGACTGTTATTCAAAAAACTTTCGTTCTATCTTGGCTTCCGATGCGCGCTTCGTACGTCGGGTACGTCGGGGAAATCGCGCCGAAAAGATTTGCGGAAGGAAGGTTCGACCCATGTCATCTCGCGTCGCGCAGCGCCACGCAGCCGGTTCCTACGATTCGTGCGATTCGCGCGTCTCGGCTTCCGGCCGTCTCATCACGCTCGTCGCCGCGCTGATGATCGCGCTCGCCACGCTGTTTGTCGGCATCGCGATGCCGCGGCAGGCGTCCGCCGCTGACGGCAACCAGACGAATTTCGATTCCTGGACTGCCGTCGCGCAGAATATCGCCAAGCAGCTCGCCACCGCCGAAAAAGACTACAATGACGGCGATTACGGCCAGGCCGGCACCGGCTTCCAGACCGCGCATTGGATCGGCTACGACGCATCCAACTTCTCGAAGGCCGTCAACGACACCATTTCCGCCGACAAGCAGCAGGCGCTGCTCACACAGTTCACCGATTTGGAAGGACTCGCGTACCAGCAGGGCCAGGGGAGCGCGATCGCAAACGGAATCAACGCGCTGAACGCGGACCTTGACACGGCCGCGCAGACGCTTGACGGCAACGCGAACCTCGCCGACCCCAAAACCTACGCGAAGCAGCGCGCCGAACAGACCGCCGCGGAACGTAAGAAGCTCGACGCGGCCAAAAAGAATTCCTCCAAAGGCAAAGGCGACCGCACGTGGAGCGAAGTCGCCAGCGAAATGAACGTCATCCTCGACAAGGCATACAAGGCCGCCATCTCCGGCAAGGGCGCGGAAGGCTCCAGCCTCGTCAACGACGCGTACTACCAGTACTACGAAAAGCTCGGCTTCGAAAAGAACGTCATGAACGCCATCTCCGGCGACCGCGTCTCGCAGGTGGAATACCAGTTCAAGATGGCCCGCAAAACCATGCGCGACGGCGGTTCCGACAAGGAGATCAAGAAGCTTGTCGACGACCTGAAAAGCTGGCTCGTCGAAGACGCGGCCACCCTCGACGGTGGCGCGGCCGGCAACGTCAACGCCTTCACCAAAGCCATCACCAGCTCCGCCGGACAGGCGTTCCTCATCCTGATCCGCGAGGGTCTCGAAGCGCTGCTGGTGGTGGCCGCCGTGGTGGCCTACCTTGTCAAATCCGGCAACCAGCGTTTCACCAAGTGGATTTACCTCGGCGTGCTCGCCGGCCTCGCCGGTTCCGGTCTGATCGCCGTGCTCTTCACGTTCCTGTTCGGCGGCTCCGGCCCGATTCAGGAAATCTCCGAAGGCGTGTGCGCGCTGATCGCCATGCTCATGCTGCTGTGGACCAGCAACTGGATGCTCAACAAGAGCTCTGTGGAAGCGTGGAACCGTTACATCCGCACCAAAACCGAGTCCGCCGTGGCCGACGCGCAAAACAAAGTCGCCGCCGGCGAAGGCGTGGGTCTGGGTATGGTCGTTTCGCTCGCCATGCTGAGCTTCCTAGCCGTGTTCCGTGAAGGCGCCGAAACCGTCATCTTCTACGAATCGATCTACTCGATGAGTCGCGACGCGCAAGGCATGTGGATCGGCGGCATCGCCGCGGGCGTGGTGCTGCTCGTCATCTTCCTCGTGCTGCGCTTCACCTCCGTAAAGATTCCGATTGGCCCGTTCTTCCTCGTTACGTCGATCCTGATGGCCGTGCTGGTCGTCATCTTCGCCGGCGGTGGCATCCACGCGCTCATCGAAGGTGACCTGATCGACGGCCACTACCTGTCCAGCGTGCCCACAAACGACTGGATCGGCCTGTATCCGTACGTCGAATGCCTTGCGGCACAAGCGATCGCGGCGATTGCCGTACTCGCGCTGTTCGCCGTCGGCTTCGCACGCAAACGCAAGTTGCGCACGCCTGACAATCGCAAGTAATACGCAAATTTTCCGAGATTTACCGATATTTTTTCCACATCCAACAACAAAGGAAAGAGAAATGAAGAACAAGAAGATCGCCGCTCTGCTCGGCATCCTGCTGGCCGGCTCCATGGCCTTCTCCCTGTCCGCATGCGGCAATTCCAACGATTCCGCCGCTTCGGACAAGTCCAGCGCCTCCGCGTCGGCTTCGAAGGCCGACGACTCCAGCAAGGACGATTCCAGCGATTCCGCCGGTTTCGAAGAGATCCAGGTCGATGAGAAGCACTCCGACCAGGAATGCGGCCCGCTGACCGTCAACGCCGTCTACTTCCAGCCGATCGACATGGAACCGTCCGGCATGGGCCTCAAGGCCGCCGATGCGAGCTTCCACCTCGAAGCCGACATCCATGCCAACCAGAAGGGCACCGAACTCGGCTACGGCAAGGGCGATTTCGTGCCGGACCTGACCGTCAACTACGACATCATCGACAAGACCTCCAACGCGTCCGTCGCCTCCGGAACCTTCATGCAGATGAACGCCTCCGACGGCCCGCACTACGGCGCCAACGTCAAGCTCGACAAGGCCGGCGCGTACAAGCTCGTGCTGAAGATCGAATCCCCGGAGAAGAAGGGCTGGATGCTGCACGTCGATCCGGAGACGGGTGTGAAGGGACGCTTCTGGACGGAACCGATCGAGGTCACCTTCCCGGACTGGAACTATACGCCGCAGGAGTGGTGATCTCCTAGCGTAGCCCGTTCGCGGTTTCGGTATGCATTACCCGACACACTCAAGGCCGTTCGGCCAAGCTTACGGTCGGGCAATGCATACCGAAACCGCTCTCTCGCGTTTAGGGGGGATGGATTCACCTCTGCGATTGTGGAGGGGGTCCGGGAAATCCTCGCATTTTAGGGGAGGGATGAGAGGGGTGGGACTCTTTGGGATGGGGCGGAATGGGAATCGTTGGGCTCTTTGAGTTGGGTTTTTGGATGAAAGGATTTTGGGATGCTGCTGCAGTTTGTGACGGTGTTGCAGGGGGTGTTGGCGCCGGCGCTGCTCGTCATGGCGTTGAGCGTCATGCTCACCGTCGGTGAGGGGCGTGACAAGCCTCTGAGCGCGTACTGGCGGCTGGCCGGTTTCGTTGTTGGATTCGCCGGCGCAGTCGTATTCGCCGCGCTGCGCGCCACCGCCGTCATCACGCAACGCACGTTCGTCAACTATCCGACCCTGTGGTGCTGCGTGATCCTCGACGTGGCCGTGTTCGTCATCGTCCTGTTCGCCCGCCGCATCACCGCCGATTGGCACAACCACCGCGCGCTGCTCGACATCGCGAATCTCGTTGCGGCGCTTGCGATCGCGGCCACCACCTTTCGTGCGCTGCCCGACGTGATTCTGCGACTGACGATCTTCGTCGAGCCGGGCGATCCCATCTTCACTTCCGACATGCTGTTGCGCGCGCTCGGCTTCGCTTTGGGCGCGGCCGTCGCAATCATCGCCGCGCTTATCTTCCGCACGATGCGTTCCACCGCCGTCCGCTGGTCGTTCACGACGGCGGTGCTGCTGTTGGTCGCGCTGTTGTTCGCACAGCATTTCACCGACCTTGCGCAGATTCTCCAATCCAAACGCATCGTCAGCTTCCCGACCGCCGCCTTCCTCGCGCTCGTGTGGGGCATCAACCATCAGCGCAGCCTGACCATCGCAATGGCGCTCGTCTTCGCCATTCCGGCAATCGCCAGCATCGTCATGGGCTTCAAAGTCAAGCCGACCGGCGCCAACGAGGCGATCGCACGCACGCATATCGCGTTCCGCCGCCGCGCGAAAGCGGCCGGCGCGTTCAGCCTGGTCGCCATGATCTGCGTCACCGTGGCCCTGACGTACGGCGTCGCGCAAACGCAGAAAGTCGTCACGCTGTCGCCGCCGGAAGACTACTCGCTCGCCGACGGCGTGGTCACCATCAAATTCAGCCAGATTTCCGACGGCCACCTGCACCGCTTCGAATACCGCGCGAAGGACGGCACCTCCATGCGATTCATCATCATCAAGAAGAACGGCGGCGCGTACGGCGTCGGCCTCGACGCGTGCGACAACTGCGGCGACGCCGGCTACTACGAGAAGGACGGCAAAATCATCTGCAAGAAGTGCGATGTGGCCATCAACCTCGCCACCATCGGCTTCAAAGGCGGCTGCAACCCGATACCGTTCGACTACCAGGTCAAGCCGGGCAAAATCGTCATCCAAACGTCCACGCTCGACGCGCTGTCGAGCCATTTCCAGTGAGCGCCGAGAAAGGTAAGGGGGTACCATGTTCTTCCTGAAAATGATCTCTCGCTCGTTCAGCCGGCAGTTCAAACGCCGTCTGCTCATCGCCGTCACCGTGTGCCTGTCCGCCACCGTCAGCGTGGCCATGCTCGGCGTGGTGTTCGACGTGGGCGACAAGCTCAACGCGGAGCTGAGCACGTACGGTTCGAATATCGTCGTGCAGCCGAAGTCCGACGCTGTGGTGAGCGATTTGTACAATACCGGCGATTCTGCTGGCTCGGCTTCGGGTAGTTCGTCCGGTTCGGACGGGGGTTCCACTTCCGACGGCTCGGCTGCGGCGGACAGCGCCGACCCGACCGCGTTTCTGAAGGAGTCGGACGCGCAGAAGATCAAGACCATCTTCTGGGCGTTCAACATCACCAATTTCGCGCCGGAATTGAACATCCACGCGGATGCGGGGTGTGTCGGTTCGGGGGCTGGTTCGGCTGGCTCTGCTGGAACGGCTGGTGCGTCAGGTGCGGCTGCTTCCGCGGCGAAATGCAAGGCGACCAACGTGCCGATCGTGGGCACGTGGTTCGCGAAAACCCTGCACATGGACTCCGGCGAATCCACCGTGGCCGGCATGAACGGCATGCGCTCATGGTGGAAAATCAACGGAACCTGGCCGAAAGACGACAGCGAGCAGGCGATGGTCGGCAGCACGCTCGCCGCGAAACTTGGTGTGAAAATCGGCGACAGCGTCGCGCTTGACAAGACGATCGCTACGTCCAGCGCGTCCGGTGAAACTGGTACCGAACGCAATCGTGTGAAAGTGAAAATCGTCGGTATCTACGATTCGGGCGATTCGGACGACAATGCCATCTACATGCCGTCTGTCACTGCGCAAACGCTCGCGAATCTGCCTAATTCCATCGACAAAATCGAGGTAAAGGCGCTCACCACGCCCGACAACGACCTCGCGCGCAAGGCGTCGAAGAATCCGAACGCGCTCACGCAGGACGAGTGGGAGACGTGGTATTGCACCGCGTATCCGTCGTCGATCGCGTACCAGATCGAAGAGGTGCTGCCGGGCGCGGTGGCCAAGCAGGTGCGCCAGGTGGCCGCGCTGCAGGGCGATGTGCTGAACAAGACGCAGGCGGTGATGGTGCTGATGACCGTGCTGTCGCTGGTTGCCGCCGCGATCGCCGTGGCGAACCTGATGGCCGCGTCGATTGGCGAACGTGGTTCGGAATTGGCGCTGTTGAAGGCGATCGGCGCCACGGACGGCGCGGTTTCGCGCCTTATGCTCGCCGAAACGGCGGTGATTTCGCTGGTTGGTGCGATTGCCGGTGCGCTGCTTGGCTCGGGCGTTGCACAGATCGTGGGGCACGTGGTGTTCGGCTCGGGCATCACCATGCGTCCGATGGTGTTCGTGTTGGTTTTCGTGTTGCTGGCGGTCACTGTGCTCGTGGCCTCGCTTTCGTCGATTCGGGCGATTCTGGGTTTGCGTCCGGCGGAGGTGCTGCATGGTAGGTGAGTTGTGCTTGGCTTTCGTAGGGGGTGTGCGATGACGAATCGCAAGATGTTCTTCACCATGCTGTGGGGCGCGGTGTTCCGCCGTCGCTCCCGTGCGATGATGGCCGTGATCGCGTCGCTCGTCGGCGCGGCCACGCTGTTCTGCCTTGCATCCGTGTGCGTCGCGGTGCCGCAGCAGATGAACGAGGAAATGCGCGCGTACGGCGCGAACCTGATTGTCACGCCCGCGTCCGCAACGGGCAAATCGCAAGGCATCGATACTGCAACCGTACGCAACGTGACGGCGCTCATCGGCGCCGGACACAGCGTGAAATCAGCCGCATACCGGTATGAGAGCGTGCGCATCAATTCCGCGCCGTACACCATCGCCGGCGTGGACGTGAAAGCCGTCCGCGCGCTCAATCGCCATTGGAACGTAACGGGCGACTGGCCCGGCGCAGACAACGTGATGGTCGGCCGCGACGTCGCCGACGCGCTCGGCGTGAAAGTCGGCAGCCGTGTCACCATCGGTTACCGCGCCGCCGACGCGTCTGCTTCAGCGTCTTCTTCCGCGTCCGCAAAATCCGATTCGGACGAATCAACTGAAACGGCAGAATCGTCCGCGCAGGGCACGCAGAGTACGCAAACTACGCAAGGCGAACAGACCACGCAAGCCACGGAAAACGGCCGCGTCTCGTCCGACATCATGGATAACAACGGCACCGAATTCCGTATCGCCGGCATCGTCGACACCGGCGGTAACGAGGATTCCATCATCTACGCCACCACCGCGGACGTGGCCAAACTCGCCGGTTCCAAGCGCGGCGCCGACGTGGTCGAATACTCCGTGAACGCCATGGGCGACGAGCTCAACGACATCGTCAACAACATCAATCGCAGTGCCGACAAAAACCCGAACAGCGCCGTCAAAGCGCAGACCGTCACCAGAATCACCTCGTCCGACACCCGCATCATCGCCATGCTGCAGACCCTGTTCTGGATTGTCTCGCTCGTCGTGCTCGTGCTGACGCTCGTCGGCGTGGGCACCACCATCAGCTCCATTGTGAGCCAGCGTCGCAACGAAATCGGCCTGCGCAAGGCCCTCGGCGCCGATTCACGCGCCATCGGCGTCGAATTCTACGTGGAATCCGGCATCTACGGCTTGATCGGCGGTCTGCTCGGCACTGCTATCGGCTATGTGCTGGCGCGTGTGCTGTGCTCCACCGTTTTCGGCCGTGCGCTCGGCCTCAACTGGCTGCTTTGCGTTGGGTCGCTGTTGCTTTCCGTGGCGATCGCCGTCATCGCCTCCATTCCGCCGGTCCGCCGCGCCACCCGTATCGACCCCGCCATCGTTTTGAGGGAGGAATAATCATGGACAACGAACATATGCTGCTGGAACTCGACCACATTTCCAAGATTTACGGCGATCTGCACGCCGTCGACGACCTGAGTCTGACCGTTCCGCAAGGGCAATGGCTGGCGATTGTCGGCTCGTCCGGTTCCGGCAAAACCACGCTGATGAACATGATCGGCTGCATGGATACGCCGTCGAAGGGTTCCGTCATGCTTGAAGGCCGGCGATTGGAGGATTTGAACGCCCGCCAGCTTGCCGATGTGCGTAAGAACATGATCGGACTCGTGTTCCAGAAGTTTTACCTCGTGCCGCATCTGACGGCGGTGGAGAACGTGATGGTGGCGCAATACTACCATTCTGTAGTCGATGAGAAGCAGGCGATGGAAGCGTTGGAACGAGTGGGATTGAAGGAGCGTGCGCATCACCTGCCCGGCCAGCTGTCCGGCGGTGAGCAGCAGCGCGTGTGCATCGCCCGCGCGCTCATCAACTGCCCGAAGCTGATTCTCGCCGACGAGCCGACCGGCAATCTCGATGAGAGGAATGAGAAGATTGTGCTCGACCTGTTCCGCCAGCTGCACGAGCAGGGCACTACGATCATCGTCGTGACGCATGACGCGCTCGTCGCCTCCTGCGCACAACGCGAGATCATGCTCAACCACGGTGTGCTCGTCGGCGAGCAGTGGAACGACGAGGAGGCGAAACGCGCGTACGAAGCGGCCGGCGGCAAGCCCGCATTCACCGGTTCCGCCGCGGAAGGCGCGCAGAACGGGGGTATTGCGATTTCGTTCGCCGACCCCACGAAAGCCGCGAAAACCGGCGATACGGACGCGGCCAACGTTGCCGTTGCGGCTGGCGTTGCCGACGATACGGACGTAGAGCCCGACGTCACGAAAGGGGAGCAGGCATGAGCACCGCACAATCGAACGCAGTCAAAGTCATCGCGCTATCCGCGGCGAGCATCGCGCTGCTGTCGGCATGCGGTGAGCCGAAAGCCACGCCGATGGACGACGAATACGCCGGCAATTCCGGCGAAAGCGTGCAATCGCAGGAAAATAAGTCGAAAACCGACGGCAAGGCGGCTGACAATACGGCCGGCGGCGACGCCACCACCAAAAACCATGCCGATGACGCGAATTCCACGACGTCCAGCAAGCAGGACACCGGCAACTACGCGGATGGCGACTATTCGATCAACGGCCAGTACGGGCCGGTCGGCGAGGACACCATCGACGTGCATCTGACCGTTAAGGACCAGAACGTGACGGCCGTGAAGATCGTCGGCCATCCGTTCACGTCCATCTCCAAAAAGCATCAGAACGACTTTGCCAAAGCCGTGCCGGACGCGGTGGTCGGCAAGCCGTTGAAGGACCTTAAAGTCGACAAGCTCGCCGGTGCCAGCTGGACCTCCGAAGCCTTCAACAAGGCGTTGGAAGTGGCGCGTCAGGAAGCGTCAATCCAATAGCCCATTCCTTCT
>ENA-OQHD01000102-OQHD01000102.1-human-gut-metagenome-genome-assembly--contig:-NODE-102-length-37035-cov-3.991492_pt1 | contig 37035 bp, 45 predicted proteins | sample MGYA00242560_ERZ504711 | MGnify/ENA primary metagenome ERZ504711 (study PRJEB26092, sample SAMD00036198) | human gut metagenome | host: Homo sapiens | study: EMG produced TPA metagenomics assembly of...
GAGTATAATTTCTGTTATGGACGAGAGCATGGTTACAATGTGGCGGACATGACAGGGACGACAGCAAAAATCACTACGAACCTTTTTGATTCGCCGCGGCAGTTGCTGCATCCACCAAAAATAAGAGCAAAAAGAAAGAAGGATTTACAATGTTTGGTTCAAAACGAGGCATCGGAAGACAAGCTGAAAAAAACTGGTGGAAAAAGGGAAAATTGGGACAAATTAAGAAAACAGTATCTGGATTCGGACAAGACAACGCAGGTAGCGCTTGCAAAAGCCTGTGCAGCTTCGAGAAATGATGGTTCTGTTAATATTCTGACTTCTCTTCTGGAAGTAGACGATGTAGACGTAAAAATCGCGGCCGTTACGAGCCTTGGTGAGGTTGGAGACGATCACGTAACAGCACTGATCCGTCAGCTGGCCGTCAAGACACCGGCAGATCAGACGGAGCTGAAAGCAGCGATCACAAAAGCGCTGGAGAAGATTGTCGAAAGAGCATAAGAGCAGGATCAGTGAAAAAAAGGAAAGGCGAAGAAGTTTCTGTAAAAAGAAGCTCCTTCGTTTTTTGTTGCAAGGCATATCAGAATCTGCTCCAGCGGATTGTTTTTGCCCGAACAGAAATCTTACAAAATCGTAATAATAATGCAGTTGTATTTATCCCGCAAAAATGCTATAGTGAAAATAACACAGACACAAAAGCAGAACGCGGAGCGAAAAGCATCCGCAGAAAAAAGGGAGGAAACAGATGGAATTTGTATTCGAACATGCAACCATGATTGCCGTGATCGCCGTTGTGGTGATCATTCTTGCCATTCTGGCGAGCGGTTATGTGAAGGCGCCGCCGGATACCGCATTTATTATTTCCGGTTTCAAAAAAGGCCAGCGGATCCTGATCGGTAAAGCCGGCATCAAGCTCCCATTCTTTGAGCGGCTGGACAAGCTGAGTCTGAAGCTGGTAGCGATCGATGTGAAGACGAGCGACGCCGTTCCGACCGCTGACTACATCAATATTCAGGTGGATGCAGCCGTCAACATCAAAGTCGGGGACGAACCGCAGAAGCTCCAGAAAGCATCCCAGAACTTCCTGAACCGCGACAGCGAATATATTGCCAAGGTTGCAAGAGAAGTCCTTGAAGGAAACATGCGTGAGATCGTTGGAAAGATGCGTCTGGAAGAGATGGTTTCCGACCGCCAGAAGTTTGCGGAGCTGGTCAAAGAAAATGCAGAACCGGACCTGGCTGCGATGGGACTTGACATCATCAGCTTCAACGTACAGAATTTCGTTGATTCCAATCAGGTCATTGAAAACCTCGGTATCGACAATATCGTAAAAATCAAGAAATCTGCGGCGATCGCCCGTGCCAATTCCGAGAAAGAAATCAAAATTGCCCAGGCGCGTGCAAATAAAGAGGCGAACGATGAGCGCGTTCTTGCCGAGACCGAGATCGCAAAGAAAAACAACGATCTGGCAATCAAGTCGGCAGAGCTGAAAAAAGAGTCCGATATCAAAAAGGCAGAGGCAGATGCAGCGTACAAGATTCAGGAAGAGCAGCAGAGAAAAGAGCTGGAAATCACTTCCGCGAATGCGAACATCGCCCGTCAGGAGCGTGAGGTTGAGCTCCGTGCCAGAGAAGTAGAAGTAACCGAGAAATCCCTCGAGGCAGAAGTCAAGAAGAAAGCCGAGGCCGAGCGTTACGCAAAACAGCAGCAGGCAGAGGCAGATTTGTACCGCCGTCAGAAAGACGCAGAGGCAGACCAGTTCGAAAAAATCCGCGAGGCGGAGGCAAAGAAAGCCCAGGCAGAAGCCCAGCGCTATGCGATGGAGCAGGAAGCACTCGGTATCAAGGCAAAAGGTGAGGCGGAAGCCGCATCTATCCGCGCCCAGGCACTTGCAGAGGCCGAAGGTATGGAGAAGAAAGCCGAGGCTTACCAGCGCTACAACAAAGCCGCAATGGCAGAGATGATGATCAAGGTTCTGCCGGAGATCGCCGGAAAGATCGCAGAGCCGCTCAGCCAGATCGACAAGATTACGATCATCGGCGGCGGAAGCGAGGACAACGGCATCGGCTCCGTAGCGGGCAATGTGCCGGTGGTGATGGCAAAGCTGTTTGAGTCGATGAAAGAGGCGACCGGTGTCGATCTCTCCGAAATCATGAGAGCCGATACGTACGATGCAAAAGTAAACCGCAACATTCAGATCTCCAGCCCGGAAGAGCTCAAAGAGTATCTGAAAGCAGAAGCCGGAAAGGCAGCAGCGGATGCAGAAAGCCCGGAAAAAGCGGAAGCATCCGAACCGGTGCAGAAAGACGGCAGCGAGCAGTAAATCCAGAACGGATCATAAAAACAGAAAAAGAGGCAGGGATCCAGAGAAATTTCTTGAGGATCCTGCCTCTTTTGACGTATAGATCGGAAAAAGTTATTCGGCGCCTTTTTCCAGCATGCTCATGAACTCTTTTGCCGCCTGCGGGATCGGCAGATGGGAGCTGTGGGCAACGACAAGCTGGCGCGGCGGAAGCTCCTCCACGAGGTCGAGCTGGAAGGCCGCCGTCTCTTTTACAAGGCAGTAGTCCGGCACAAACGCGATGCCAAGGCCGATACTCGCCAGGTCGATCAGAAGATCGTTGCTGCCAAGCTCAATTTCCGGCACGAGGTCGAGCTGGAACCGCTGAAACTGGCTGTGCAGGAACTCACTCGTCGTACTCTTGCGGTCGAGCATCAGAATCGGGTACTGCAGCAGCTCTTTTAAGTGAACCGGCCTGTTTTCCAATTCCGGGTAATATTCGCCGTTCGCGATGAAGATATCGTGGAACGAATGAATCGGAATCGTGTGAAGACGGCTGGAAAGATGCGAGTTTGGATAATTGGTCACGATGAAATCCACCTGGCCGGATTCCAGCAGATCGACACACTGGGTCGAAGTCTGGTTTGTCACCTTGATGTGGACATTCGGAAAGGAGCGGTGGAAACGGTTCAGGTACGGAACAAGGAAATAGCGGCAGATTGTGTCGCTCGCGCCGATGCGGAGCTGGCCGCCGCCAAGCGTTCCCGCTTCCATAATCTGTGCTTCACCGCGCGCAATCAGGTTGATCGCAGGCTCTACGTGGCGCAGCAACGTTTCTCCCTCCGGCGTTAACTGCACGCGCTTTGTACTGCGGATAAAGAGCGTGATTCCAAGCTTTTTCTCCAGTACCTTGATCGACTGGCTGACCGCCGACTGCGAGATAAAAAGCAGCTTGGAGGCCTCGGAAAAACTGAGTGTGGTGGCAACGTAATAGAAAACCTTATATAACTCGTAATTAATATCCAAAATAAGCACCTCTTATAAAATATGATACCTTCACTCTAGCACACTTCCCGAAAGAATGCAAGAAAAATCTGCCGGAACCGTGAACGTTTTTCTCCTCTGTTTCAAGTAAGAGTAAAATTCACGGTTCCGGCAGATAAGAAAGAGGAATCAGCCAAGCACTTTGGCAATGGCGCTGTCCAGCGTGCGGATCTGGCGCGTTGCAGAGTATCCGTCGAGTTTCGGCATCTGAATATCCATCAGCACCAGATCGAACTGATCCGGCGCTGCGGTGCGGAGCGTCTCAACGGCAACATCGCCGTCGTCTGCAAGGCTGACGGAAAATCCGGCGTTCGAAAGGAGCTCCATCGCGATTTCCTGTACCATATGGCTGACGTTGATCGCCATGCCAAGTCCCGTACCCTGAATGCCGCTGACCGTAGAAGTCTCCTCGCGTGTAAACGATTCAAAGAGGTGCTCCTGGAATTCCCGGCTCATGCCGATGCCGTTGTCGCGGACGTGGAATTCGTAGAGCGCATACCCATTTTTTTATAGTACGGTTTCTGAATAATACGGACAATGATGGTGCCGCCGTTCTGTGTGAATTTCGTGGCATTGCTCAGCAGATTCAGCAGAATCTGGTTCAGGCGGAAAAAGGTGCTGGCCGGAGGTGGAAATCTTGTTCAGGTATTCCTGCACCTGGTCCGGCTGATTGACGTGGGCGGCAGCCAGAGCGGTAAAGCCGATGATCGCATTCATCCGAAAAAACAGATTTTGTTCCGGAATGAAAATGGGAAACAAAAGTTACTTTACATATAAAAGAGCAGAACAGGAAGAAATTTTGAAAAAATTGAAGAAAATTACAAATTATTGTGGAATATGTGGAAAAAATATGGTAGGATGGGGGAGAAGAGAAAAGTGGTTTCAAAATGTTACTTAACGTTCAGCGAAAGTTCTATGGTTACAAAGAAAACAAAAAACAAGAGGAGAAGGAAAATGAAATTTTTACCAAAACCAAAAGAGGTAAAACTCCTGACGGGGGAACATGCACTCTGCTATGACGGCAGAATTGTACTGGATGGCAGACTGCTGGGAAATGGGGATACGTATGCGAAAGTGCTGCAGAAGGGAATCAAAAAGGAAACCGGAATGCAGTACGATATCGGATACGGCGTTCCGGGAAGAAAAGAGACCGGCGCGATTGTACTGGAACTGGATGAGACAAGGAAAAGCCAGCAGTATGTGCTGCAGGTGACAGAGGAGGAAATCCGCATCCAGGGCGGAGACGGAGCCGGCGTGCTCTACGGTGTGCAGACGCTGTGCCAGATGATGCACGAATACGGTGCACTGCTTCCTGCCGTGCGGATCGAGGATGAGCCGGATCTGCCGGTGCGCGGCTATTATCTCGATGAGACGAGAGGCCGTGTGCTGACACTTTCCTATTTAAAACAGGTGGCAGACCGCATGGCGTACTACAAGCTGAACCAGCTGCAGCTCTATGTGGAGCACACGTATCTGTTCTCCGGACTTTCCGAGATGTGGCGCGATGAGACGCCGCTTACGGCAGAGGAAATCCGCGAGCTGGATGCGTACTGCGCAAAGCTTCATATCGAATTGGTGCCGTCGATCGCAACGTTCGGCCATCTGTACATGCTGCTCTCCACAAAGAGCTATGGCGACCTCTGTGAATTCCCAGACAGCTGGAAAGAGCCGTTTTCCTTCTGGGACCGGATGCAGCATCACACGGTGGATGTCTCCGGCGGCAGAGCGATCGAGCTGATCAAGGCCATGATCGAGGAGTACATGGCGCTTTTTCGCCACGGATAAATTCAACATCTGCGCGGACGAAACGTTCGACCTTGGAAAAAGGGAAAATCGAAACCGCTGGCAGACGAGAAAGGCGTTCACCGCCTGTATATCGACTATGTAAAAGAGCTCTGCGAGTTTCTCGTGGCAAAAGGGCAAAAATGCCGATGTTCTGGGGCGATATCATCTGCGCACAGCCGGAGCTGATCAAAGAGCTGCCAGAGGAAACCGTCTGCCTGACCTGGGGCTATGCAGCCGAGCAGAGAGAGCATGAGGCAAAAGTGATGGCGGAAGCTGGTGCAAGACAGTATCTCTGTCCTGGGGTCGGCGGCTGGAACCAGTGGATGAACCTGGTGGAGAACAGCTACAAAAATATCGCACGGATGTGCGGCTATGCGAGAAAATACCATGCGGAAGGTGTTCTGAACACAGACTGGGGTGACTGCGGCCACATCAATCAGCCGGACTTTTCCCTTCCTGGCATGATCTATGGAGCCGTCTTCTCCTGGGGAGACGATACCGACAGCTTTGAGGAGCTGAATGAACAGATTTCCCGTCTGGCCTACGGCGACCGGAGCGGAAAAATTCGTTTCCTATATGGCAAAAACGGCAGAATGCTCCATCTTTGACTGGTGGGATGCCAACGTCGTTTACGAGGAAAAAGTGCTCGGTCATCCGAACAACCGGAATGCGCTGTTTGACGCGAGAATCCAGGATGAGGCGAAGCGTGCAGCTGCAAAGGAAACAATTGCGGCTCTGAAAAAAAGAACTGAAAAAAAGACAGCCGGTGCTCTGGAAGAATCCTGCCGTCCAATGGTTCCGGTGCTGGAACTCACGATGGAAGCGATTGACATCTGGAATGAGACGGGCGCGAGAATGTGTGACATTGAGCTTGGAAAAGAAAAGGATGAGACAGCCTGCGCGGCACTTGCGGGACGGCTGGAAACCTGGTTTATGAAGTATAAAGCGTCCTGGAGAAGCATCAGCAAAGAAGGCGATCTGCACCACATTTCAGAGATTGTATTCTGGTATGCCGACATTCTGCGGGGAAGAAAACCGTACGAAAAATAGAAAAAATCCATTTGTGAACAAAGATGAACACAAATAGAAAATAAATGAACGATAAAAAGTAACAAAGAAAACGAAAATTTACATAAAAGTGAACAAAAACACTTGACTTTTGCGCAGAAATGGACGAAGATAGAAGTATCGGATCGAAAGATCAAAAATGTCCGTATGGCGTGACAAGAGAGAAAGAAAAAAATAATTTTCACAGAGGGAAACAATCATGAGTAAAATCATCGGAAACAATCTGCCGGATATGCCTTGGCAGGAAAAACCAGCAGGAGAGCACATGCCGGTATGGCGCTATGATCAGAACCCGATCATCGGCCGTTACGAGCAGAAACGTTCCAACAGTATCTTCAACAGCGCAGTCGTACCGTTCGAGGACGGATACGTAGGTGTATTCCGCTGCGACAGCCGTTCCATCAGCATGGACATCTTCGTTGGAAGAAGTAAAGACGGTATCCACTGGGAGATCGAGGATGAACCGATCAAATTTGAGGGCGCTGACGAGGAGATTCTGACAAGAGAGTACCGTTATGACCCGCGTGTCTGCAAAATCGACGACAAATACTATGTAACCTGGTGCAACGGCTATCACGGCCCGACCATCGGTGTTGCTTACACCTATGACTTCAAGAAATTCGTTCAGCTTGAGAACGCATTCCTTCCATTCAACCGTAACGGCGTGCTGTTCCCGAGAAAGATCAACGGCTACTACATGATGATGAGCCGTCCAAGCGACAACGGCCATACACCGTTCGGCGATATCTTTGTCAGCCAGAGTAAAGATATGGAATTCTGGGGAAGACACCGTCACATGATGAGCCCGGTCCGCGGCGATGAGTCTGCATGGCAGTGCACCAAGATCGGTGCCGGCCCGGTTCCGATCGAAACAGATGAGGGATGGCTGCTGATCTACCACGGCGTTATCACAACCTGCAACGGATACGTATATCGTATGGGATGCGCACTGCTTGATATCGACGAGCCGTGGAAAGTAAAATACAGAACGAAAGACTATATTATGGCTCCGATCACCCAGTACGAGTGCATGGGTGATGTTCCGAACGTAGTATTCCCGTGCGCAACCTTAAGCGATGCAGCAACCGGAAGAATCACTATCTACTACGGATGCGCAGATACTGTAACCGGTATGGCATTCACAACCGTAGATGAGCTGCTGAACTATGTGAAAGAGAATAGCCTTTGATTTATAAGATAACTTAAAAAGCGACAAGTCCGCCGGGCTTACGGGTGAAAGAAGCCTGCAGGTCCGGCGGACTTTCTTTTTAAAAATGACCCCATGGACAGCATAAGGAGGCACTATGAAATTTGTAAAAGAGCGTGTGAACGTAATCTGCCAGGAACTGGCAAGACTTTCGATTTCACAGAAAATTAAAATCACCGATATGCAGGTGAAAAATGGATGCTATATCACACCGGCAGAGGCCGATGCATCAAAAGAGCCGTGGACATCGTTTGATACGGTCAATGACCGCTGGTACGGACCGGACAAACATTACTGGTTCCGCACCACCATCACCATTCCGGAGAGCTTCGATGGAAAAAATCTCTGGATGAGAGTCCATGCAGGACTGGACGAATGGGATGACGGAAGAAACCCGCAGTTCCTGCTGTTTGCAAACGGCGAAGTGATCCAGGGTATGGATATCAACCACCGCGAAGTACTTGTAAGAGAAAATGCAAAGGCCGGTGAAAAAATCCAGTTTGACCTGCAGTCCTACACCGGAACGCTGCACAGCGAGTTCCGTCTGCTGGCAGACCTTGAGGAGCATGATGCGAAAATCGAGGAGATCTATTACGACCTCATCGTTCCGATGCAGGGCCTGAACCGTATGGACGAGGATAATAAAACGCGTCTGGATCTCGAAACCGCACTGACCAACACGATCAATCTGCTGGACCTGCGCAAGCCGTACAGTAAAGAGTTCTACGCTTCCATCGAAGAGGCAGAAAAATTGCATCCAGGAAGAGATCTATGAAAAAATTGGGCGGCTGGGACGAAGTTGTGGCAACGTGCATCGGCCACACCCACATTGATGTGGCATGGCTGTGGACGATTGACCAGGTTCGCCAGAAATCCTGCCGAAGCTTTGCAACGGTATTAAAACTGATGGATGAGTATCCGAACTATCATTTCATGTCAAGCCAGCCGAAGCTCTACAGCTTTGTAAAGGAAAGACACCCGGAAGTATACGAGAAAATCCGCCAGAGAGTCAAAGAAGGACGCTGGGAGCCGGAAGGCGGCATGTGGGTTGAGGCAGACTGCAACCTGACATCAGGAGAGTCCCTTGTGCGTCAGTTCCTGTTCGGAAAACGCTTCTTCAAAGAGGAGTTCGGTGTAGACAACAAAATTCTGTGGCTGCCGGACGTGTTCGGATACAGCGCTGCCATGCCGCAGATTCTGAAAAAATGCGGAATTGATTACTTCATGACGACAAAGCTGGCATGGAACGAGTTTAACAAAGTGCCGTACGATACCATGAACTGGGAAGGAATCGACGGAAGCAAAGTTTTCACGCATATGATCACAACGCTCGGCGTCGGCCAGCCGGAGACCAGCTTCTTTACGACATACAACGGCATGCTGCATCCGGATGCAATCATGGGCGGCTGGGACCGCTATCAGAATAAGGATATCAACAACGATATTCTGATCAGTTATGGCTACGGGGACGGCGGCGGCGGCCCGACCAGAACGATGCTTGAGACATCCAAACGAATGGAAAAAGGCATCAAGGGCGTGCCGAAAGTACGCCAGGCATTTGCGAGAACGTATTTCGACGAACTGCATGAGAAAGTAAAAGACAGCAAACGCCTCCCAACCTGGATCGGAGAGCTGTATTTCGAGTTCCACCGGGGAACGTATACTTCGATGGCACGCAACAAACGCGGAAACCGTAAGAGCGAGTATGCGATGATGGAATTAGAGCTTCTGTCCGTTCTGGCAGAAAAGGCCGGAAAAGCATATCCGACCGAAGAACTGAACCGCATGTGGGAGATGATCCTGACAAATCAGTTCCACGATATTCTGCCGGGTTCCTCCATCCATGAGGTATATGAGCAGACGAAGAAAGAGTATGCGGAAATTGCAGAAACATCTGCAAAACTGATCGGTGAGCGTCTGGATGCACTCTGTGCGAAGAAGGACGAGAGTGTGACCGTATGGAATACGCTGGGCCATAGAAGAAACGATATCGTAGAGCTGGGCACAAACAGCGCTGAGGCACTGACCGATGGAACGAACGTGTATCCGGTACAGCAGACGAAAGACGGAGCGGTTATTTACGCAGAAAATCTGCCGTCCAAGGGATATCAGGTACTGCGCCCGGTAAGCGGATCCGTTGTGAAAACACCGTTTGCCATAGCAGAAGCAGGAGAGGGATATACCCTTGAGACACCGTTTTACACCATTGCAATCGATGCAAACGGCGAATTTACTTCCCTGTTTGACAAAGAAAATGACCGTGAAGTACTTCAGATCGGAAAAACAGGAAATGAACTGCGGATCTATGAGGATAAACCGCTGCAGTACAGCGCATGGAATCTGGACATCTTCCATACCGAGAAATCCTGGAAGGTAGAGGGCGTGCGCCGCATGGAGTGGACAGAAAACGGTCCGGTCCGTGCAACCCTGGAGATCGAGCGCGAAGTGATGGATACCGTCATCCGCCAGCAGATCCACTTCTACGCAAAAGACCGCAGAATTGATTTCGAAACCTACGTTGACTGGAAATTTGCTGAGCATGTGCTCAAAGTACACTTCCCGGTTGACGTTCACAGCGATGAGGCAACGTACGATATCCAGTTTGGTAACGTGACAAGAAAACTGCACACCAACACAAGCTGGGATCAGGCAAAATTCGAGGTATGTGGCCACAAATGGGCCGATCTTTCCGAGGGAAGCTACGGTGTCAGCCTGATGAACGACTGCAAGTACGGCTATTCCATGAAGGATCGCGTGATGACACAGACCCTGATTAAATCCGGAACTGAGCCGAATCTGACGGCAGACCAGGAGGAGCATTCCTTTACGTACTCCTTGTATCCGCATGCAGGAACGTGGCGTGAGGCAGGTACGGTACAGGAAGCGCTGAATCTGAATGTGCCGGCAAAAGCTGTTTTTGGTGCGGCAGAAAAAGACCGCATGGAGTTCCTGTCTGCAGACAAACGCAACGTAGTGCTTGAGACCGTGAAGAAAGCAGAGGACGGAGACGGCATGATTGTGCGTCTGTACGAGGTGGAGAATGCGAGAACGAAAGTGACACTGCACTGCGCAGAATCCATTCTTTCTGCAGAGGAGACCAATCTGCTGGAGCAGCCGGCAGATGGCGCAATCGATGTGAAGGAGAACGAGATTTCGCTTACGATCAAACCGTACGAGATCCGTACGATCCGCATCCGCACAGAGAAATAACGTACAGAAACATAAAAAATGACACCGTATCCGAAAAATCGGAAATACGGTGTCTTTTCAAAACGCAAAATCAAAAAAGCGGATGCATCAGTCGCCGGTGGAAGCGCGGTACAGAACTTTGGATTCCAGATACGTGACTTCATGCGGCGTGTGCGGATATTTGATCCGGTAAAGAATCTGAAGCGCCAGGCGGGAGCCGAGCTCCTCATTGAAGACCTGAACGGTAGTCAGATTTTCTGCCAGAAGATCCTCGATATTGTTGTCAAAGCCGGATACGGCAACGTCCTCCGGCACGCGCAGTCCCCGCTTTTCAAGAAGCTGCATCAGAATACAGGCAACGTAGTCGCTGGCGCAGACAAAAGCGTCCGGCATGCGGGAAAGGGAGGAAAGGAAAGAATCGATTTCCTCGCGGTAGGAGTCAATCCCAAGCGGTGTGGTCAGGCAAAGAGAAGGATTCGGTGTTTTTCCGGCATCCATCAGTGCCTGGCAGAAGCCCTCATAGCGTTCGCGGTTGGACTGTGCGTAGCCGATATCACCCATGAAGCCCGGAAGAGTGCATCCTTTCTCGAGAAGATGGGCGGTAATATTGCGGACGCTGTTCCGGCTCTCCATCAGGAGAAGATCGCCGTTCAGTTCATCCGGGGATACGAGGGAGGAAGTGTCCAGGAACACTTTGGGAATCTGTGTCTCTGCGAGCAGACGCAGAAGACGTTCGTTGTACACGTTCAGAACAATGATGCCGTGGACGCTTCCGTTTGTAAGTGTGGGCGGGAGAAAATACGTTTTATCCGCCGAAGTCGGAAGATACGTGTAAACGAGATTGACATTGTGTGTTGAAAATACTTTTGCAATCTGGTGGATGATGGTCATCCAGAAAAGTGAGGTTTCCGGTCTGCAGACGGCAACTGCAATGTTGACCGGCGTGGTCTCCTCCGCGCTGGAAGGATATTGAAAATCTTCCGGGATGGCATAGCCAAGCTCCTGGGCTTTGGCGATGACCTTGGTGCGCAGGGAATCGGAGACACCTTCGTGTCCGCTGAACACCTTCCAGACGGTGGTCCGGGAGATGCCCAGGGAATTTGCAATTTCCTGTAAAGTGACTTTTTTCATAGTTTCAACCGATCCTGTTACAAATTTTAACTACTAACCGATATTATACGCTTAAAGTGTAATTTTTTGCAATCCTTTCCGTTGGAATACAGAAGGAGGAGATGTGCACGATCGGCACTCGGACAGGAAATCAGGTACGTACGGCTGGTGGTTTCAATGGTATATCCAAGATCTTTTACAGATTTATTCCAGTCGTTCGGTGCATACGCATCCAGCGTTTTCTGCAGTTCATCGAGGCTGCTGCTGTAGGAGCCGGTTGTCTCAAACAGAATATTTTCTGCGTAATACAGCTTGCGGAGCTCCCATTTGCGATACTCGTCCTCCGGAATGGTGCTGTCGCATGGAGCATCCTCGCGGTCCTCGGAGAAGAAGACGAAAGCCCACAGCTCCGGATAATGAATATTGATGACGCCGGTCGGAGCCCATACCCAGTTGTCTTCCGGGAGAACATTTCCGTTTTCATCGGTGCGTTTTACGTAAGTGTTGTCCTTGACATCCACATTCCACTGCACACGGGAGAAGTTCATACGGTAAAATTCTCCGTTTTTCGGTGCGCGGCGCTCTTTCTGGTATTCGTAGAGAGCGGAGAACGGAATCACAACCTCAACACTCCAGCCTTTGTTTTCAGCGGAAGGATCGTTGATGGAACCGTCCACATGGACAGCGGTGCGAAGGCCGTGCATATCGTAGCCATTGAGGCCGCTGCCGCCGTCGCGGTACGGCTCTGCGAGAAACAGATCCCATACCGTGTTCAGAACGTTCATTTCAAATTCATAGTAATGGTACGTATCGGAATCCGGGTCAACGAAGATCTCGAAATCGTTGTCAAAGTAGATGACAGAATCGCGTTCTGTTAAATGACCCCAGATTTCATCGCCGGCAAGGTCGGCAGCAACGTAAAGATTTTCATCATCCCAGAGCATTTTTGCGCGGGTGACAAAACGCGGAAGCGGCATGTGGCTGCCCTGGATATCCAGAAATTCATCGGTATACGGTGCGTCCTCCCAGAATGGTTTGTTGATATTTCCGTCCAGATGGAACTCCTTTTTTTTGCGCGGTGGCAGGTATAAACTGGCGGTGCAAACGGGACAGCCGGAACCGGAATCGTGATGATTTTTGCTCATAAGTAAAAACCTCCCTTTGTAATTTGCAAAATTTAGTAGCGAAAGGTATCATAACACTAAAAGTAATAAATTTCAACATGAAAAATGAACAAAAATGAACGAAATATAACTTATTGTGGACAAAAGTAAAAAAATGAGATACAATAAAGCCGTTTCATAAGAGAATTTTGGGGGAAACAGATCAAAAATACACCGGCAGGAAGAAAACGGCCGGGCAGAAAGCATATAAGGAGGAAAATCAGATGGAAGCATATCAGAATACAGCCCTTTCACCGGAAGAGAGAGCAAAGGATCTTCTGGGAAGGATGACATTAAAGGAAAAAGTGGGACAGCTCAATCAGCGTCTGTACGGATTCCGGATCTATGAGCGGCAGGGAGAGGAATTTACCCTGACCGACGAATTCAAAGAAGAAGTAGAGCGCATGGGCGGACTGGGGGTTCTGTACGGCCTGTACCGTGCCGACCCGTGGGCAGATAAGGACGAGAAGACCGGAATCGTGCCGGAACTCTCCGCGAAAGCCTACAATATGGTACAGCACTACGTCATGGAACATTCCCGCCTCGGCATTCCGATGATGATGAGCAGCGAGTGCCCCATGGCCATCAGGCACTCGGAGGAGGTCTGCTTCCGGTCAACCTGGCTGCCGGAGCAACGTTTGATCCGGCGCTTCTTTCGGAAGGCTACAAGGCATGCGGGAAAGCAGTTAAAGAGCGGTCATGTGGAGCTGGCGCTGATGTCGGCACTTGATATGGCGCGTGATCCGAGGATAGGGGAAGAAGTGAAGAGTGCTACTCTGAGGACCCATGCCTTGCAGCCGCAATGGCAAAAGCAGCCGTGACCGGCATGCAGTCGACCGGCGTCGGCAGCGTGGCAAAACATTTCTGCGCCCAGGGCGAGACGACCGGAGGTGTGAATGCGAGTGCGGCGAGAATCGGGGAGCGTGAGCTGCGTGAAATCCAATTTTCCGTCTGCGAAAAGCGTGCTGCGAAGCCGGTGTTGGAAGGAATCATGGCGGCGTATAACGAGATCGACGGCGTGTACTGCCACAGAAATGCATGGCTGCTTCGCGATGTACTGCGCGGTGAGATGGGCTTTGACGGCATTGTGATGGCAGACGGACTGGCTGTCGATTTCCTGTAAAAACACAGATGGGGGATACGCTGCATGCAGCCGTTGCGGCAAGAAAGGCCGGTGTTGATGTGAGCCTGTGGGATGAAGCCTTTGGCCGTCTCGGTGAGGCGGTTGATCAGGGACTTCTGGAGGAGAGCCAGATCGATGAGGCGGTGCTCCGCGTTCTGAAACTGAAATTTGAAAAAGGTCTGTTCGAGCATCCTTATATGGAAGAAAACATGCTTTCCCCGGAAGAAGCCGGCATCCCGGAGGTATCTCTTGCACTGGCGCGGGAGTCTGCTGTGCTTCTGAAAATGAAAAGACGGTGCTTCCGCTTGCAAAGAAATATAAAAAAGTAGCAGTGATCGGCTACCATGCGGCAGACCGTTACTGTATGCTCGGCGATTATACTCCGCCGGTGCCGGAAAGCGAGTGCGTCACGGTTCTGCAGGGCATGAAGCAGGAAGCACCGGATGGCGTGAAAGTCTCTTATGCGATGGGGTCCGGTTTTTCCGAGGCGGATGAGCATGAAAAATGCAAAAGCGATGGCACTTGCAGAAGAAAGCGATGTGATCGTGGCCGTTGTCGGCGGTTCCTCCTCACGGTTTGGAGGAGCTGTGTTCGATGCAAACGGAGCAGCCTCGAAGGGAACGGGCAGCCGTTCGATGGACTGCGGCGAGGGAATGGACACCGCGAAGGTTCACATTCCGGCCGCGCAGGAAGAACTGATTGCAGCACTTGCCCGCCTTGGCAAACCACTGGTAACGGTTGTAATTGCCGGAAGAGCATACTGTATCGAGAAGATCGAAAATGCTTCCGATGCCGTTTTATATGCATTCTACCCGGGACCGATGGGAGGCAGGGCAGTTGCTGAGCTTCTCTATGGAAGCAGCAATCCGTCCGGCCGTCTTCCGGTTTCTATGCCACGCCACGTGGGACAGATCCCGGTATGCTACAATTATCGGACTTCCGTTGCCCCGGCGTACTGTGATATGACAAGCCAGCCGCTGCATACCTTCGGAGAAGGAAGATCCTACACAACGTTTACCGGCAGTGATGTTTCCGTAACAAAAGAAGAAAATGGTATTTCTGTTTCCTTTACCGTGGAAAACTACCGGAAATATGGCCGGAACTTCCGTTCCGTGCCTGTATGTGCGGAAACGTTCCGGCGGCGTTGTGGCAAGAATCAAAGAGCTGAAAGCCTTTACGAGAATTGCACTTGCACCGGGAGAGAAAAAAATGAAGCTGTGTTCCATCTTACAAAAGAGGAGCTGAATTTTGTCCAGATTCCGGGAAAACCAGAGGTCATCTGCCATGAGTACGAGCTGATGCTTGAAGATGGAGCAGAGAAATGGTGGACTGGAAACGTGACGGAAATGTAAGAACGGACGAAAAAACATAAAAATATAATAAAAATGAACAAAGAAGGAAACTATATTACAAAATAAAGAAACATAGCTTCCTTCTTTTTGTTTGCAAAAAATGGATAAAAATATAAATGGATCGTATGCTCCGATGCCGTGAAACGAAAAACAAAGGGAAAACAGGAGAATTTATGGGAAAAGTGCTTAAAAAGTATCGGTTTAAATTGCGTAAAAGTAACAAAATAATATTTGTGTTCAAAAATTAATTGACAAATAAGGAAACAAAATGTAAAATAAATTCATCAAAACAGTGTTGGATAAATCTTAAATAACAGATTTGATTGTGGCAGTTGTACAAAAAAGAAGCAGCATGCGAGGATGATGCGAAAGCAAAATGTTCAAAATGTTCACGACAAGGGATGCTCCAATCAAGGAAAACACGAAACCTTTAAAAGGGAGGACAAGAGAGAAATGAAAGAGAAACCAACAAAAGCAAAGAAAAAAGGCCGCACCATCCGCGCCTTTAAGAGAGGCATCTCGCTTTGGCTTTTTCTGTGTTCCGGGCGTAATCCTGACATTCATCTTCAGCTACATTCCGATGTATGGTGTACAGATCGCGTTCCGCCGCTTTAATGCGACAGCCGGAATCACAAAGAGCCCGTGGGTAGGCATGTACTACTTTGAGAGATTCTTCAACTCTCCATACTTTGCTTCCACCATCAAGAACACATTGATCCTGAGTCTGTACGGACTGGTTGTATCATTCCCGATTCCGATCATCCTGGCACTGATGCTGAACTCCTTCCGCCATAAGAGATACCGGAAAGTGATCCAGACCGTCACCTACGCGCCGAACTTCATTTCCACCGTAGTTATGTGTGGTATGATCATTCTGTTCCTGTCTCCGTCCGTCGGTGTTATCAACCACGTACTGGAAGCAATCGGAATTCCGGCGGTCAACTTCATGGCGAAAAAAGCCTACTGGAGACACATTTATGTGTGGACCGGCGTATGGCAGAGTACAGGATGGAGCTCTGTTATTTACTTCGCAGCACTCGCCGGCATCAGCCCGGAGCTGCATGAGGCGGCAAAGGTAGACGGCGCAACGAAATTACAGCTGATCCGTCACATCGACCTTCCGCTGATCATGCCGACCGCGACCATTCTTCTGATTATGAACTGCGGAAGCATTCTTTCCGTCGGCTTCGAAAAAGCCTTCCTTCTGCAGAACAACCTGAATGCCAGTGTATCCGAGATCATTTCCACCTACGTCTATAAGGTCGGTCTGATCAACAACGATATGTCGTATTCTTCAGCAATCGGTCTGTTCAACACCATCGTAAACATGGTTATGCTGATCATTGTCAATACGATATCTGATAAACTTTCGGGCAACAGCCTGTGGTAGGAGGAAACAAAAACATGAGTAAAGAAAATACCGCAGTGACAAAAAATGAAAATAAAACGCTGCAAAGAGGACGTCGTTTTTGACGCAGCCTGCTTCATTATCCTGACGCTGGTTCTGTTTGTTGTGGCATATCCGCTGTACTGGGTTATCATTTCATCCATCAGTGCGCCAAGCGCCGTATCGAGTGGTAAAGTACTGCTTCACCCGATCGGATTTACCCTGAAGGGCTACGCAGAAGTATTTAAAAACGACCAGGTTATGAGAGGCTTTTTGAAACTCCCTAGATCATCACCTTCTGCGGTGTCATGGTCAACCTGATCGTAACGCTTCCGACATCATATGCACTTTCCAGAAGCAATTTCTCCGGAAAGAAACCGATCACCAATTTTTTACCTGATCACCATGTTCTTCGGCGGCGGTCTGATCCCTACCTATCTGGTTATTCAGAGACTGCAGATGCTGAACACGATCTGGGCACTGATTCTTCCGGGATGCTTAAGCGTATACAACATGATCGTGGCAAGAACCTTCTTCAAGTCGAACATTTCGGAAGAGCTGTATGAGGCAGCTGAAATTGACGGCTGCACCCAGGCGAGATTCGTTTTTCCAGATTGCACTTCCGCTTTCCAAAGCGATCATCGCAATTCTGGTTCTGTACTATGGTGTCGGTCACTGGAACTCATACTTCTCAGCACTCGTTTATATTTCGGACAAAGCAAAGTATCCGTTGCAGCTGGTTCTGCGTAACATCCTGATCACGAACCAGACCGCGCTGTCCCAGACAGCAACAACTGCGGCAGCAAGAGCAGCACTGCAGGAAAAACAGCAGCTGATCGACGTTATGAAATACTCGCTGATCATCATCAGCAGTATCCCGGTTCTGGTTATGTACCCACTGGTGCAGAAGCACTTTGTAAAGGGTGTTATGATCGGATCCATGAAGGGTTGATTTACAAGAAGAAGTTTTTTTAAATCGATTTATCTGCCGCACGGGAAACGGCGGTATGTAAATAAAGAGTCCGGACAACGGACAGGCAAAAGCGCTTCCGGCGGGAAAAATGCCGCCGGAACAACACAGGAGGGAAAAATTCATGAAAAGAAAAGCAGTCGCAGCAGTTTTAACTGCAGTAATGGTGGCATCTATGTTTACCGGATGTGGAAGTGATAATGGAAGCAGCTCGGCAAAGAGTGCTTCTGCAGCATCCGCAGCATCCGCAGCAAACGACACCGTGGATGAGGACGGAAAAGTAAACGGCATTATGTATCAGGAAGGTCTTCCGCTGGTAGACGAGGGAGATTACACCTTCTCTATCTTCTGCGATGATTCCAGCGAATCCGGCGAGTTTATCATGCTCGATGAGTTCAAAAAATCAGACCAATGTAGACGTTGACCTGAAAATTTATCCATACGAAACAGCAACGGAGAGACTGAATCTGGATCTGAACTCCGGAGATTACGCGGATGTGATCGGCGGATGGACCTTAAGCGACAATGCAATCCTGACCTATGGTGTAAACCAGGGCGTATTCATTCCGCTGGAAGATTATTTTGAGAAATATTGCCCGAACATTTCTGCGATCCTGGATCTGCCGGGTGTAAGAGAAAAAATGACAGCACCGGACGGACACATCTACACAATTCCGTACGTATGTGCCGATTCAACCGTTGGATACAGCCCATACATCAATACGAAATGGCTGGAGAATGTTGGCATGAGCATGCCGACCACTACAGACGAGTTTGAGGCAGTCTTGAAAGCCTTCAAAGAGCAGGATGCAAACGGCAACGGTGACGCTTCCGATGAAATCCCGTTCTCTACCGACCCGAACAACAAACATATCGAGGCTATGGCCGGTTACTTCGGACTTCCGATGAACAAACTTGGTATTGCAATCCAGAATGAAAAGGTTGTTTACGGCGGTGTCAGCGATACATACCGTGAGTTCCTTTCCTGGTTCCACAAACTGTATGCAGAAGGACTCGTAGACGTAGAGCTTTACACACAGGACAGCTCCACATGGGAAGGTAAAGGAAATCAGGACCTGTACGGCGTTTCCATCGCATACGGAAGCGGAGAGTTTACCGGAATCCCGGCTGCAGAGGAAAGAGGCGATTTCGACTCCATGCCTGTTCTGAACACAGACAAAGACGGAATCTGGCTGCGCGATACGGAAGGCTTCAGCGTATACAGAACCCAGGCTGTCATCACAAACAAGGCAGAGCATCCGGAAATCATCTGCCGCTGGTTTGACAATGCATTCGCACTGGAGAACGGCATCGGCTGCAACAGAGGACCGGTTGGTGTGATTGTAAACAAAGAGGATGACGGATACCATGCGATTGACACCACCACACTGTCTGAGGAAGATCAGGAAAAATATTCCTGGGGCAATCTGTGGCCGCAGTCTCTGCCGAAATATCTGCCGGCAGACTTCGAGTTTGTAGAAGAGCATCCGATGTATGATGAGCAAAAAAGCAACAGAGGAAGCTTATGAGGCAAATCTGACCAAAGAAATTATTCCGTCCTACTGGATTGACTTGGATAAAATTGATACCTTCTCTGATACGAACACAGCAATCAAAGATTTCTTTGAGCAGCAGCAGGCGCAGTTCGTATGCGGCGAGCTTGACATTGACAACGATGCTGACTGGCAGGCTTATGTAGATGGTATGTACTCTCTGGGACTTGAGGACTGGGTAGCAACTCAGGGTATCGAGGAAATCGCGAAATAAATAGGAAAAGGTAATGATATTTCCTATGGAATGGAAAAAAAAGGCATATTACAGTGTAAAACGGTAATATGCCTTTCTTTTTGGGCAAGAACTGATACAATGGGAAGGAACAATAAAGGGGTAATTGGATCGGATAAAAAAAGCTGTGCCCGGAGTCTTTTTTTCTTTACTTTTACGGGAACAAAAAAGAATCCGGGAGCACAAAAAAAGGAGGATCTGGAAGATATGATGCAGGACTGGTTTCGGAACGCAAAGCTGGGCATTTTTATCCATTATGGGATTTATGCGGTGGGTGATGTGTCGGAGTCATGGTCGTTCCACAACGGAAATATCTCTTATGAAGATTACATGAAACAGTGTGAAGGCTTTACGGCGTCGAAGTTTGATGCTAAAAAAATGGGCGGAGCTGTTTCAAAAAGCAGGTGCGCAGTACGTGGTTATGACAGCAAAGCACCATGACGGCGTGGCACTGTTTGACACCGGATACAGTGATTTAAGTGTTGTGAAGAAAACGCCGGCAGCGCGTGACCTTGTAAAAGAGTATACAGCTGCCATGCGTGAGGCAGGTCTGAAAGTCGGCCTTTATTATTCGCTGATCGACTGGTCGGATCCGCGGTATCGCACGGTTTACCCGGAAGGAATGAAAAAAGAAGACTGTCTGAACGATATCTATGGTTCCCCGGCCGGAAAAGAGGAGGAGCCGCAGAAATGGCAGGAGTTTCTGGAATTCAACAATCATCAGTTAAAACGAACTGATGTCGAATTACGGAACGGTGGATCTTTTATGGTTTGATGGTGACTGGGAACGGAGCGCGGCACAGTGGAAGATGCCGGAATTCAGGGAATATCTGCATACGCTGAATCCGAACGTTGTATTGAATTCGAGAATGCAGGGCTACGGAGATTATGAGACACCGGAGCAGGGAATTCCGCTGTACGGACCGAAAGGCGAGTGGGAATTCTGTACGACGATCAATGATTCCTGGGGATATCGTCCATCGGACAATGATTACAAGAGCAGCGGTCAGATTGTGCGCATGTTCTGTGACTGTATTACCCTTGGAGGAAGAATGCTGCTGGATATCGGACCGAAGGAAGACGGAACGCTGGATGAACGCCAGGAGAAAGTTCTTCTGGATCTGGGCGGATGGATTCATGACCATAAGGAAGCGGTATTTGGAACAGAAAAAGGACTGGATTACAATCATTTCCTCGGCGGAAGCACGATTTCGGCGGATAAGAAGACGATGTATCTTTTCGTCTATGATAAGCCGCAGGAGACACTGTGTGTGAAAGGCATTAAAACACCGGTGAAAAGGGTGACGGTTCTGCATACGGGAGAGGAGCTCCGGTTCTCCTACACAGGTTCACTTCCATGGAGCGGTATTCCGGGAACGCTCTGGATCTGGGCCGGAGAGATGAGTATTCATCCGTTTGCAACGGTTGTGAAGGTGGAGCTTGAGGATGAGATCACCTACAATCTGGGACACGGGGAAGTCGTAACCTTTAATGAGTAAAACGATTCGGACAGAGGAGCTTATGAGATGAAGAGAATAATTGGCTATGTAAATACGGCGGACTTAAATCATATGCGAGAAGAGGATGTGCGGGCACTTACCGTGATCAATATTGCATTTGGTCTGATCCGGGACGGAGAAGTTGTATGGGATGCAAAGGATGCACGGGATGGAATGGTATCCATTCGGAAAAGCAATCCGGAGCTGAAGATTGTATTGTCTGTAGGCGGCTGGGGAGCAGACGGCTTTTCCCAGGCTGCAAGAACAAAAGAGGGAAGAGAGCGGTTTGCTGCGAGTGCACTTGCAATTGTGAAGGAGTATGGTCTGGACGGTATTGACATTGACTGGGAGTATCCGGGCACATCGCTGGCAGGAATTGCGTCGGACAGATCGGATAAAGAGAATTATACGCTGCTTCTGGCGGAGCTTCGGAAGACACTGGACGCGTACAGAGAAGGCATGCTTGTAACGACAGCAGTCGGCGGAGATGTTTACTTTGCACTGCAGACAGATATGAAGGAGGCTTCCCGGTATCTGGATTATGTGCAGCTGATGACGTATGATCTGCAGGGCGGTTTCCAGAAGGTGACGGGACATCATGCGGCGCTGTATCACAGTGAGGGAAATTTGTTTGATGCATGTGTGGAGAAGGCAGTGAACGGTTTTGCAAATGCAGGCGTTCCAATGGAAAAGCTGATCCTTGGCGTACCGTTTTATTCCAGAAAATGGGATGGAGTAAAAGGCGCCGGATGCCGCAACGGGCTTGGAATGGAAGCAGAGACGGTCGGAGGATATGGCGGTGACTACGGCGAGCTCAAAGAGAGCTGGATCGGAAAGAGGGGATTTATCCGGTATTGGGATGAGCAGGCGAAGGTTCCGTATCTGTTTGACGGGGAGACATTTATCAGCTATGAGGACTGCGAGTCACTGGGTGTGAAAATTGCGTACCTGAAAGAAAAGGGCATGGGAGGCATTATGTTCTGGGAGTATAAATGCGATCCCAGCGGAGAATTACTTTCATTTATAAAGAAAAACATGTAGCGTAGTGGCCCACAGCCGGTATGTGAAAAGGCTTCTTACTCCGGTGTTCCTGAAGAATCGCAAGGAATCCTTTTTTACATGGCGTCTGCCGCCGGTGGGCGGATGTACGTTGTGGAGACAGATAGGAAAAAGAGAAAGGGATAGATAGAATCATGATCTCAGAAAATTTGAAAAAATATGCAACGGAAAAATTTGAGGGACGGAGAGAGCTTCTGGCTCCGGTGATGCCTGTTATCGAAGAAAAATTGAAACAGTGCAGTGAAGAAGAGGCTGTGCTGATGAAGTTTCTGTATGGTACGATGCCGGTAAGGGATGCGGGAGAATATGGATTTGACCTTTTTCTTTCGTACGTGAAGCATGCGCTGATGCTGCGGGAGAAGGTGGCATGGTGTAAGGAGCTGCCGGAGGATGTGTTTGTAAATTATGTGCTGTATGACCGGATCAATTCCGAGAATATTACGGACTGCAGACCGTTTTTTTACGAGCAGATTATGGGGCGTGTGGCCGGAATGAGTCTTTGGGAGGCAATTCTGGAGATTAATTACTGGTGTGCGGAGCATGCAACGTATGAGGCAACGGACAGCAGAACAGCATCTCCGATGACAATGTATCGGAGTGGAAAGGGACGCTGCGGGGAGGAGTCAACATTTGCAGTTACGGCGTATCGGAGTGTCGGTATTGCGGCACGGCAGGTTTATACACCGAGATGGGCACACTGTGATGACAATCATGCGTGGGTTGAGGTGTTTGTGGACGGCGAGTGGCATTTCCTTGGCGCCTGTGAGCCGGAAGAAGTGCTGGATACCGGCTGGTTCTCCGGTCCGGCGAATCGGGCAATTCTGATTCATACGCGGAACTTCTCGGATTATGTAAAGGAGAGTAACGAGGAGTATCTTGGAAAAGAAGGGGCGCTGTACTACTTTAACCATACAGATTTTTATGGCAGAACGAAGCTGGTGAAGATTCTTGTGAAGGATGAGAATGGAAAACCGGCTGCAGGAGCGCATATTGCGGTTGAAATCCTGAATATGGCAGAGTTTTTCCCGGCTGCAGTGATGATTGCGGATGCGGACGGAGAAGTTCAGATGACACTTGGCCTTGGCGATATCCGGGTACGGGCATTTGACGGAATACGCCGGGCAGAAGCCATGATGAGGATAGAGGAGGAAGATTCGCTGGAACTGGTGCTGCAGGAAGAGGCGGTTCCGTCAGCGGATGATACGTGGCAGACGCTGGAAATCCGGGCACCGAAGGAGGTGCCGGTACGGAATGTCGTTGCCACAAAGGAGCAGAAGGAGCGCAATGCGGCACGGATGGCAGAGGCGGAACGGCTTCGGAAGGCACGGTTTGCAGCATGCTTTGATGAGAAAAAAGCTGCTGCGTATCCGGAAGCGGAAGAGATTTTCCACCGGGCAGGAGAGAATTTTGAGGAGGTTTATACATTCCTTTCCAAAGATGAAAATCCGAACCGGAAGAAGCTGCTGTTTTCGCTGGCATTAAAGGATGCGAAGGACTTGAAGGCATCCGTTTTAGAGGATCATCTCGACTGTGAGCAGGGGGATCTTCCAGAGGAGATTTTCAGGAAGGATCTTCTTTGCCCGCGTATTTTCCTCGAGGAGCTGACGCCATATCGGAGCGTGATCCGCGGATTTTTTTGAGGAAGAGACAAAACACAGCTTTGCGGAGCAGCCGGAACGGATTCTGGATTATCTTAAGAAGAATATTACCTTCCATGCAGAAGAAGAGTATGACACGATCATGGCAACACCGGTCGGCGTCCTTACGATGAAACAGGGAAGTCCTCTGGCGCAGAAGATTCTGTTTGTGGCAATCTGCCGGAGTCTCAATGTAGCGGCAAGACTGAATCCGGTGACACTGGAGCCGGAGTATTACCGTGATGGGGAATTCCACAGTGTGGAAACAGAAGCAGCTGTTTTGAAGGAGGAAACGGAAAGTGCGGTTCTGACACTGCGTGCGGAGGATGGAAGCGCATGGAAATACTATCAGACGTGGACTATCGGAAAGTGGAATGGAACGGTGTTTGAGACGCTGAATTACGAAGAAACCGCATTCAATGGCAAAACACTGGCTCTGACCCTGGAGCCGGGCTGCTATCGTCTGATTACAAGTATGCGTATGCCGAACGGTGACCAGCATGCCGCATACCGCGTGTTTGAACTGAAGGCGGGAGAAGCAAAAGAGATTTATCTGGAAACCGTGAAAAAGGAGCTGGATGAGCTGTTAGAGCACATCGAACTGCCGGAGATCACGCTGGAGGATCTGGATGGAAAGGCGCATACCCTGAACGATCTCACCAAAGACGGCCCGATCCTTCTGGCCTTCCTCGGAACCGGAGAGGAGCCGACCGAGCATGTTCTGAATGAGCTGATCGAAATCGCAGAGAAGTGGAATGCAAAAGACGCTGCCATGGCAGCCGTGCTCCGCACGAAAGCCGACCTGGAAAACACGACTTTCCAGAAAGCCCGCGCAGCAATCCACAACATGTCCCTCTACCTCGACCCATCCGACGACGCCCCGGCGATCGCCGCAAAAAATGGGAATCGATGCAGAAAAACTCCCACTGCTGATCCTCGCATTGCCGGGAAACATCGGCGGACGCGCTTATGCCGGATATAACGTCGGCAGCGTCGGACTGATGCTGCGGCTGATGGAAGAGGCGGCGAAAGCGTAAGTTAATACTCAAAAAACAGGCTGACGCACGAATGCGGCAGCCTGATTTTTTTAAAGAACGCCCAGTTTTTTTCAACTGTGCTACGCCATCTTCATATCCCATAAAATGAATTCCATGAATCCCTGCCTGCTCTGCGGCCTCGACGTTTGCTTTGGTGTCGTCGAGGAATACGCAGCGGTCCGGGGTGAGGGAGAATTTCTGGATCAGGTGCTGGTAGATCTCCGGTTCCGGTTTTGTTAAATGGCAGGTGTAGGAGAAGAGGGTTCCGTCCATGTAGGGGAGGAAGGGCATTTTCTCTTTGGTGCGCTCGAAGAGGTCTCCGGAGTAGTTGGAGAGGATGTAGAGGCGGTAGCCTTTTTCTTTTAAGGAGCGTACCCAGCTTTCTGCATACGGCAGCGGGGTGATGGTTTCCTCGCAGTGGGCGAAAACCTCTTTGATTTCTTCGGTGTATTCCGGGGCGAGGGAGCAGAATCCTTTTACAATCTCCTCCGGTGTGAGAATTCCGCGGTCGAACTGGCGCCAGTAAGGGCCTTCGAAGGTTGCGGCGGCGATTGCTTTCGTCTTTTCCGGACCGAAAGCAAAGCGTTTCAGATAGGACTCGTAGTCCCAGTTGACGAGTACGCGGCCTACATCAAAAATAATGGTATCAATCATGACTGTTTTTCTCCTTTGTCTGATTTGTCGTTCTCATCGCGGTGCGACAGAACCTTGGCAACCAGCATCATGGCATAGATGAGCACTGGTGCGGTAATTGCACAGTAGAGGCAGACCGTCAGCGCCTTGTGTGCAAACGGCGTGTCGATAAACGCAAAAATCATGGCGCCAAGCCCGAATCCGATCAGGACCGCGATGGAGAGAAGGGCGCCGATCTGTTTGAGTCGTTTCATAAAAATCTCCGATCGTTTACTGAAAATAAAATATAAAGAAACATAACCAAGTGTAGCACAGTTGAAAAGAAACATCCACCGCAAGTTTTAAGAATTTTTTAGAAAAAATTAATGGCGCTTTCGATTGCTTTTTTCCCTCAAAAGGGATAGAGTATTGGCATATACTTTGAAAAAGGAGAAACGAGAACAAAATGGATAAACTGAAAGAAAAAACTTTCCCGCCTGATGTACGGCCGCTACGGCATCGATCAGCTGGGCAATTTTATGATGTGGGCGGCAGTTGCCATGATGATTTTCGGAGCGGTTGTACGGAGCTCCCTTATCTACACCCTGGCACTCGTCCTGATCGTCTGGGCGGATGTGCGCATTATGTCCAAGAACCATTCCAAACGGTATGCGGAAAACCAGAAATTCCTGGAACTGAAAAACCGCGTCGTCGGATTCTTCCGAGGCGGAACCCGTGCATTCAAGGATAAAGAGCACTGCTACTTCCGCTGCCCGTCCTGCCATCAGCAGGTGCGTGTGCCGAAAGGAAAAGGCCACATCGAGATCCGCTGCCCGAAATGCGGAACAAAATTCATCAAAAACACCTGATAAAAAGGAGCAGTGCGATTCATGTTTGGTTATGTGACCATCCGAAAGGATGACCTGAAAGTCAAAGATTACAACAAATATCAGGCATACTACTGCGGTCTGTGTCAGGATATCAAAGAGGCGTATGGAAAAAAGGGTCAGGCGATGCTGACGTTTGATATGACATTTCTTTCCATCCTGCTGACCGGGCTTTATGAGTGTGAGACAAAAGAAGAGGAGCATTACTGCTTTCTTCATCCCGGCAAAAAACATAAATGCCTGCGGAATAAATACACAAAATACTGCGCAGACATGAACGTGCTGCTCGCCTATTACAATCTGCTGGATGACTGGGAGGACGAGAAAAACTACGCGGCGTTTACAGCGGCAAAGGCTTTGAAAAAATCTGTGACACGCATCGAGGCATCGTATCCGCGCCAGACGAAAGCAGTGCAGGATTACCTCGAAAAGCTGCATGCATGCGAGAAGGAAAACAATCCAGACCTCGATCTTGCGGCAGGCTATACCGGAGAGGTGATGGCGGAGATCTATATTCCGGAGGAGGACATCTGGAGCGATGATCTGCGCCAGGTCGGCTTTTACATCGGAAAATTCATTTACCTGATGGATGCGCTTGATGACGTGGAAAAAGATAAAAAGAGCGGAAACTACAACCCGTTTCTGTCCATCGCAGATCAGCCGGACTTCGAGGAAAACGCAGAAAAAATCCTGCTGATGATGACGGCGGAAGCGTCGCGTGCATTTGAAAAACTTCCGATCCTGGAAAATGTAGACATTCTGCGAAATATATTGTATGCTGGTATCTGGGAAAAATACGAAATGCGAAAAAGCGCAAAAGAGCGCCAAAAAGAGGAGAAATAAAGACTGATGACAGATCCATATGAGGTGCTGGGCGTGTCCCGCGGGGCTTCGGAACGATGAATCAAAAAACGCATACCGAAAACTCAGCCGGACGTATCACCCGGATGCCAATATCAATAATCCGAATAAAGCAGAAGCAGAGAAAAAGTTCAAACAGGTGCAGCAGGCGTACAAACAGATCATGGATGAACGCGAGCACGGCACCTCGTACCAGAGCGGAGGTTCGTCGTATGGCGGAGATGCTTACGGCGGCTATGGCCCGTTCGGCGGCTTCGACCCATTCGGCGGCGCGTACGGAAACGGCGGCTCCGCACGGAATGATTATGGAAATTCCGAGCAGGAAATGCGGCTGCAGGCGGCAGCCAACTACATCAACAGCGGCCACTTCCGCGAGGCGATGAACGTGCTGAACGACATTTCCGACCGCAGCGGAAAATGGTATTTCCTGCATGCGATCGCAAATTCGCGCCTCGGCAACAACATCAATGCCGTGCAGGATGCCGAGATGGCAGTCAAATTAGAACCGCAGAATCTGCAGTACCAGCAGCTTTTAAACCAGCTCCAGGGCAGCGGCCAGTGGTATTCCGACATGGGAAGCGGCTACGGCTATGAGAGAAGCGCCGGCGATCTCGGCAAATGGTGCTGCGAGTGCATGGCGATCAATGCGATCTGTAATTGCTGCTGCTGCGGCGGACGGGGATTTTTCTGCTGCTGATGAAAACGAAGTGTATAAAAACAAAAATACCGGGGAGAATAGGACTATCATCGAAATTCCCCTGTTCGATGAGACAGACAAAAGAAGAATAAGGAAATACTTATCCTCCCCTTAAAGACCCCGCTGCGGCCGCAAAAAACGGTCCGCCGCGGGGTCTTCCTTGTCATTTTCCGTACATCGAAAGTCCTTGTGTTTCCTGTCAAAACAGATTATAATGAAAGAGATCGCAATCATGACCGGAAGCCCGATTAGATTCAGAAAAATACGGCACGGATCAGATAAAGAAAACAGAAAGAGAGAAAAGCTATGGAACGAAAAACAGCATGGAATGAGTACAAGGAAAAAAAGATATGAAAAAGCTGGAAAAATTAAAACGCCGGCTACCGCGCATTCCTGGACAACGGAAAAACAGAGCGCGAGTGCGTAAAAGAGAGCGTGCGCCAGGCGGAAGAGGCTGGATACGTAAACCTTGACACTTACGTAAAAGAAAACCGTGCATTAAAACCAGGCGACAAAGTTTACGCCGTATGCATGAAAAAAGCCATCGCACTGTTCCAGATCGGAACAAGACCGCTGACCGAAGGTATGAACATCCTCGGCGCACACATCGATTCCCCGCGTCTCGATGTAAAACAGAACCCGCTGTATGAGGACAACGGATTTACATATCTCGATACCCACTACTACGGCGGTATCAAAAAATGGCAGTGGGTAACCCTTCCACTTGCCATCCACGGTGTGGTAGCGAAAAAGAACGGCGAAGTCGTTGATGTTGTGATCGGTGAGGACGACAACGATCCGGTATTCTGCGTGACAGACCTTCTGATCCACCTCTCCAGAGAGCAGCAGACAAAACCGGCAAACACTGTTGTAGAGGGCGAAAACCTTGACCTTCTGATCGGAAGCCAGCCGCTCGAAGGAACTGAGAAAGAGGCAGTCAAAGCCATGACCTTAAAACTCTTAAACGACAAATACGGCATCGAAGAAGAGGATTTCCTCTCAGCAGAGCTTGAGATCGTACCGGCCGGAAAAGCACGTGAGCTTGGTATGGATGCCAGCATGATCCTTGCATACGGCCAGGATGACCGTGTATGCGCATACACCTCTCTTGTTGCAATGCTCGAAGTAGAAGCACCGGAGAAGACCTCCTGCTGCCTGCTCGTAGACAAAGAGGAGATCGGAAGCGTCGGCGCAACCGGTATGCAGTCTCATTTCTTCGAGAACACCATGGCAGAGCTGCTTGCACTTGCAGGCGAGGGAACAGAACTGGCCCTTCGAAGATGCCTTGCTTCCTCCAGAATGCTCTCTTCTGATGTCAGCGCAGCATTTGATCCGCTGTATGCAGCAGCATTTGAGAAGAAAAATGCAGCCTTCTTCGGAAAAGGTATCGTCATCAACAAATTTACCGGTTCCGGCGGAAAAGGCGGTTCCAACGATGCCAATGCAGAGTATGTCGGAGCACTCCGCGCTATTTTCGATGATGCCAAAGTAAACTGGCAGACCGCAGAGCTTGGTAAAGTTGATGTCGGAGGCGGCGGAACCATCGCTTACATCATGTCCCTGTACGGCATGGAAGTCATCGACTCCGGTGTACCGGTATTAAGCATGCATGCTCCGTGGGAAGTAACCAGCAAAGCAGATATCTACGAGGCAAAGAAAGCCTATGTAGCATTCTTAAAGAACGCATAAGAATCTAATGCAAGATATGAGGAGGTTTGAATCGTTTGGACAGTGACATAGTCGGCAGTATTCTTTTGCAGGTCGTATTGATAGCGGTCAATGCGGTATTTGCCTGCGCGGAGATCGCTGTGGTCTCCTGTAACGACGCTAAACTGGAAAAAATGGCACAGGAGGGAAACAAGAAAGCGGCAAAGCTGTTCCGTCTGACGGAGCAGCCGTCGCGTTTCCTCGCAACCATACAGGTTGTCATCACTCTCTCTGGATTTTTAGGAAGTGCTTTTGCGGCAGAAAACTTTTCGGGCAGATTCGTCTCGGTCCTGGTGGATGCGGGCGTGCAGATCCCGGAAAAGACGCTGGATGCCATTGCCGTCGTGCTGATTACGCTGCTTTTATCCTATATTACCCTGATTTTCGGTGAACTCGTGCCAAAGCGTCTTGCGATGCACAACTCTGAGAAAATCGCACTTGGCGTATCCGGTCTTGTGACCACCGCCTCGAAAATTTTTGCCCCGCTGGTCGGACTTTTAACGGTATCGACAAACGGTATTCTGCGCCTTTTCGGCATTGACCCGAACGAGGACGATGATCAGGTAACAGAGGAAGAAATCCGGATGATGGTAGATGCCGGCAGCGGAAAAAGGTACCATCGACAACGAAGAAAAAGATATGATTCAGAACGTATTTGAGTTCGATGATCTGACGATCGACGAAATCTGCGTCCACAGGACCGATGTGGATCTTCTGTGGGTGGAGGATTCGATTGAGGAGTGGGAGCAGCTCATCCATGAGAGCCGCCACTCGTATTACCCGGTCTGCGGCGAAACTGTGGACGATATCATCGGCGTTCTGGATGCCAAGGATTATTTCCGGCTTCGCACCAAGGACCGCGATCATGTCATGAAAGAAGCAATCAAACAGCCTTATTTTGTTCCTGAAAACATCAAGGCTGCCACGCTGTTCCAGAACATGAAAAACGACCGGCAATTATTTTGCCGTGGTTCTGGATGAGTACGGCGGCATGGATGGAATTATCACCGTGCGTAACCTGATCGAGCAGCTTGTCGGGGACTTGAATGATGAGGCGGAGATCGGGCAGCCATCGGAAATTGAGCTGATTTCCACAGACACCTGGAAAATCATGGGAAGTGCCTCGTTGGATGATGTGGCGGAGGAACTGAAGATCAAACTGCCGGTCGATGAATATGAAACGTTCGGCGGCTACATTTTCGGCGAACTCGGTGCGGTTCCGGATGACGGCAGCCAGTTTGAACTCGAGACCGACGATCTCTGGATCAAGGTCATGCGGGTCAAAGAACACCGCGTGGAAAATACGGTGGTAAAGAAACTGCCTCCGAAAGAAAAAGGAGAGCAGGAGGAACGTAAGGAGAGGGAATGAAACGTGAATTGGATACAGCAGACCGGAAAATTGTGGAACTGCTGCAGGAAGATGCAAGGCTTCCGCTCAAAAGTATTGCAGACAAGGTAAGTCTCACTTCGCCGACGGTATCGGCGAGAATCGACCGCCTGGAAAAGGACGGGGTGATCACCGGCTACCGCGCGAGTGTGAACCCGGAGGTTTTCGACTATCGGATCAAGGCATTCATCAATCTGGAGGTTGAGCCGGTGCGGAAAAAGGAATTCTATCCGTACATCACCGACTGTCCGAATGTGATCGAGTGCAACTGCGTGACCGGCGACTATTCGATGCTGATGGAGGTTGTGTTCCACACGACATCTGAGCTGGATCAGTTTATCGGCCAGCTTCAGCATTTTGGAAGAACGAAGACGCAGATCGTGTTCTCTACATCGGTGGAACACAGGGGAATTCCGCTCGGCGATACCAGAATCCCGATTCTGGAGCAGGAAGAAGAAAAAGGTTGATTTTCTGCGGACTTTCCGATATACTAAAGCGTGTTACAAAAACCGGAATCCCGCTAGGGGACGGCGCGAAAAAACGCGCTCAGAGAAACAGATAAAGGATGGATAATAACATGAGTTTATTACAGAATTGGCGTGATATCGCCTATAATCAGGAAGCAGACAAAAAACAGCTCCAGCAGTTCTGGACCAATTATTTCCTGATTGAGAAAAACATTTACGAGCAGCTTCTTTCCAACCCGGATGAAGTGGTAAAAGGAACCGTAAAAGAGCTGGCAGAGAAATACAAAGTGGACGTTATGACCATGGTTGGTTTCCTGGACGGCATCAACGACAGCCTTGTGATCCCGAACCCGATCGAGGAGATGGAAGAGGATACCGTTGTTACACTGGCTTACGATAAAGAGCTTCTGTACAAAAACATGGTAGACGCAAAAGCAGACTGGCTGTACAACCTGCCGATGTGGGATGAGATCTTCACAGAAGAGCAGAAGAAAACGCTTTACATGGAGCAGGAAAAAATCCGGCACTGTAAATCAAAGGCAAAAAAATCGGAAGAAACGATCCATGCCCGTGCGGAAGCGGAAAGAAATACAAATACTGCTGCGGTAAAAAACGCATAAGAAAGAATTTTCGAGAAGAGACCGGGAAGCCGAAAGTTGAAAGGCTTTCGCGGTCCTTTTTTTCTAGGAAGAGGGAGAAGCAGGATGCAGGAGACGGTAGTTTATCTGGAAAAAAATTACACAGCCGGAGGGCGTAAAAAAAAAGAGCTGGAACGGGAACTCTCGCAGTGCGGATGGGAGCTGTTCCGGATGGGAATGCAGGAACAGTATGGGCTGGATGGAGAAAAGATAACGATCGAACGGAATGTGCACGGAAAACCGTACCTGCCGGGGCATCCGCAGATCTGTTTTAATATTTCTCATTCGGGGGAATACGCTGCCTGCGCTTTTGCTTCCATTCCGATCGGCATGGATCTGCAACAGCACCGCCGCGCTGCCTGGGAGCGCATGGCAGAACGGTATTTTTCCGCCGAAGACCAGAAACGCCTTGCCGCAGCGGAGAATGCTGAAACGCTGATTTTTCCGGATCTGGACCGAGGAGGAGAGCTACGGCAAGTGGAGGGGAACCGGTCTTTCGGGTTCTCTTGGAACGGAAAAGAAAGAGGGCCTCTGCACGCATTTCAGTCCGGAGAAAGGATATGAAGGCGCCGTCTGGGCAGCGGAGCCCGTGAAAATCTGCATGAAAAGAATAGAACCATAAAAACCGTGCATAACCTGTCCCGCCATCTCATATATATAACGATAAGAGGTGGTGAAGATGAAAAGGACAGGAAGACAAAAGGATATTGTTACGCCAGAGAAAAAACAGGAGCAAAGGGAACTTTTGCGCCTGTTTTCTGCGAATATACGGAAAATTCTGAAAAACACAGATCTGCTGGCCGATGACCTGCAGGAAATCCGTCTGCGGACCGGCGCGCCGCTTCTGGTGGTCGCAAAGGATCAGGAGTACTTTCTGACCCCGGACGGAGCACTGACCGGGGAGTGGGAGAAAGGTTATCCTGTCTCACCGACGGATATCCGCGATACGATGGATTACATAGGAAGTTTTTCCCCTCTACGCCTACGAGGATGAACTGCGGCAGGGTTTTTTCGACCGTGGAGGGCGGCCACCGGATCGGCATTGCCGGAAAGACGGTAATCGAAGGGGAAAAGGTGAAAGGCATCAGCCATATATCCTGCATCAACGTGCGGGTTGCTCATGAGAAAAAGGGCTGCGCGGACCGAGTGATGCCGTACCTTTGGGAAGACGGCCGTTTCCTGCACACCCTGATTGTCTCCGCACCCGGCTGCGGCAAAACGACGATGCTGCGCGATATCATCCGCCAGATTTCGGACGGGGAGTCGCCGTATCCGGGGCTGACCGTCGGTGTGGTCGATGAACGGAGCGAGATCGCAGGCTGCTATCTCGGCGTTGCGCAGAATGATGTCGGCATCCGCACCGATGTGCTCGACTGCTGTCCGAAGGCGGAGGGCATGATGATGCTGATCCGCGCCATGTCGCCCGATGTGGTGGCAGTCGATGAGATCGGAACGGGCGAGGACATCCGTGCGATCGAGTCCGTCGTTAACTGCGGGTGCAAGCTGCTCGCGACCGTGCATGGCAATTCCATGGAGGATATGAAGCAGAAGCCTCTCCTGAACCGCCTCGTGGAATCCCACGTTTTCGAGCGGTACATCGTGCTGGATGCGAAACCCCACGCCGGAAGCGTACAGGCTATTTTTGACGGAAGAGGAACGACACTGTACCGAAGGGAGGCGTTTCTGTGATGCGGCTTGCAGTTTTACTGGCGGCTTCTCTTGCCTGCGTCGGGATCGGCTTTGCAAAGAGTGCGGCGCTGTCGGCCCATGTGAAAGATCTGGAAACACTGCAGAAAATTATCCAGTATCTGCGTGGAGAGATTGTGACGGCGGCTTCCCCGCTGCCGGATGCGTTTTGGGAGACGGGAAGGCGGATGCGGGATCCGTACCGGGAATTTTTTACAGGATATTTCCGAGGATATGCGCCGCCCGGACGGAAAGACACTGCCGGCGATTCTGGAAGAGAATACGGCAGTCCACCTGGCGGACACACGCCTTACAAAAGAAGAAAAAGAAGAGCTGCAGGAGGCCGGATGCAGCCTTGGCACCGGGGACCGCGCCATGCAGAAGGCGAATCTGGACCGGTATGAGGCACGCCTTGTGCAGCGGATCGCGGAACTGCAGAAAGGATTGCCGGAAAGGAAGAGGCTCTGTCAGAGTCTTGGAATCATGGGAGGCCTTTTTTATTTTGATTCTGGTTTAGGGCGTGTCTGAAAACGGAGGAGCAGGCGTGGAGGTCGGGATTCTATTTAAAACTCGGGGCAGTCGGGATTCTGGTATCGGTCCTGTGCCAGGTATTAAAACACAGCGGCCGGGAAGAACAGGCATTTCTTGCAAGCCTTGCCGGTCTTGTGCTGGTGCTGTTCTGGATTCTTCCCTATATTTCCGCGCTGTTTGAGGACATCAAACAACTGTTTACAATTTAAGAGCAGGGAGAAAAAACGGAGGGGATCATATGGATATACTTCGGATCGCTGCGCTTGGTACGGCGGGCGTGCTGCTTGGAATCACAGTAAAGGGAGCAAAGCCGGAATTTGCCCTTCTTGTGACGGTCGGTGCCGGCCTCTGCATTCTTGCCGGGACCGTCGGAAAAATGCAGTATCTGCTCGGCATGCTCGCACAAATGAAATCGTATCTCCCGGTGGACTCATCGTATCTGAATACGCTGCTGAAAATGCTTGGGATCACGTATGTGGGGCAGTTTTCCGCCGGGATCTGTAAGGATGCGGGCTATTCTTCCATTGCAGGGCAGATTGAACTGTTCGCCCGCCTGGCGGTCCTTGCCGTCAGTATGCCAGTGCTGCTCGCTCTGCTGGAAACGGTTCATGATTTTCTGTAAAAAAGCCGGATGGGGCATGGCGCTGCTTTTTCTGTGTCTCATTTTCGGAACGGGAAGAACGCAGAAAATCGAAGCAGCGGTACAAAACGTGCCGGAGAGCCTGGAAGAAGAATCACGTTTGGACACCGTAGGAACAGATCAGGAGACGGAGCGTGCGGCGGTCAGAGAAAAGAAAGGACAGCAGGAGAAAGAAGCGGGGGATACCGAAACGGATCAGGCAGCAGCAGCGCAGGACGAACTTCTTGCAGAACTCGACTTCGATGCAATCCAGCAGGAAGTGGACAGCCTGCTGTCCAGCCAGCAGTTTTCTTTTGCCGGTACGGTGCGTTCTCTTTTGCAGGATGGCGATCCCTTCCGCATTTTCCGTGCCGGAAATGCCGTTCTCTCCTGTGCCAAAACAGCATTCCTTGCGCAGAAGGGGCTGATGAAGGAGCTGTTTCTCCTCGTTCTGGCAGGCGCGGTGCTCGGCAGTTTTTCTTCTCTCTTTGAAGGAAAACAGGTCAGGGACGCCAGGTTTTTATATGGTCTATCTGCTTGCGCTTGCACTGATTCTGAAAAATTTCCAGTCGAGCGGGGAAAACCTGAAAGCTGTCATCACATCGCTGGTCGCTTTTATGCGGATCCTGACGCCATCCTACTATCTGGCGGCCGCGGCCGCCGGTGGTGCATCATCAGCCGTGATGTTTTATCAGATGCTCCTTCTAGTGATTCTGGCTGTCGAAAAGCTTCTGCTCGCCCTCGTCCTCCCGATGATCCATATCTATCTGCTCATCGCCCTTGTAAACGATCTTTCCGGCGAGGAGATTTTGTCCCATATGACAGAGCTGCTGGAAACCTGCGTGAACGGCCTTTTAAAATCGTCGCTCGGCGTACTTGTGGGAATGCAGATGATCCGGAATCTGATCGCACCGGCGCTCGATTCCCTGCGGCAGATGGCACTCTGGCGGACTGCCGGAATGATTCCCGGCATCGGAAATGCGGTGAATGCTGTAACCGAGTTGGTGGCAGGCTCCGCGGTGCTGATCCGCAACTGCTTTGGCGTGACGGCAATGCTGGTACTGCTCGCAGCAGGCATGGTCCCCGCCGTTCAGCTTCTCGTTTCGGGTCTTTCCTTCCGCCTTCTCGCCGCGGCGGCGCAGCCCGTCTCGGACAAGCGGATCGCGGGATGTCTTGCGGCGGCAGGAAAAGGATATGCGATGCTTCTGCGTCTCCTTCTGACCGTAGAAGTCCTGTTTCTGCTGACGATTGCAATCCTGGCGGGAACTTTTTCCTAGAGCGTGTCTGAAAAAGGCTTTTCGCAAACTGGGGCTTGCAGATTGCGGAAATGATTTTTCAGACATGCTCTAGCATGTAGTTGGGCAGGCAGCGGCGGGAGGCGGCATGGTAGAAGAGATTCTGCAGTGGCTTAAGAATATTTCAATTTTTCTGAATTTTTATGACAACTGTGCTGAACCTGATCCCGGAGAAGGAGGACAAGAAGCCGGTTCAGATTTTTTCTTGGAATTGTGATGGTACTGACTTTTTTTCCAGCCCGTGCTAAAAGCGGGAGGTTTGGAGCAGAAAATGGCGCAGACGCTCGACCGTCTGACGCTGGAAGAGGAGGCAGCAGCAATGGAAAATGTACAGATTCGTGCAGAAAGCTTTGAAAAACAGTATTACGTGGGCGCCTGGGAAAAAGAGACGGAGCGCCAGATCCGGATGTATCTGTCAGAGAGCGGCATTACCCGGGGGCAGCCGTTTCGGTAACGCTGGAGCCGGGAAACACCGGTGAGGCAAAAGAGATCCGCATTGAAGCGCCGATGCGGCAGACGAGCATTTACCGCGAAGAACGTAAAAAACAGCGGGAAATGCTCGATGAAAAGCTGACAGAGATCAAAAGTGATTTTAAGTGAGGTCTACGGAACCGATCCGGCGCATATTATGGTAGAGATTTCGGAATAGGCCTATGAGGGAAAAGGCAGCGGCGGTTTTTCCGGAAACAGAAAAAGGAGCAGTGGATGCTGTACTTCCTGCTGGCGGCAATCGGCGTTGTCCTGCTGCTGCCGACGGGAACGAAAAAAGACCAGTGAGGAGACAGAACAGCCGCAGGAGACGGCTGCGCGTCCGGCGGGGGATGCGGGACTTTCGGTGCAGGAGGAGATGGAACAGCGCCTTTGTGACGCACTTTCCCAGATGGACGGTGTGGGCGCAGTGCACGTCGTGGTGACGCTGGAATCCACAGGAAAAAGATTGTGGAAAAAGATG
>ENA-OQHD01000103-OQHD01000103.1-human-gut-metagenome-genome-assembly--contig:-NODE-103-length-36934-cov-4.605917_pt1 | contig 36934 bp, 37 predicted proteins | sample MGYA00242560_ERZ504711 | MGnify/ENA primary metagenome ERZ504711 (study PRJEB26092, sample SAMD00036198) | human gut metagenome | host: Homo sapiens | study: EMG produced TPA metagenomics assembly of...
TCCGGCCCCGAAGATACGCGACACATCAACAAGTGGCTTGCCTGCAACTGCTTCGGCGACTACTACACGCGCGGTGGCTTGAGCACGCGTGAGCGTGAAATGATCACGTTGTGCTTCCTTGCCGCGCAGGGCGGTTGCGAGCCGCAGCTGACGTCTCATGCGAAGGCCAATATGGGCGTAGGCAATGAGAAGGCATTTCTGATTGCCGTTATTTCGCAGTGCATGCCGTATATCGGGTATCCGCGTACGCTGAATGCGATTCGTTGCATCAACGATGCAGCGGAGCAGATGCAAGGCTGATTGCGGTAGGATTTCGTTCGCTTCAGTACGAAAGGGGCTGTTTGCCAGTCACGATTGGATTGGCAAACAGCCCCTTATATGTTTTTTACAAGCGCGCTACGCGTGTGCGAGCATCACTCGCCCCATACGTCCTTGGCGACGGACTGCACGAGCGCGATCTTGGCCCACTGCTGCTCTTCGGTAAGCTTGTTGCCTTCCTCGGTGGACGCGAAACCGCACTGGGTGGACAGGCACAAGCGGTCAAGCGGCACATACTGGGCCGCTTCGGCAATGCGAGCCTTGATCACTTCCGGATCCTCAAGTTCCGGCTTCTTGGAAGTGATCAGACCGAGCACAACCTTCTTATCTCCGGAAACCTTGGCGAGCGGCTCGAAGTCGCCGGAACGATCATCGTCGAACTCCAGGTAGTAGGCGGCGACGTTTTCCTTGCCGAAAAGCACGTCGGCCACAGTGGCGTATCCGCCGGCGGAAGCCCACGTGGAGTGGTAATTGCCACGGCAGTCGTGCGTGGTGATCACCAGATCCTCTGGCAGATCCTCGATGGCGGCGTTGTTCATGGCGGCATACTGTTCCTGCATGGCGGCGAACTCATCGGCGGTGTAATGCTGGTTGAAGTTCGGATCACAGAACATGCCCCACGTGCAGTCATCCAGCTGAACATTGCGGCAGCCGGCCTCATACAATGCCATGATCAGACCATGGAAGGCCTTGGCGTTGTCGTCGGCAAGCTCGTCGTAATCCTTCTGGGTGTCGCCGTAGAACTCGTGCACGGAAGCGATGTTCTCCGGGCGGAACAGCTCCGCATACAGCTGTGCCGGAGCCGGAATGGTCTGGCGTGCAATGGCGGTGTCGTCTTCGAACTGCTTGATGAACTTGAAATGCTCAACGAACGGGTGGGCCGGGTCGAAGGCGATCTTGCTGGTCAGGCGTGCGGATTCGGCGCGGGTCTCCTCATCGTGGAAGAAATAGCCCTTGTCCATCGACACCTTTTCCACGCCGGCGAAGCCCCACATGCAGTCGAGATGCCACCAGCCACGGCGGAATTCACCGTCGGTGATGACGTGCAGACCGGCGGCCTTCTGCTTGGCGACCAGTTCGGTAATGGCATTATCTTCCACGGCCTTGAGTGCGGCCTCGTCAATCTTGCCTGCTGCGAAATCGGCGCGAGCCTGCTTGAGTTCTGCCGGACGCAGGTATGAGCCGACCACGTCGGCGCGGAACGGCGCGTTCTGGGAATACGTCATTGGATGCTCCTTGTTGTGCTGTCAGTGAAAATACCTAGGGAAGACTAGTCAATCCTTCAGAAAAATGCACGATTACGTCGGGAATATGAGACAGGCGCATTATAGTGTTTTGCGATTGAACGACATATGATTCGGGGGGTTTGATATGAGTGATGGGACCGGGCGGCAGGCAATGGCAGCGCAAAGTGGTACGTCGGATAATCCGAAATCCTCCAATCAGGAATCATCGAAAAAGCCGAAAACGCTCGGCAAATATCTGTTGGTGTCGGCAACGCAAACCATTGTGGAATTCGGATCGTTCACCTTGCTGCATGTGCTTTCCGTACCATCCGCCATCGCGAACGGCGTGGCCATCGTGCTGTCGGCTTCGTACAACTTCCTGATGAACCGCAATGTCACGTTCAAATCGTCCAGCAATTTCGGCCGTAGCGTGGCTTTGTTCATGCTGCTGTGGGTTTGGAATTACCTGTTCGGTTCGATCATGCTGGCATGGCTGCCTTCCGCATTCGGATGGAATGCGGTGTTGGTGAAGTTCCTGACTATGGCATGTCAGTTCGCGTGGGGCTATCCGCTGTGCAAGGAAGTGATTTTTCGCTGAACCTGCAAGCGTGTCAATCCGGGTGGCACCCTATGACAGCACCCTATGTATGATTGAATATGTCTTGTATTAACTCCAGAAAGAAATGGAAAGGCAATGAACGAATCGCAAGATTCCAACGACAGTAGTACGAGCAATCCGAACGATATTCGCCAACAGGAGGCAGAACATCAAGGAGCGGCCGTAAAAGCGGCGCTCGGAGCCAACATTGGTGTGGCCATCGCCAAGCTCGCTGCGGCGTTCTTTACCGGATCGTCCGCGATGCTTTCCGAATCGGTGCATTCCATCGCCGACTGTTCCAACGAAATCGTGCTCATGGCAGGCGGTCGCTTCTCCAAGCATAAGACGGACGGCGATCATCCGTTCGGTCTGTACCGCGCCAAATATCTCGCTTCGTTCGTAGTGGCGACGCTGCTGTTTTTCGTCGGTGGTTTCTTCTCCACTTCGGAGGCGGTGAAGAAATTGTTCGCCATTGCCGAAGACCCCGCACTGCGTGACGTCAACCAGATGGAACTGCTGGTGGCGTTTATCGTGGTGTTTATCAGCGCTTGTTTGGAAGGCTACGGCCTGCATCAAAGCATCAAGGAAGCGAACGAGCGTATGGAGCGCACGGGTGTGGCCCATATGGGTGTGTTCCGATTTTTGGAGGCGTACCAAGTCGGCGGAGCTTGCGTCCGTCATTATGGAAGACACGCTTGCTTTGATCGGCTTGGCATTCGCAGGGGCTGGCATCGGTCTTGCGATTCTGTTTGATAATGAGATATTTGATGCATTCGGCGGTTTGATGGTTGGTCTTGTATTGATTGCGGGATCGTTGCTGCTCATGTTCAAATCCGGTTCGCTGTTGATTGGTGAGGCCGTCGATTCGGATACGCGCAAGAAGATTGAGCAGGCTGTTATTTCAACGCCTGGTGTGGAACGACTGCTGAATATGCAGACCGTGCATATGTCCGAGGATGACATTCTGCTGTGCGTCAAGGTGCAGACCAGCAAGCTCGACCGCGATTACGATGTTGAAACCGTGAACAAAATCGAACGAAGCGTGCGTACCGCGCTGCCGTGGTTCCGTTTCGAAATCTACGTAGAGCCCGACCTCTACCGCGCCGACCACAAAATCGTCTCGTAGTGGTGTGCGGTGTACCTATGGTTATGAGACGTAGAGTATGAGGCGACGATACGGTTTTCAGGAGGAGCTGGCATTCCGATGAGTTCGGAGTGCCAGCTCCTCCTTTTCATGTGCTTTCTTGTTATGCGTCTCCTTGAGCCCATACATATGCATCCTTTCCAACATCCGAGCTTTAGCCTCATCAACCTCGGCGCGAGTAATGCCGCTATCCAGTATGAACTGCTCAATGCTATAGCTCATTACATTTCCTTTCGTATGATTCCTCTAATCTAATGGATTACCCCCAATATCTAATAGATCGTAAAACCCGTTTTCTTGAAGCAAAGGCGTCTAGGTGGAGGTATGTCTCGGATGCGATTGGTTTGTTTATCGCGAGATGCGAGACACACTTACCCCCCCCCTAAAGTGGTAGGGTGGGTGGTGCATTCGGGGACGCATGCGCCCCTGTCATAACGCTCCGGGAGACAGGATGGAGAAAATGGAGAATATGGAGAATCCGAAGAAACTGGCCGTTGCGACCATCGCAGGCTTGACCGAGGTGGCCGGTATGGCCGCGCCCGCCATGGCAGATGAGACGGCCGCCGATCCGACGGTGGGCCAGACCCAGTCGGCCGATCCGACGAAGGATGCGCTCGACAAGGCCAACACGGCCGTATCCGAATCCCAGACCGCTTATGATAATGCCCAGCAGAATGTGCAGGACGCTCAATCCAAGGTGGATGATGCGTATGCTTCCGACCCGGCCACGAATGCGGCGCAGTCCGAACTGGATGCCGCCCAGTCGGCTAAGAAGGATGCCGACCAGTCGGCGGCTGACGCGCAGGCCGATGTGGATGACGCCCAGGCTGCTCTGGCTGAAGTGAACGCCACGCTGAAGACAGCCGAAACCGCATTGGCCACGGCGAAGTCCGACGCGGAATCCGCGCAGGACGCGTACGACAAGGCCCACAAGGTTGTCACCCCGTCGAAGGATACGACCATCACGGTTGATACTCCGGACAGTGCGAACAGTGCGAACAGGGCGGCCGTGAAGACCTCCACGCAGGCCAAGCTTGGCGACACGGGCGTGGACGTGATGGAGACCGCCGTGTTTACCATTATGGCCGCCGGTACCGCCGGAGCCACGCTCATGCTGAAGCGTCGTGGTGACGGCCGTTACGGTCTTATGGCACGCCACGCCAAGTAGGTTTTTGCCATAAAATCCTAGAAAATGATGTTCGGATGGGAACGAACGATTCCCATCCGCATTTTTCCTAAAACGTATGTGACATAACTCATCGAAAGCACAAGTATGCAGGGAAAACTATCTGAAGTTTCCAACCCGAATATAAGCGATGCCGGGTCAAAGAATGTAACTGAAAACAAGAAGAAGAGCAGAAAGCCTGCTGTGATCGCCGTGGCTTCGGTCGCGGCCGTGGCTGTGCTGGCTGGTGGCGGCTGGTTCGTTTGGAAGACCTACGCGAACCATGAGCTGGCCGAGGCGAGACAGGCGTGTGTGGAAGCGTCGGAAAGCTACCGCAAGGCGGCGGACTCGTATTCCGGGCTGGTGGATGGCGACGCGGCCACAGCCTCCCAGATCACCGTGAAGCAGGTGGCGGATGCGAAGACCGTGGATGCGTTGGCCGAAGCGTTGAAGGCGAACGAGCCTGACGTGGTCGCCTGCGTGGCCGATTCGAAGGCGGATTACGAGTCGAAGACCAGCCTGATTGAAAAGAACACCGGCTGGTACGGGAAACACGAGAAGAGCTTGGAAAACGCGGTCAGGGCCGTGAACGATTCGAAACTGGAGAAGACCGTTTCCGATGCGGAACGGTTGTTGAAGGATTCGGACGGCAAGGTCGCCGATGCGGCGACGCGCGACGAACTGTCCAAGGCAGTCAAGGCCAGGGATGCGGACAAGATCGCGGCCGCGTCGAAGAAGGTCAACGACTCGGTGACGGCGAAGACGAAGGCGGACGAGGAGGCGCAGCGCAAGGCCGAGGAGGAGGCCGCCGCACAGGCCGCCGCACAGGCCCAGACGCAGCAGTCGTATTCGGCGCCGCAACAGTCGTACACGCCCTCGTATTCAGGCGGTTCGACATCGAGTGGCGGCGGTTCCAGCAGCGTGCCGGACTTCGTTCCAAGCAGCGGAGGTCTCGGATGCACGACAGACTGCCCTCCGTCCTCAAGCGATGGATTGATTCACCACTGATTTAGATGACTCTTCTTCTCAAGGGACCCTTCGGGGTCCCATTTTTTCGTATCCGCAGCCTTCCGGGAAAATGTCCAACCCGACACGCCCGAAACCGGGTTGCATAGCAGGTGGCTGACGGAAACGAATCCGATATCGACGTTTGTCGACGGCCGGGCATGTGAAGTGTTCGGACGGGATTTGTTCTCCTGTCCGACCCCACCGGGAGTGGGGTGAACATCTGCAGATGGATCTCTGAAAGGAGACGGAACATTGGGTTCCAAGAACAGTAACGGAAGGCGAAAGACGCTGGCCCTGCTCGCCGCCACGGCGACATTGGCCGGAGGCCTGACCGCCGGCACCGCCTGGGCGGGCGGCGGCGGAGACCAGGGAGGCACCGGCGGAGGCGGCTCGGCCGCGCAGTTCTGGGCCCTACAAGGACGACGCGACGGGCTCGTGGGGTTCCGCGACGGACCTGAACAGCGTGAGCCGCGCCATGGCCTGGAAAGGCGTGACCATGGACGATTCGGCCGGCAAGGCCGCCAAGGCGTTGAGCGACGCGAACGCGGAATGCGTGGCCGGCTTCCGCCAGAGGCATCCGGGCGAGGGCGACGGCGACTGCCGCGTCGTGGCCGTGGCGCGGCGTCCGGCAACGGGCCCACCACCAGCGTGTGGAACGGGTCCGGCGTCTACGACGCGAAGATATGGAAGGACAACTGGTACAAGAACATCGCGCCAAATGAATACCTTTATGCAGGCTCTCAGCACTACCATACCGGCGATGGCTTCAGCGACGATCCGTCGAACAGCGTCGACAAGATCATGGAACGCCATGTCGACTCGACCCGCAGCATCGTCGTGATCGTGCTCGACAAATACCAGCCCGCCCCGCCGAGCTACACGCTGAGCGTGGCCACGAAGGCATCCGGCACGACCACCAAGGCCGGCGACACGCAGAACGTGGCGGACACGGTCACCACCAGCCGTAACGGTAGCTCGATCAGCGAGAACGTGACCGGCACCAGCACGCTCCGCTGGGCCGGCGTGGACGGCACCACCCACAACACATGGAACGGTGATACCGAAGTCACCGCCGAAGGCTACTACTACGCATCCGAGGACGAAACCATCCTCCAGCCCGTCGCACGCAAAGACGGCGAAACCGTCGACCAGATCACCAGCACGCTGAGGTGACTGTGAGCGTCCCGAATCTTCCAGCTACTGGAAGATTCTTCCCGCTGACGAGCACATGAGCGCACCCAAATTCTCCAGTGGGTGGAGGAATCTGCCCATTAACGGTTACGATCGCATGGTCGGCACATGCGAGAAGAATCAGTGGCATGACTGAAGCCGCACATGATGATTATCAGTTGCCCGAAGAATTCGAACACTGTTCGAAACTTGCCCCTGTACGCGATGCGCCTAGCGCGTTGGACCGTGTCAAGCAGGTCGTACGCATTCTGCACGAACCAGGCGGATGCCCTTGGGACGGCGAGCAGACCAATACAAGCCTGCTTAAACCACTGTTGGAAGAAACCTACGAATACATCGACGCCGTGGAAACGAACGATCGCGACAACATGCGTGAGGAACTCGGCGACATGCTGCTGCAATCCGTTTTCCAAGCGCAAGTATGCGCCGTGGATGCGCAGGATCCGTTCGGCATCGACGAAGTGTGCAATCGTCTCGTCGACAAGCTCATCACCCGACATCCGCACGTCTTCCAATCAGACGACGCTACCGACGCTTCCGTACCGGCACCGGAAAATGCGCAAGATACGTTGAAACTGTGGGAAGCGATGAAACAGAAGGAAAAGCATCGCAAGTCCATGCTCGAAGGCATCTCCCACGCGCAAGGCGCATTGCCGCGCGCCACGAAAATCGTATCGAGAGTACACAAATCGCAGTATTGCGATCAGCTTGAAACAGCATTCACAACAAGCGCAAGTCAAATGGACGAACAGCATGATGGCGATCATCCTTACGCTGACGAAATCATCGCCATCATCCGCAAAGCGCAACGTGACGGCGTAGACGTGGAATCCGACCTGCGTTGCCGCCTGCGCGACATAGAATCCGAAATCGAACATATCGAAAGGACCATGAACCATGAGTGACGTCAAAGCACTCGACCCTGCGCTGCTCAAACAGTATTCCACAGACTTCAACGCTGACCGCGCCAATCTGGTGGCAGCCAACGCGGCAGTATCATCCGGTGTGCTCGCCGCAGCCACCGACTATAAGGGCGAGCGCGTGCTGCAGAATGACTTTCTCCATCGAGCTGAAGCAGGGGAGTATCACCAATCAGCGTAGTTCGGGCGTTGTTGGATGTTTGCGGCGCTTAATACGTTGCGTTATGAGTTGATGCATCGTTGGAATTTGGAGGATTTCGAGTTTTCGGAAACCTACCTGATTTTTCTGGGATGCGATGGAGAAGTCGAACACGTATTTGGAGAATGTGCTTGCCACGTTGGATGAGCCGCTGGATAGTCGTGTGTTCGAGGCGATTAATTATGGTCCGGCCGATGATGGTGGTTGGTGGCAGATGTTCGCTGATTTGGTGAACAAGTATGGTTTGGTGCCGAAGAGTGCTTATCCGGAGTCGGCTAATTCGAAGAGTTCGGATGCGTTCAAGCAGTATTTGAATACGAAGCTACGTGAGTTCGCGTCCGATTTGCGTGACCGTCATGCGGCTGGAACGTCGTTGGATGAGTTGCGTGCGTTGAAGAATGCGGATATGGCTACGGTGTATCGCATGTGTGCGATTGCATTGGGTGAGCCTCCGGAGCGTTTTGATTTTCTTGCGCGTATGAGCGATGACAAGGATGACGGCAAGAAGAAAACCACGGGGGAGGGGCCGTCTGAAAAGGCTGCGAAAACCGGTAAGGATGAGCGTCCGCAGATTCGTGAATTCGGTATCACTCCGATGGAGTTTTATAAGAAGTACGTGCCGGTGGATGTGAACGATCTGGTCACGTTATGCAATGTGCCGATGGAGAGTCGCCCGTTTGGCAAGCGGTATCGTATTCGTTTTTCCGCCAATGTGGCGGAAGCGGGTGATATGGAGTTTGCGAACGTGCCTCTTGACGTGTTCAAGAAGGCTGCTGTGGACCAGATCAGTGACGGTCATCCGATTTGGTTCGCTTGTGATTGCATGCAGTTCTCGTTGCGTGGCGATGGCTATTTTGATTGCGATACCGTGCGCGTTGACCAGCTTTTCGGTACGGAATTCACGTTCGACAAGGCCAAGGGATTGGAGTATGGCGATTGCCCAAGCAATCATGCCATGACGTTGACTGGCGTGAATTTGGATGCTGACGGGCGTCCGAACCGTTGGAAGGTGGAGAACAGTTGGGGCAAGGATAATGGTCAGGATGGCTATTATGTGGCGTCCGATGCTTGGTTCGACCGTTATGTTACCGAACTGATCATTCGCAAGGAGTATCTCGATGAGACCACACGCGAAATACTGGCCGATCAGCCGGTCGAGCTTGAACCTTGGGAGCCGCTCACCAAGCGAAGCCGGTGAAGGCTTGCGCATATCGCGCATGATTCGGTTTGATTGCAATAAGGAATGAGATAAACAGTGGAGGGCGTCGATTGACAGATTCGGCGCCCTCCACTTATTGCAGTATTTAGTTATTATTTAATTGCTATTCGGCAGTACCAAGGCATGCTTCGAAGGAACGGCGGGTGAGGCGTCCACGGTTGACGACGCCCACGAGCTTGCCTTGTTCAACCACCGGCACTTCTTGTACTGTTGATAGACGAACATCTGGCAGACTTGCGCGATATTGGCATCCGATTGCACGGTGACGGCCGGCTTTGCGGCAATAACCATGACGTTCATATCAAGCAGTTCTGCGTGAGACAGTTCCGGGAATTCGCCGCGGGCCATGCCAGTGACCAGCGTGGAAATGTCGGAAACCGGCGCGTTGTCTTGTGCGAAGCGGCACAGTACGTCGCTATCGGAGATGAAGCCGACCACGTGGCGTTCGTCATCGACGATAGGCATGCCGCTGATGTTCTTTTCCAACATCATGCGCACTGCGTCACGTACCTCGGCATCCGAGGCTACCGTGTAAACGTCATGCTGCATCACATCGGCAACGGTCTTGACATCCAAAGCGGGAACATGCTGTTGCGCGGACTTGTTCCATCCGGCGGCATCGCCGATGGCGTGAACTATCTTGCCGGACAATGGTGCGACGATCAGCATCTGAATCGGCAACGCGATGGTGAAATTGGGGAACATGCGCCAGAATCCCGTGAACGCGCCGAATGTGAAACCGAATGCCATGATGGCGCCGAATACGGTCATCAGCACCACCATGAGGAATTTGACCGTGATGCCTTTCCATACCGCACGGTCGGTTGCTGCGCAGAATGTATTCATAATCGCGCGGGAGCTTGGCGTGCAGATGCACAAATCGCAAATCATGCCGACCACGTAGGCCAACGGCCAGTTGAACAATGCGTAGCTCCACGCCGCCGCACCGACGTCACCGATACGTACGCCGTAATTGAGTGCCGCCATCACATAAATCATGATCGCGGACATGATGAAACTGAAGAGAATGCCCTCCTTGCCGTTACGTGGCATGGAACTTCCTTTCGCTATGCGTTCGATGTGTTGCTGCATCGGCCCCTCTGGTCTGTTCCGCACGTCATGTTCCAACAGGAGCGCGGAAGGCTACGGGGGCGCATAACGAAATCCGGAAAAGGTTCGGACGATCGCAATGGCGACTTCCTGGCAAACGAATCGACTCAAGCCCTCAATGGGCATGCAAGATGCGATTCATGAGTCGGGGCCGCTTGCAAATCACAGATTGTTCGCAGAGCCCCAAGACAAATACGGCAAATACCGAACGTGCTCGAAACGCATGTGGAAAGTAAAAGCCGGACAGATTTTCGCGTCCGGCTATAAATACAATCCGAATAAAACTCGAATTACTCGGCTTACTCTTCGGCGACCAATTCCAGATAGGAATCGTTCCATAGGTCTTCGTCGCCGTCGGGCATGAGCAGCACACGTTCCGGGTTCAATGCCTGCACCGCACCCTCATCGTGGGTGACGAGCACAATGGCACCTTCATACTTGGCGATGGCCTTGAGGATCTCATCTCGTGAGGCCGGATCAAGATTGTTGGTCGGTTCGTCGAGCAGCAGCACGTTCGCACGGCTGGTCACCAAAGTAGCCAACGCCAGTCGAGTTTTCTCACCACCGGAAAGCACGCGAGCCGGCTTCAACGCATCATCGCCCGAAAACAGGAACGAGCCGAGAATCGAACGCGCCTGCGTATCATTCAGTTCCGGAGCCACATGAATGAGGTTTTCCAACACTGTGGCATTCAGGTCAAGCGTGTCATGTTCCTGCGCGAAATAGCCGATTTTGCAGCCGTAACCGTAGTCCACGGAACCGGTGTCCGGCTCTTCCAAATGCGCGAGCAGACGCAGGGTGGTGGTCTTACCGGCACCGTTGTATCCCAAAATCACCACACGCGAGCCCTTGTCAATAGCCAGATTCACGCCGGCGAATACAATGTTCGAACCATAGGCTTTCGAAACGTCCTTCGCCATGATCGGCGTGCGACCGCACGGAGCCGGCTCCGGGAACCGGATATCCGCCACTTTCTCCTGCTTTTGCGCTTCGGACGTGGTCTCGAGAAGTTTCTCCGCACGGCGCATCATGTTCTGTGCGGCCACGGCCTTGGTCGCCTTCGCATGCAGGCGGATACCCTGCTGCATGAGGCGTTCCGCCTTCTTCTCGGCCACTTCACGTTCGCGACGGCGACGTTCCTCATCAACCGCGCGCTGATGCAGGTAGGCTTTCCAACCGAGGGAATACATGTCGATCTGTCCGAGTTGCGCATCCAGATGCCATACCTTGTTCACCACTTCGTCCAACAGTTCGGTGGAGTGGGAGATGACCAGGAATCCACCCTCGTATTTCTTCAGGTATCCGCGTAACCATTCGATGGAGTCGGCGTCCAAATGGTTGGTCGGTTCGTCAAGGATTAGTGTGTCCGCATCAGAGAACAGAATGCGTGCCAGTTCGATACGACGGCGTTGACCACCGGAAAGCGTACCCAATTGCTGGCCCATAACCTCCTGAGGCAAACCCAGACTCGCCGCCATCGCAGTTGCCTCGGACTGTGCCGCATAGCCGCCGGCCTTTTCGAAATCCTGCATGGCCTTGTCGTAACGGTTCATCGCTCGGGTCATGACGTCCGGATCCGGGTCGGTCATTTCCTTTTCGGCCTTGCGCATACGACTGATGATGGAAGCGATGTCTCGCGCGCTCATCATGCGGTCGAGCGCGGTCTGTTCCGGATCGGCAGCATGCGTGTCCTGCGGCAGATAGCCGAGCTTGCCCGATACACGCACTTTGCCGGCGGTGGGCAGCATGTCGCCGGTGATCACGCGGGTGAGCGTGGTCTTGCCGGCGCCGTTACGTCCGACCAGACCGATCTTGTCGCCCTTGGCGACGTGGAAATTCGTGGGATGCAGCAACGTGCGCGCGCCGATCTGAATCTCAAGCTCCTGCGCTTCAATTGCCATGCCTCAACACCTCTGCACTTTCGTTACTGTCGTTCCAAACTGGCTGTGCCGCACATAACGGCCTGCCCATCATTTCATAAGGCCAAACGCCAATCGAACATCATACCGAACGCCTGTAACCACGTGAATCCCACCGCGTGGTACGCAATCGCAAATGGAATAGATTGCGCGGAAGCGTAACAATCAGATTATTCTGGTGAGCAGGCAAATTCGGAAGGGAGCAAACATGAAGAAAGCTTTGATCATTGTGGATGTGCAGCCGACATTTTGCGAAGGCGGCGAACTGGGTGTAGCCGGTGGCAATGCCGTCGCGGAACGTATCGCGGATTACGTGAATGCGCATCGCGGCGAGTACGAATACATCGCAACCACGCAGGATTGGCATATCGAGCCCGGCTCACACTGGTCGGAGCAACCCGACTATGTGGATACGTGGCCCGTGCACGGCAAGGCCGGCACTCCCGGCGCCGAACTTCATCCAGCGATCGCCGCGCTGCATGTAGAGCATCATTTCAAGAAGGGACAGTATTCGCCGTCATATTCGGGGTTCGAAGGATACGAGGATAATACGGATTCGATTCCTTCCCGCGAACAGGTCGCCTCTGACATGGCTACAGGGCGTACGCTTGCCGTTGCATTGGAATCCGCGGGTATCGAATGCGTCGACGTGGTTGGCTTGGCCGAATCGCACTGTGTCAAGGAAACCGCGCTGGACGCCCGTAAGCTTGGACTTGAAGTGCATGTCATCGAAAACCTGACCGAACCGGTCAGTGAAGAACTCGGCATCGCAGCCCGCCGGCAAATGCTCTCCGCCGGCGTCATCCTCGACTAGTTTCTTGAGGAATGGGACAACGAATGGAGAAGGGATTGTTCAGCAGGCGTGTTTATGAGGTGGTGCGGCGCATTCCGAAGGGTAAAGTCGCCACCTATGGGCAGGTTGCGGCTTTGGCCGGAGCGCCACGCAACGCGCGTTTTGTCGGCTATGCCCTGCATTCGAATCCTGAGCCGGGTGTGATTCCATGTCATCGTGTGGTGTTCCGAGACGGCTCGTTGGCGCCCGGATTCGCGTTCGGCGGTCCGGAAAGACAGCGGCTTCTGCTCGAAGAGGAAGGCGTTGTCTTCATCTCTCCGAAAGGTATGCCCGAACTAAGCGAGTCAGGCAAGGTGAAAGACTCGAACGCCGGAGCTTCCGGACTGCGAGTCGATCTCGCCCGTTGTCAGTGGGACGCCTAGTCGCTTTCAATCCGTGTCAACCGCTTACGCCCCCAACGACATTTGCTTTATCCGCCGTGGTTGGATAATGGGTGCCTGCCATAAGGCGAAGAAAGCAACGGGGACGCAAAGGTGGAACGGCAAGGCATGTGGCAACAGGACGCACCAGGGGCGATATCGGTCGGAATGCCGGTTGTATCGTTGGCACCGGCTCCGCGAACCATGGCATAACATCGGCTTAAGTCGTTGGAAAATAGCGCGACACGCCGCGATTTGCGGAGTTGGCATGCTTCATGTATATTTTCTACTCGTTGCCCACCATGGTGGAAACAACTTGCGGACATAGCTTAGTTGGTAAAGCGCAACCTTGCCAAGGTTGAGACCGCGGGTTCGAGTCCCGTTGTCCGCTCCATTCGAAAGCTTCCGGAAGGAAGCTTTTTTCCATATCCGACCGCAAATCCGGGCGTCATCCTCAATTCATCCCGACCGAAATCCGAACTGGAATCCTCCTCTGTTGAGAAAACGTTTGACCACAATGTGAACGTTCTCTTGAAAAGAGATAATCGATGCGAGAGGCTAGGGGAAGTTCCGCCAAAACAGGCAACGATGCCGGGGAGAGCGGAACGGACGGAGGTAAAACAAATGAACGAGAACAGCGACATTATTTTCGTGCCGGACGATTCCGCCAGCCACGAGTGGACGGAACGGGACAGCGAACTCGTAGAGGAGTATGCGGCTCAGCTTATGAGCATGAGCATCTAGCCGGAAATTAGATGGGGCCGGGTTCCCTCTTCCATGACAGGAAAAGACGTCGCATTCGTACTGTAACTGCGGCGTCTTTTCCTTGTTTTCGTTTAGAATGGAGACTTGCCGCCAAGGCATCGAACACATGGAAAGGCGTATTGTTGGCTGAGATCAGACGGGAGATGGAACGGCTTCGACCCGTATACGAAACCGGTGTCCTACGGTTGCTGCTGCGTAACAATTCCATGCTGTACGTCGCGTTGTTGCGTTCCACGTTCGACCCGCTGACGGGGGAGCTGCCGCGCGAAATCGTCGAAGAACGGTTCGCACGCAGTCTCAACCGGCTCATCGAAACCGGCGATTACACGCTGAAAGACGGGCAGACTGCGCGCGAGGCCGCGCATTCGGTCCTGCTTGACCTCGCCCGCGAAGGGGAAGGCGACTACGCCTGGCTCGCCAATTCCATGGACGTGGCCTCGCACCGCTACCTGTACCGTCTCACAGCGCGAGCGCACCGTGCCATCGAAGCGCTCGACCGGCTTGAGGACACCACGAAAGCGCTGTCCGGCGCGCAGGCCAACAGCATCATCATGGAAATCGAGCATGCTCGCATGCAGTTGACCGCCGATCCGCGCGAACGCATCCGCCTGCTGAAGAGGGACATCGAGGAACGGCAGAAGGAAATCGACGAGCTGGAACATAGCGAGGCCTTGGGAAAAGCTCACGTCCGAACAGGTCGGCGACATCATCGGCGTGATTCACAACACTCTGCGAGGAGTGCCCATCGACCTGCGCGAGCTCGCCCTTTCCGAACGGGACAACGGCGACGCGCTCCGACGGCGCATGCAGGCCGGCGCCATGAGCGTGGAAAGCATCCTCACCGCATACCATGACGAATACCGACGCGCGTTCCGCGAATCCGACAGCGGACGTCGTTTCGAAGACGCGTTCCAAGTCATCGTCACCGACGAAGGCCGGCGCGAGATCGACGATGCGGTGCGGGACATCGCCAGAAACCCTTATTTGGATGGCGAGCCGAGCGTGCTGCTCAACCAGGTGCGTTCCGAACTCAAACGCATCTATGAAGGCATCGAGGACGTGCGCCGGCAGATCCGCACGTCCGACGAGGCGGTCAGCCGTCTCGTACGCCAGCAGACCGACACGAGCTACCGGACCATGCTCGCCAAACTCAACCAGCTGTTCGCAAAGACCAGCGCCGAAGCCAAAGCCCATCCCAATGACCAAAGCCAGCCCTACCATACGGACGCCGGCCAGGCGAAATTCCCGACATTGCCATCTCGTCCGGCCAGATCAATGGCGCGCGCCGCATCATCCAGCCTGAACGACGCCCCAGCGGCGACCATCGAAGCGCCGGACCTCAAGAACATGGTCGAAATATGCGGGCCACGGCTGACGCGCATGATCAGGCTTATCCGCAGCAATCCGGTGACGACATCGGACGGCATGTTCGTGGACCTCGCGGCAAGCTTCAACCAGCTGCCGAAAGCCGAACGGAGGGAAAGCGAACTGGTCGGCTTCCTCAGCGTCCTGCGCACGCAGGGCGACTCGTCATACGTGACATGGCGCTGCATATCGATCGACGGCAGCGAACGCGTATGGCGCACCAAACCCATTCTCACCACCGAAACGACGCTCGACGACATCATCGAGGAGAGATAAGCATGACGGACGATATCGAAGCCAACATCGAGGAAACGATCCTGACAGAAGGGGAGCCGGTATTGGAAGAGGCCGGCAGCCAGCAGGCCTCGACCGCGCTGTTCAACGGCGACACCGGCGACATGCCCGTCGAAGCGCGCATGGCCGCGATCGCGCTCAAACGCGAACGCTACATCGACGGCAGCCTGTATGACCTCGCCTGCGAGAACCGTGAGGTCGTGGAACGTTCGCTCAACAACGACATGCTCAGACTGGTCGACAACACGAAATACCGGATCATGTACGCGTCGCCGGTCACCGACTCGGAGACATGCATCCGTTCGTTGAAAACACGTATGAGCCTCACCCGCGAGGAGGCCGCCACGCTTGCCGCGCTACGCATCAAAGCGTTGGAATACGAAAACCAGAACGCCGAACCATGCGACTGGCTTATCAGCTTCGACGACATCCGCGCATTGCTCGCCACCGGCGCGGGATTCCTCACCGCCAGCAACGACGAGGAAGGCACTGCGAAGAAAATCACGTCCATCATCTCACGCATGCGCACCTACGGGTATCTCGCGCCGATCGAAGACGACGACATGTACGTCCTCACGCCACTGGTGCCCATGGTGCTCGACCGCGGCCTCGCCGACCAGTGGCTCGGATCCGAAACCACGGACGAGAACGCATCCGCCGACGGCCGCACCAACGCCGGCCCGGACGACAGGCCCATGGAAGACATAGAACAAGACGCATTCGATTTCAACACCGACGACAACCGTTTCGACGAGGAGGAACACTGATGGCAGACGGCATGAAGATCGTTTCCGACAAGTGGATGCTACAAAGCCGACAAATCGTCAACTGGGGCTCATACGGCGGCTGGCACGAATTCCGCCCATCCATGGACGAAACCATGCCGGTGACCCTGCTCGCCGGCGCCAGCGAATCAGGCAAATCCACACTCGTCGACGCGCAAATCTCACTCCTCTACCCATCCGGAACCCCCTACAACAAGGCGTCGAACTCCGGACGTTCGGAACGCAACGACTACACCTACCTGCGTGGCATGATCGGCGTAAGCGATAGCGAAAACGGCGAAACGCCGATCTTCCTGCGCGGCAAAGACGCCGACGGCACCCCACAGAACATCTGGGGCGCAATCGTCGACACCTACGTGAACAAAACCGACGGAGGACTGCTCTCCTGCGGCAAATTCCTCTACCTGAACGCCGGAGACGGACAAGACGGACTACGCCGCCGCTACATCACCTGGAACCGAACCATCGACCCACGACTCATGGACCAGTACCGCAACACACCATTCACCCGGTCCATGTTCGAAAAAAGCCTATCCGGAATGCACCACGCACACCAACGCCGCGGCATTCCACGCCTCCATCTGGCAGGACATGGGCCTAAGCGCCGACGCCTGCCGCCTCCTGCACAAAATACAATCGGCGGATGCCCCCTCAAAACTCGACGACATCTTCAAGCAAGGCGTGCTCGACATACCCGAATCCATCCGCCTCGCCCACGAAACCGTCGACGACTACAACCGGTTCAACGAAAACTTCCACAGCATGGAAGACAAAATGGCCCGCGTCGCCATCCTGCAAAACATCCAGACACGCTACGGCGAATACGCAAAGCAAACCAGCGAACGACGCGAATACGAACCCATCAACCCCGACAGCGAACATGGCAACGCAACACTGTCCGCATGGGCGCGCTCGCGCATGGCCAGCGAAGTGCGCGCTGGTCTGCCGGCCGCGCAGCGCAAGGTCAAGGAGTCGCAGGAGGCCATCGATCGGGCGATGCAGCGCGTCGGCGAGCTCAACACGCGAATCGACGCCGTCAAGGAACGTATCCAAGGCATCGACGGCGGCAGTCTGCAGCAGCTCGGCAAGGATCTTCAACGCGTGCGCCAGGACATCGACGAGGCGAGCAGGCAACGTCATGCCATAGCCGAACGATTCGAACAGGTCGAAGGCAGGCTTCCCGACAGCGAGCAGACATGGGACGCCAAACGCGCCATGCTCGCCGAAACGCTCGACACATACGAGGAACGGTTGAAGGACGCGAACGCCAGATTCCAGCAGCTGGTAGGGGAGCGTCACGACCGCCAGCGCGACCGTGACAGCCTACGACGGGACTATCAGCGCAAACTCACGCACAGGACGCGCATCAGCGATGACATGGACGACGCGCGCACGCTTATCATGCGGGCGACCGGATTGGACGCGTCCGAACTGCCGTATGTGGCCGAACTGATGGACGTGAACGAACAGGACGAACAGTGGCGTCTGGCAATGAACGTCACCTACGCGCCCATCGCGCAGACCATCCTCGTCGACAAACGCCACGAGCAAGGATTCGCGGCGAAAATCAGCGCCATCGACCCGAAACTCATGACACGACGCACGTGGCGGTTCATCGACACCGGCATGCAATACGAATCCTCCGCCGGCGAAGGCTGGATGTCGTCGAAACTGCAATACCGGGAGGACTCTCCGTTCGCCGGATGGCTGAAAAATCCAGACGACGTCGCCACGGTTCGACGCGCGTTGCGTGCACGCCATCGACGACATGAACCATGACGAACGACAAGTGCAGGCCGACGGACAAATCAAATCCGGCGACCGTGGATTCCACGGCAGCAAAGGACTACACCAGGTCATCGGCTTCATGAACGAACAATACCTGGCCGAACTGAAAAACCAACTCGACAAGGCGGAGCAGGCGTTGCAGAACGCCGACCGTCGAAGCGAACAAATGTCCAACGCCATCAGCCTGCTGCAAGACGAGCACGAGCTCGCACGAATCGTAGCCGACATGCCATGGAGCAAAATCGACGTGAACGGACTACGGGAACAGGAAACGCGAATCCGCAGGCAGATCGAACGCATCGAAAACGACCCGGAACTCGGCCAACTGCAAACCGAACTGAAACAGCTCAACCAACAGGCCACCGCCGAAAACAGAAACCAGTACCAAGCCGAAGACGACCTCGACAAGGCCCAACACGCCGTCCAAGCCGAACAAGCATGGCTCGACGCCTACGGCAACGACGACTTCGACGATGCCACACTATCCAGCATGGTATCGAACCTACTCGCCGACGCATACGAGAACTGCTTCGGCGCATCCGTACGCGCGCAAGACCGGCCAAAACTCATCGCAGGCCTCTTCGACCATGAAAGCGAAACACCATTCCACACGCGCGCGCTACGCAACATCGCACGCATCGCACGCACACGAATCCAAGAAATCGACGCCAGATCCAACCAACTGCGCGCCGACACGGAACGCATCATGGACGACTACCTCAAAAAGCCACTCCACAGACGACAACACCGTCATGGCAAGCGTGGAAGACTACCGATACTTCCTCGACGAACTCGACGAACTCAACATGCTCGTCACCCGCGCCGCAACCGACGAAGAATACGCCAACAGCGTCCAAAAAACTCTACATGAGCTTCCAACAGCTCAACCGCGCGCTACGCACCGACGAAGAAAACATCAAAGAACAGCTCAACCGCATCAACAGCATGCTCAAAGGACAACAATTCGGCCCACAAGGCGGCAGACTATCACTCGACGTGACCTTCAGCCCAATCGACCGACAATTCGAAACAACCCTCAGCCGCATCCTGTCAAAACTGGAAGACTGGACGCGCAACGCAAGCGACAATCCCACGGAAACACGCAAAGCATTCAACAACTGCGAAACATTCGTGAACAGACTGCACAACGAACTCGACAAAATACACGACACCAACGGCATCAAAGCATACGGCGCACGCAACCTCGACCCACGCGTACGCAGCTCATTCTACGCAATCGTGCACCACGACAACGCCCCCGACGAACGCATCAGCTCTACCGGCGGAAAATCCGGCGGAGCCCTCCAAGAACTCACCTCATTCGTCTACGGTGCAGCCCTCATCTACCTCCTCGGCGGAGACCTCACCGCACGCCCCACCTACACCACGCTCTTCCTCGACGAAGCACTCATCAAAGCCGACGGCCGCTACACCAAACGCGCGCTCGCCGTACTACCCCGACTCGGCTTCCAAATCATCGTCTCCGCCCCGGAAAGCAAAACCGCGGAAATCCTCAACGTCGCCAACAGAGCATACGTCGCATACAAAGACCCATCCACCGACAACTCATACCTACAGGAACTCGACAGCGAAACCATCACACAGGACGAAACACAGCCCACCACCGCACCCGCGAAACCAACAACGGAGGCATAACCCATGGCAACGGCCAGAAGCACCACCAACAGCGACATCCACAGCCAACTCAACGGATACGTCACCGACTATCTCACCAAGCACATGTATGACGCCAACACCTCCTGGCCGTTGCGCAAAACCATCCGACTACCCAAACAAACCGAACTCGAAGCCCACTACACGCACATCCGCGCCCAAGACGAAGCCATCCGCAACTGGGCACAACAACACCACTGCGAAACCAGCGAAAAAACCAAAGTCATCTCCAACGGAATCGTCCGACAAACCAGCCAACTCATCGACTCGGTAACCATACCCGACCTCAACACGGCCCTCAACATCACCACACCACAAACACGCAAACTCTACCAACGCGAACACCAACGCGCACACACCATCACCAACCAATTCAACCTCGACTCCAACACCTCCATAAACATCGCCAAAATCCTCAAAAACCACGACGACACCGACTTCAACCTCGTCATACAAGCCGCACACTACTTCGCCAACCACAACACCGAAAACATGACCCCACGCATGGTCCCCATCCCCGGATTCAGCGCAAAATGGCTAGGCAAAACAACATCAAACCGCTGCAAAGCAATCTGCAAACTCCTCAAACGAGAACAACTAGCCCTCAACGACCGCCACGGAGAAATCCGACTCCGACTCCTCGACACACAACACCACAACCAACCAGACCTCATCGTGACACAACCATGGACAGACGGCGCGCCACACGACATCACCCACATCATCATCGTGGAAAACAAAGACACCTACCAAGCCATACCCACAACAGAACACGCCATCTGCATATTCGGCAGCGGACACGCGGCAACCCGAATCAAAACACTACTACCTTGGATCACAACCACACCCCACATCATCTACTGGGGAGACATAGACGCAGACGGCCTCGAAATACTCTCCGAACTACGACAAACCGGCATCACCTGCGACTCCATACTCATGGACAGCACAGCATACAAAACATACGAACCATACGGCACCAAACTCGACACCAAAAAACAACCCCTCAAAACACGCGACCCCAAACCAACACCAGGACTCACACAACACGAAAGAAACTTATACGAACAACTCTGCACCGGGAAAAACACAACCTACCTACGAATCGAACAAGAACGCATCCCCATCAACGACGCAATGACAATACTCCACAACCAACACCAATGGAACACAACACACCACAAATAGAACACCTGTTCGAAATCATAACGAAAATGAGGTATCCTAAACAACTAGAACAAAGAACAACCACCAGCGGAGGCAAGCCGTGGCAACCAAACGCAACAACGCAGCAAACGGCGACGTCATAGTCGAACGCGTTCTCACCAGCGACGCATTCCTCGCAAGAGAAATCAAAAAAGCCCCTCTCAAAACGAAAAACGGTTCACTTACAGCCGACCTCAAGCACCTGCCCAACGACCTCAAAATCACCATCCAAGGCGCTCGCGAGCATAATCTGAAGAACGTGGATCTTGAGTTTCCGCGCAATCGCATGGTGGTGTTCACCGGACTGTCGGGCTCCGGCAAATCCTCGCTCGCCTTCGATACGTTATTCGCCGAAGGCCAACGCAGATATGTGGAGTCGCTGTCGGCGTACGCAAGGCAGTTCCTGGGGCAAATGGACAAGCCCGACGTCGATTTCATCGAAGGTTTGAGCCCTGCGGTGTCGATCGATCAGAAGACCACGAACCGCAATCCACGTTCGACTGTCGGCACGATTACCGAGATTTACGACTATCTGAGATTGCTGTTTGCCCGCACTGGCATTCCGCATTGCCCGGAATGCGGCGCGTTGGTCAGCGCACAGACGCCGCAACAGATGGTGGACGCGTTGCTGCAGTATCCGGAGCGCACACGATTCCAGATTCTCGCGCCGGTCGTCCGTGGGCGTAAGGGCGAGTTCGAGGATCTGCTTGAACTCTTGCGGGGCGACGGCTACGCACGAGCGCTGATTGACGGCGAAATGAAGCAGCTGTCCGACGACATCAAACTCACCAAGCAGAAAAAGCACACCATCGAAGTGGTGGTGGATCGACTGGTGGTCAAGGACGGCATCCGTCAGCGTCTGACCGATTCCATTGAAACCGCATTGAAGCTCGCCAAGGGTATCGTGGTGGCCGATTTTGTGGATTTGGATGAGAAGGATCCTGACCGCCGTAAGCCTTTTCCGAAAAACGCGCATGCCCGAACGGGCATCAGCTTGAACTTGATGAGATTGAGCCGCGCACGTTCTCGTTCAACGCCCCGTACGGTGCCTGCCCGGTATGCACGGGCATCGGATACAAGCTGGAGATTGATCCGGAACTGGTGATTCCCGATCCCAGCAAGACACTGAATGAGAACGCCATCGAACCGTGGGGCATGACCAAAGGCACCGGCGAATATTATCGCCATGTGCTTGAGGGGCTCGGCGATGAGATGGGTTTCGATCTCGACACCCCTTGGAAGGATCTTCCGGAAGAGGCCCGTCAAGCCATTATGTATGGGCGTGATTTCAAGGTGCAGGTCTCGTATCGTAACCGTTGGGGTCGTATGCGCGAATATTCCACCGGTTTCGAAGGCGTGGTGCGTACGCTGATGCGTAGGCATGACGAGACCGACTCCGATCAGATGAAGCAGTATTACGAATCGTATATGCGTGAAGTACCGTGTCAGGCATGCCAAGGCCGTAGGCTTCGTCCGGAAGTGCTGGCGGTGACCGTTGGCGGGGAATCCATTGCCGATGTGTGCGACATGTCCGCTGAGACAAGCCTCGCATGGATGGACGGCTTGCAGCTTGAAGGGTCGGCCGCGCAGATCGCCGGCGAGGTGTTGAAGGAGATTCGTGCCCGTCTTGGATTCCTCAACGACGTCGGACTGAACTATCTGACACTGTCTCGTGCCGCCAAAACCTTGTCTGGCGGCGAGGCGCAACGTATTCGTTTGGCGACCCAGATCGGTTCCGGTTTGGTGGGCGTGATGTATGTGCTCGACGAACCATCCATCGGCTTGCACCAGCGTGACAATGAGCGGCTGATCACCACTCTGCATCATCTGCGCGATCTTGGCAACACGCTGATCGTTGTGGAGCATGACGAAGACACTATCAAAAACGCTGATTGGGTTATTGACATCGGACCTGGAGCTGGCGAGCATGGCGGCGAAGTGATCTATTCCGGTCCCGCGAAAAAAGCTCGTTGACGCTCCGCGTTCGGTTACGGGCGACTACATTGCCGGCCGCCGAAAGATCGAGGTCCCGCAGTCCCGTCGCAAAGTACGTAAGACCAAGCAGTTGCGCGTGGTTGGAGCCCGCGAAAACAATCTGAAGGATTTGACGGTCAACTTCCCACTGGGAGTATTCACTTGCGTGACGGGTGTTTCGGGTTCCGGTAAATCCACTTTGGTCAATCAGATTCTGTACCCGGTGCTTGCCGACAAACTCAACGGTGCGCGCATCGTGCCCGGCAAGCATACCCGTGTGGAAGGTGTGGGCCAGTGCGACAAAGTGATCCACGTTGACCAGAATCCGATCGGACGCACTCCGCGTTCCAATCCGGCCACCTATACCGGAGTATGGGATAAGATCCGCACGCTGTTCGCCAAAACCCCTGAAGCGCAAGTCCGTGGATACGGTCCGGGGCGGTTCTCGTTCAATGTCAAGGGTGGCCGGTGCGAAGCATGCCATGGCGACGGCACTTTGAAGATCGAAATGAACTTCCTGCCGGACGTGTATGTGGACTGTGAGGAATGCCATGGCAAACGCTACAACCGCGAAACGTTGGAGGTGAAATACAATGGCAAATCCGTTGCCGACGTGCTTGGCATGCCGATCGAAGAGGCTGCCCAGTTCTTCAAAGCGTATCCCTCCATCTCCCGCTATCTCGACACGCTTGTGCAGGTCGGACTTGGGTATATCCGACTCGGACAGCCTGCTCCAACGCTTTCCGGCGGCGAATCGCAGCGTGTGAAGCTTGCGACCGAGTTGCAGCGAAGGTCTACGGGCAAAACCGTGTATATTCTTGACGAACCTACCACGGGTTTGCATTTTGAAGATGTGCGCAAACTGCTGCTTGTCTTGCAGGGATTGGTGGATAAGGGCAATACCGTTATTGTCATTGAACACAATCTCGATGTGGTCAAGTCGGCCGATTGGATCATCGACCTTGGGCCGGAAGGCGGTGACGGAGGCGGCACCATCGTTACCGAAGGTACGCCGGAACAGGTGGCTCAATGCGAACAGTCTTGGACCGGCAAGTTCCTTAAGGGCATGCTGTGAGCGCACCCATCGAGCGGCACAGCCAGGAGGTTTGGCGCAAAACCGCCGAACAGTTGAACGGCGACGGTTTCAGTGTCGGTGGTGATGATTCTCCCGGCAAAGACGTAAACAAGAACGGCGCGCCTCTGCTGGGGGATTCACGTGACCTGTTTCGTCCGAAAACATCCGACATTCCGGCGCAGCCGGGCGTATACAAGTGGCGAGATGGTGAAGGCAGGGTCATTTACGTAGGCAAGGCGAAAAACCTGCGCAACCGTTTGACCAATTATTTCCAACCGTTGTATCAGCTGCATCCCCGCACTCAAACCATGGTATTGACGGCCCGCAACCTGGAATGGACGGTCGTTGGTACCGAACTTGAGTCATTGACGTTGGAATACACGTGGATCAAAGAGTTTGACCCACGATTCAACGTTGTGTTCCGCGACGACAAAACCTATCCGTATCTGGCGATCTCATCCGGTGAACGCGTGCCGCGGGTGTGGGTGACCAGAAGCCGCAAACGCCGCGATACAAGATATTTCGGCCCGTACGCCAAAGTATGGGATCTGCGTCACAGTCTCGACCGTCTCCTCAAGACTTTTCCTGTGCGCACCTGTTCGCAGAACGTTTATCATAAGGCGGAAATCACTCATCGTCCATGTTTGCTTGCGTCCATCGGCAAATGTTCGGCCCCTTGCATTGGACGTATCAGCGTCGAGGAACACCGGAAGATGTGCGAACAGCTTATTGGCGTATTAACCGGTCGCATCGGCAAATCGTATATCGCACAGCTCACGCGTGAAATGAAGGAGGCCAGCGACGAGTTGGAGTTCGAGAAAGCGGCTCGGTTGCGCGATCAGATCCAGATGCTATCCACAGTGGTTGAGCAGAATGCCGTGGTGTTCGATTCCGATGTCGATGCGGATTTCTTCGGCGTCGATTCGGACGAGCTGGAAGCTTCCGTGCACGCGTTTTACGTGCGTGCCGGTTCCATCCGAGGTGAACGCAATTGGAGTGTGGAACGGGTTGAGGATGTGACGGATGAGGAGCTGATTGCCGACCTTATTGTGCAGGTGTATTCGGAAACCGCAGGGGAGACGATTAGGGCTTCGCAGTCGACTGTTGTCACCGAACAACGCAATGCCATCGGATCGACGCAAATCGTGACGGCGACCGATGCGGTGGCACGCGCGCAAGCTACCAGGGAACGTAACGAGCGGCAGGATCAGACCGGTCGTGCGGATTTGTTGGCTCCTATCTCTCCGGTGCCGCGCGAGGTGATTGTTCCCATCGAGCCGGCCCGGCGTGAAGAGCTTGAATCATGGCTTAGCGGATTGCGCGGTGGTGCCGTGAGCATTCGCGTGGCCAGCAGAGGGGATAAGAGACGGCTTCTGGACCGTGCCAACGATAATGCCAAGCAGGCAATGCAGCGCAGCAAGATGAGTCGCATCAGCGATATGGGCGCCCGCAGCACAGCCATGAATGATGTTGCCAAGGCTTTGGGACTTGAACAGGCTCCATTGCGCATCGAATGCTACGACATTTCCAATACCGTCGGCGGAGCGTTCCAGGTCGCTTCCATGGTGGTATTCGAGGACGCGATTGCCAAAAAGTCCGAATATCGTCGTTTCGCCATTCGCGGAGCGGACGGACAGGGTGCACTCGACGATTTGAGCGCATTGTACGAGACGCTGACGCGACGATTCCAACATGGCAATATCGCCGGTGACTCCGGCGAAAGCATGGATAATGAACGTCGGGCATCCGAGCATGGTGACCAGACTCATGAACCGACTGTCCAGCAGAACACCAATCGGCATCATTTCGCATACAAGCCTAATCTGGTGGTGGTCGATGGCGGCAAACCGCAGGTCATGGCGGCCGCGAAGGCGCTTGAGGATTGCGGTGTGGATGACGTGGCCGTGTGCGGATTGGCAAAACGTTTGGAAGAGGTGTGGGTGCCGGATGACGACTATCCGATCATTCTCAAACGTCAATCCGAAGGCATGTATCTACTGCAACGCGTCCGCGACGAATCGCATCGTTTTGCCATCACCTATCATCGTCAGACCAGAAGGAAAGGCGCGTTGCGTTCCGCCTTGGACGATATTCCAGGCGTCGGCGAGGCATACCAGAAGCGCCTACTGAGCCATTTCGGCTCGGTTCGTGCCATGCGTGAGGCGGATGTCGAGGATTTCGAGCAGGTCAAAGGCGTCGGAAAAGCCAAAGCCGCAGCCATTTACCAAGCGTTGCACGCCCACGACGGGCAACCGTCGACGGAAAATGCCATTTCATCGAATAGTCCGAAAGATGAAATGGAATAAGATTGGGTAGCGCAAAAAAGACAATCGGATTGCTAGCATGATGACGGTGAATATATAGGGAGGGAATATGACCGAGGTCAACCACCGGTGCGCGGTTCTGGGCAAGCCCATCGCACATTCATTGTCTCCGGTGCTGCACAATGCCGCTTATCACGCGTTGCATCTTGACGACTGGTCGTACGATAAGCATGAGGTGGGCGAGCCTGATCTTGAGGGCTTTCTTGAATCGCTTGATCCGACCTGGTCGGGACTCAGCCTGACCATGCCATTGAAGAAAACGATCCAGCCATACGGAACACCGTGCAATACATGGGCCAAAGAGCTTATGGTTGCCAATACCGCGGTGTTTGATTGGACCAAAACCTGCGTCAATGGCAATTCGAACATCCCCTTCATCAGGCTATATAACACGGACGTACGCGGCATCGAACTCGCTTTCGAACACTCGTATCAGACACGTGCGATAACGCCGAAGACGGACCGTTCGGGAACGGCCGTGATCATCGGCAACGGCAACACCGCAACGTCGGCGTTAGCGGCATGCGTGGAGATGTCTGCGATCGGACATGTCATCGTTGTGGCTCGCCATCCTGAGAAGAACGCCGATCTCAAGCCACTTGCCGAACGGTATATGCCATCGGAACAGCCGATCAGCATTGTCGGCATGGACCACGCCATCGAAGCGTTGCGCCAGGCTGATGTGGCGATAAACACCATTCCCGGATTGGCTGCGGACGGTATTGCCGAATCATTGAGAATGCCAGGTGTGCGCATGCATGGAACATTGCTCGACGTCGTATATGACCCACGCCCTACCAAGCTGATGCAGGCATGGCGCCAACAGGGAGGAATCGCCATTGGCGGCGAGCAGATGCTGTTGTATCAGGCCATGGTGCAGGTCTGGTTGATGACGGGAATCTGGGATGACGATCCGCCGAGCGGTATGGTTGATCAGGATTGCACCGCGCGTTTGGAACAAGCCATGCGCATCGCGCTTGAGGAGGCTCTGTGATGGCACAGGAAGACATCGACGTACAGGCGAATGGCACGCATGCCAGCGCCCCTTCGCCGGCTGAAGGTTTTGAAGTATTGCTGATCACCGGCATGAGCGGTGCGGGCCGTTCGCATGCTGCCGACAGCATTGAAGACATGGGTTGGTATGTGGTTGACAACATGCCTCCAAAACTGCTGGTGCCCTTGGTGGACATGATGACCACGGGATCCAATATTCACAAACTCGCCGCTGTTGTCGACGTGCGTTCCCGCGACTATTTCGATGACCTGTCCGCGGTGCTCAGCCATCTGGACGATCTTGGTGTGAAAACGCGTATCCTGTTCCTTGATGCCAGCAACGAGGTGCTGATCAAACGATATGAATCCGTACGCAGGCCTCATCCGTTGCAGCAGGGCAATCGACTGATTGACGGCATTCTCGAGGAACGAGATCTGCTTAAGAATCTCAAAGAACGTGCGGACATCGTTATCGACACGTCATCATTGAGTATCCATCAGCTGTCCACGAAATTATATGAGGCCATGCTCGGATCCGGTCCGACCACGGTTTCCGTGCACATCTTCAGTTTCGGTTTCAAATACGGTATTCCCATCGACGCCGACTTTGTGGCCGACGTGAGATTCCTGCCGAATCCATTTTGGGTTCCCAGGCTTCGCTCGCTGACCGGACGCGACAAAGAGGTGAGTGATTACGTACTTTCCAGCGAAGGGGCCGCGGACTTCCTCGACTCGTATGAAAAGGCGCTTTCGATTGCGATTGAAGGATATGCGCAGGAAGATAAGCATTATGTGACTATTGCGATTGGTTGCACCGGAGGCCAGCATCGTTCTGTCGCGATGAGTGAGGCTTTGGCTAAGCGACTGCGTGCGAGGGGGTTGTCGGTTTCCGTTTCCGCACGCGAGCTTGATAAGCGGTCAGCGGAAAAATGACCGTATTATGAGAAAATAGTGTCCATATGTAAAGAAACCCGGCTGTGATTGTCCAAGATATTCGGTATCACAGTAAGCCGTGGCGGTGCGGAATGATTCCGCGACTCGCCTGAAATTTAGGGAAGAACAGCAAGGTAGGAGGTTGGCTCTTGGCTCTTCTGGATGACGTCAAAAGCGAGCTGGCCGCAATCGATAACGAACTGCCGATCGCCAAAAAGGCGCAGGCGACAGCGATGATTCGATTCGGCAATGGTTTGCACTCGGTGGATCACCACATTCTCGTGCAGGTGCAGCTCGACTCCCAAGATGCGGCTGCTTGGCTGCAGGACACCATCAAGAACCTGTATGGTCATGAAGCCACGCTTACTCCTGTCTCTAGGCAGACGCCAACCGGCACCGTGCAGCGTTATGTGATTCGCGTGCCGAAGGGCAGTACGGCGCTCGTGCTGCAGACCGGCCTGTACAGCCGTTACACCAAGAACATGGTGCTTGGTCTTCCAAGCGATATCATCAACGGCAAAATCGCGCAGATCAAGTCCGCATGGCGCGGCGCGTTCCTCGCCAACGGACGTCTGTCCGATCCAGGCAAGGCCAGCTATCTTGAAATCGTGTGCCCGAACCATGAGGCCGCTCTGGCACTGGTCTCCACCGCACGACGTCTGGGCATCACCGCCAAGCCGCGTAAGCTGCGCAGCTCCGAACGCGTCACCCTGCGCGATCCCGACGCCATCGAACGTATGCTCATTCTTATTGGTGCGCCGCGCTCCGCACGCGAGTGGACCGGAAAGCGTTCCGACGGCGAAGCTCGGGGCAAAGCCAACCGTCTGGCCAACTTCGACGACGCCAACATGCGTCGCAGCGCCAAGGCGGCTGCGGAAGCATGCGACAAGGTTCGTCAGGCGTTTGAGATTCTTGGAGATGACATTCCAGACAACCTCAAATCGGCCGGCCAGCTTCGTCTCGACCATGCTGATGCGTCGCTGGAACAGCTGGGACGTTTGGCCGATCCACCAATCACCAAGGATGCCATCGCGGGCCGTATCCGTCGACTTCTGCAGCTCGCCGAGAAAACCGAAAAAGCGCGCCGCCAGTCGGCTTGATTGAATCTTTTATGCAAAACACCATGCCTGTTTTCGAACAGCATGGTGTTTTTGTTCGTTTGGGCTTGTATTATGCGTAAGTGGCAATATGGCCATTCCACGCTTACAAGCGGCTAGGAAAGGATATACATGAAGACACTCAAGGATCTTGGAGATCTCAAGGGCAAGCGCGTTCTGGTTCGCGCCGATTTCAACGTTCCGCTGGACGGCACCACGATCACCGATGACGGTCGTATCAAGGCCGCTCTGCCGACCATTAAGGCCCTGCGCGAAGAAGGCGCGAAGGTCATTCTGATGGCTCACCTCGGCCGTCCGAAGGGCAAGGTCGTTCCGGAACTGTCCCTTGCCCCGGTCGCTGCTCGTCTCGGCGAGCTGCTCGGCATCGAGGTCCCGCTGGCTGAAGACACCTATGGTGAGGACGCCCAGGCCAAGGTCGCCGCAATGGGCGACGGCGATGTCGTTCTGCTGCAGAACGTGCGTTACAACCCGGAAGAAACCAGCAAGGATCCGGAGGAGCGCGCCGCTTATGCCAAGAAGATTGCTGCGCTCGGCGAAGCGTTCGTATCCGATGGCTTCGGCGTCGTGCACCGCGCACAGGGCTCCAATTACGACGTTGCTGCCGATCTTCCGGCTGCTGCCGGCCTGCTGGTCGAGAAGGAAGTCAAGGCTCTGTCCCGCGCCACCGTTGAGCCGGAACGCCCGCTGACCGTCGTGCTCGGCGGTTCCAAGGTCTCCGACAAGCTCGGTGTGATCGAAAACCTGCTCGACAAGGCCAACCGTCTGGTCATCGGCGGCGGCATGGTTTACACCTTCCTCAAGGCCAAGGGCCTCGAGGTCGGCACCTCCCTGCTGGAAGAGGATCAGGTCGAGACCGTCAAGGGCTACATCGAGCGCGCTGAGCAGAACGGCGTCGAACTCGTGTTGCCGACCGATATCGTGGTGAACCCGGTCTTCCCGAAGTCCGATGAGGACATCGCTCCGGAAGTCGTGGCTGCCGACGCCATTCCGGCTGACAAGATGGGTCTGGACATCGGTCCGGATTCCCAGAAGCTCTTCCACGACAAGATCGTGGATTCCAAGACCGTCGTTTGGAACGGCCCGATGGGCGTGTTCGAGGTTCCGGCTTTCGCTGCCGGCACCGAGGCCGTGGCCCAGGGTCTGGTCGACGCTACCGCAGCTGGTGCGTTCACCATCGTCGGCGGCGGTGATTCCGCTTCCGCAGTGCGTAACCTCGGCTTCCCGGAGGATGGCTTCTCGCACATCTCCACCGGTGGCGGTGCCTCCCTCGAGTTCCTTGAGGGTAAGGAACTGCCGGGCCTGAAGGTGCTCGACTGATTGCTTAACGCATAACCGGAGGTGCTCCCTTATCAACAAAAAAGGTGGGGGGAGCACCTCTTGCTTTTCACTAACCCGAAACCACGGCGTACGAACACTGAATGAAATAAGAACGGAGGCAGGCAAACACATGGCATCGCAACGAATTCCACTGGTCGCCGGCAATTGGAAGATGAACTTCGACCATCTTGAAGCCACCTATTTCGTTCAGCAGCTCGCATGGAAACTTCGTGACATCCATTTCGACTACCGCCATTGTGAAATCGCATTGATGCCGTCCTTCACATCGTTACGCAGCGTGCAGGTGTTGGTCGAATCCGACAATTTGAAGATTCACTACGGCGCACAGGCTGTTTCCGTAACATCGCAGGGCGCGTTCACTGGAGATGTGTCTGCCGATATGATCGCCCACCTCGGCTGTTCGTATGTGATTGTCGGACATTCCGAACGACGAAAGTACCATCCGGAAGATGATGCGAACATCGTGGATCAGGTACGCGCTGTTTTGGCGGCCGGAATGCAGCCGATTCTTTGCGTCGGCGAAAGCTACGAGGAACGTCGCAAAGGCATTGAGCTTGATTTCGCCGTGGGGCAGGTGCATGACGTCACACGCGATCTTTCCGACGAGGAAGCGTCGCGTCTGATTGTGGCGTATGAGCCGATATGGGCCATCGGCTCCGGAATGGTGGCCACTCCACAATCCGCTCAGGACGCGGCCAAGGCGATTCGGGATGATTTGGCTGAAACTTTCGGCACGCATGTAGGAGAGTCCGTGCGCATTCTGTATGGTGGCTCCGTCTCCTCAAAGAACGCCGAAGAATTGATTGGCGAGCCCGATGTGGATGGATTCCTTATCGGCGGCGCCGCGCTGAACGTGGATGAGCTCACCAGAATCTGCCAGCTCACCATGAATGCGACAGTATGATGCTCGCGGAGTAATGTTTTTATCGAGTTGGCCTTTCAAGGTGTGGTCATTATTCGATTTTCTCAATACCTTGCGCTATTGTTAACAGCAGTGTTTACGAACTGGAGGTTCACTCGTGTCCGCTATGGCCATCGTCAAGCTTGTGCTGCAGATTATTCTTGTTAGTTTTCAGCCTCTTGCTCACCCTGTTGATTCTGATGCACAAGGGTAAGGGCGGCGGTCTGTCCGATATGTTCGGCGGCGGTCTCACCCAGAATGCGGGTTCCTCCGGTGTCGCGGAAAAGAACCTGAACCGTTGGACCGTCATCATCGCATTGCTGTGGGTGGCCATCATCATCGCCCTCGGTCTGATGACGAAGTTCGATCTCATCTGATTGGCCTTTTTGCTTCGGCCCATGACTGGATTACAGTCATGGCCGAAGTGATTTTTATCGTAGTATTGTCTACAACATACGAGCTAAGGATTGATTTGACGTCTTTGAAAATCGAGAAAACCCAAGAAACCACGATGGTCGTCGCGGATTTGGACGGTACTTTGCTGCATGATGGCGAAACGTTCGAGGAACGTTTTCTTACACGACGTTCCATCGACGTGATTAACCGCATGCACGATAATGGCGTGACCTTCGTTGTGGAAACGGCACGTCCGGTCAGCACAGGCTTTTCGTTCGTGGAAAAACTGCCGGTTGATGCCGTTGCCTATCTCAATGGAGCATTGATCGATTTCAATCCAGCCTCATCAAATTATGAAATGCTCACTTCGCCGATGCTGCCGGAAGACGGCCATCTCAAGAAAATCGGATTCTCCTCACAGCGAGCATGCGAAGTCTGCAAGAATCTGTTGAATGAACTGCCCGGTATGGAAGTCGGCATTGTCATGGATGATGTGAGATACACCAATTTCGATGTTACGAAATATTGGAAAACACAGACCTGGCGATACACTGACTTCGACGATGTTCCTGAAGGCATCGCCGATAAGCTCATTATCTTCCCTAACGATGAGCAGCGGAATCAGGTCGGTTCTCTTGTGCCCAACGATTTTGACGTACATATCTCTGAGGGATCGCTGTGGATGTTGATGAATCCTCAAGCCAACAAGGAGCATGCGTTGGATTTGCTGGCAGAACATTTTGAGACGCCGATGAGCAATACCGTCTCATTCGGTGACGATTTGGTCGACATTGCCATGCTACGTAAATCCGGCAGGGGAGTGGCGGTGGCGAACGCCAATCCGGATGTGTTGAACATCGCAGATGAAATCTGTCCATCTAATAATGATGACGGTGTGGCGCAGTGGATTGAAGATAATCTGCTGTGATGTCTCGTGATATTCAAGAGTTACATGAGTTGAACTTCGTGAATTGAACTTTTGTCGCAAAAGGATGCGAAATAGTTACATTTGATATTGAACTTCCGCAATTTCGTTAGTTGGTTTGTGTTAGGATTTGAACTAGCGCTTGATGAAAAGTTGAACCGAAAGGACTAGTATGGCGGAATCGTTCTCCAACCGGTTGAACGTCGCTATGGCGTTCCGCAATGTCAAACAAATTGACTTTGTGCATGCTGCTGAGAAGTTCAATATCAAACTTGGCAAAAGTCATATGAGTCAGTACGTGAGCGGCAAAACCGTGCCGCGTGCTGATATCGCCCAGTTTTCTTGCGGCGTTTTCTGCAGGTCAATGAGGACTGGCTGATGGGAAAGGACGTTCCCATGGAGCAGAACGTCGCCATCTTGCCCGCAATCAAGTCTGATGAAGCCCAACATGATAGCAATCCTGCATCAGCGCAATCAACAGAAGGAAAGACTATGCGCACCTTTACGAAATCTCATAAGCTCGACAATGTGCTCTACGACGTTCGTGGTCCGGTGGCGGACGAGGCAGCACGCATGGAAGCCGCGGGAACGCATATTCTGAAACTCAATATCGGCAATCCTGCGCCATTCGGATTCCGGACTCCGGATGAAGTCGTGTATGATATGGCGCAACAGCTCCCTGAAACCGAAGGATATTCACCGTCCAAGGGTCTGTTCTCGGCACGCAAAGCCATCATGCAGTATGCACAGCTCAAGAATATTCCGAATGTCTCCATCGATGATATCTTCACCGGCAATGGCGTCAGCGAGCTCATCAACCTGTCGCTGTCCGCGTTGCTGGATGATGGCGACGAGGTGCTGGTGCCTTCGCCGGACTATCCTCTGTGGACCGCCTGCGTGAATTTGGCTGGCGGTACCGCCGTGCATTACATCTGTGATGAGGGATCCGAATGGTATCCCGATATCGACGATATCCGCTCTAAAATCACGGATAAGACCAAGGCAATTGTCATCATCAATCCAAATAATCCGACCGGAGCGCTTTATCCAAAGGAACTGCTGCAACAAATCGTCGACATTGCCCGAGAACATCAGCTCATTATTTTCTCCGATGAGATTTACGATCGTTTGGTCATGGATGGACTGGAGCATATTTCTATCGCATCGCTGGCTCCGGACCTGTTCTGTGTAACGTTCTCCGGTCTGTCGAAGTCGCATATGATTGCCGGATATCGCATTGGATGGATGATACTTTCCGGCAACAAGCGTATTGCGAAGGATTACATCGAGGGCTTGAACATGCTGGCGAACATGCGTATGTGCTCGAATGTCCCAGCTCAGTCGGTGGTACAGACCGCTTTGGGCGGGCATCAGAGCGTCAAGAATTACATCAAGCCAGGTGGCCGTGTGTACGAGCAGCGCGAACTGGTCTATCAGATGCTCAATGAAATTCCCGGCGTTACCGCAGTTAAGCCGAAAGCGGCGTTCTATATCTTCCCGAAGCTGAACGTCAAGAAGTTCAATATTCACTCCGACGAGCAGTTTGCGTTGGATCTGCTGCATGACAAGCATATTCTGATCAGTCATGGCGGTGCATTCAACTGGCAGAATCCGGATCATTTCAGGGTGGTATATCTGCCACGTATCACGATGTTAAAGGAAACCGTAAGTGAGATCGGTGATTTCTTGAGCACATATCATCAGGCATGATGACCTTGATTGCTTGAAGGGCTTTCATGGTGTGAAGTACGCGCAGCATCGCGACACTCCGTCCCCAAATACTTATAGTTATACTGACCATAAGTAGGGTTACGATGGCTCCGGCCTTAGGGCCGAGCCATCGTTTCATTGTGAAAGGGGATATTGTGAACGATTTGCTCAAAGGAATCGGCAACGTCGTCAATCCGAAGCGTGTGTTCCGCGAGCTGACTGACTTCAAGCCGGGGGAGTTTGTCCTGATCGCGGTCATGCTGTTGGCGCAGTTGGTGTCATTCTTCGTGTCCAAAGATTTTCCGCGGCAGGTTGAATTGGTCTGATTTCCGGCCTATGCATCGTGTTCAATCTCATTCTCGTCGACCGTGGGCGACTGACCAACTATCTGTGGGGCTTCATCGGTTGTGCCACTTGGCTGATCGTTGCCATCATGAACCATCTCGTCGGAGACATCTTCGCTCAGATCTTCTACGTCACCATGCAGTTCGTCGGCGTATGGGTGTGGCAGCGCCAGCTTGATCGTCAGGAAAAAAGCGAGTATGAGGAAGTCAATGCCCGCATGTTCACATGGTGGCAAGGCATTCTCGCCGTCATCGCAACCATCGTGATCTATCTGATTGTGGTATTCGTGTCGAGCCATACTGGCGGTGTACAGGTTCGGCTTGACGGCACGCTGCTGCCGCTTGGTATCGTCGGACAGATTCTCATGACATACGGCTACCGCAGCCAGTGGGTCGCATGGATTATTCTTGACGTGATCAAGGTGGTTATCTGGTTCAACCAGCTTTCCGCCGGAGGTCCTGGCGCCATGTCGATGTTCGTTCTTCAGGTGGTCATGTTGGCCAACGGTTTTTACGGCGCATGGGTCTGGTTCCACAAGAGCAGCACTATGGCCGTATCGGATGATCTGCAATCAAGTATTTGCACGGAAAGCATAATCGCAAATGGTGGCCGCTGATCAATCAATCGTTCCGTCGCGAGTTCACAACGATCATATTGGTTGTTGGGCCGGCTTCCGTCGGCAAAACCACATTGGTGACACGCTTGTCGAAATTGTATGACGCTCCGATCGCGGTCGAGTATGCCCGTGAATTTGAGGAAGCCTGCAATGTTGACGATGATGAACTTACCGCTTTCGATTACGAGCGGCTGATTCTTTCCAAGTTCTCTCAGAACGAGCATGCAATAGCATCGCATGCCAATCATGGCATCGCTTTTTTCTTGATACTGATGCCATGGTTACGCGTGTCTATGCGGAACACTATCTGCCGGCCGATGAGAACGCCAAGCTGCAAGCCGACATTCGATATGGTGATTGAACAGGAGAAGCCTGATCTGGTGTTGCTGATTCCTCCGATCACCGAATATGTGGATGGTGGGTTCCGTGCAATGCGGTGGGCTTCGGATCGGTATCGGTTCCATGAGACTTTGGTACGCGTCATTCAGGAGTCACCGTATGCCGACCGTGTGGTGACGCTTGACAATCCAACTTTTGAAGGGCGCAAAACGCAGGCGATTCAAGCGATCCGCCAGGCCACTGGTTTTACGCCTCGTACCGGAATAAGCTGAAAACATGTAGAGCAATAGCAGTAAAACCCCCTGCCAGAATTCTGGCACGGGGGATCCTTAGCTTAGATCGCTAACACTTAAGCAAGAAGCTTAGCCGTTGACGCGGTCGATGCCAGCCTGGACGTCAGTAAGGACGGAATCCCAGGACTTGATGAAGGAAGCGACGCCGTCGGCTTCCAGCTTGTCGGTGACAGCCTTGAAGTCGATGCCCAGCTCAGCGAGCTTGGCCATGATGGCGTGGGACTCTTCGTAGGTACCCTTGATGGTCGGAGCGCCGTTGCCGTGATCGGCGAGAGCGTTCAGGGTCTTCTCCGGCATGGTGTTCACGATGAGCGGGGCAACGAGCTCGTCAACGTAGACGCAATCGGAATAGGCCGGGTTCTTAGTGCCGGTGGAGGCCCACAGCGGACGCTGCTTCTTGGCGCCCTTGGCTTCGAGAGCAGCCCAACGCGGATCGTTGGCGAACTTGTTCTCGAACAGCTCGTAAGCCAGGCGAGCGTTGGCCACAGCGGCCTTGCCCTCGAGAGCCTTGGCTTCGTCGGAGCCGTTGGCTTCCAGCAGCTTGTCCA
>ENA-OQHD01000105-OQHD01000105.1-human-gut-metagenome-genome-assembly--contig:-NODE-105-length-36642-cov-8.176256_pt1 | contig 36642 bp, 31 predicted proteins | sample MGYA00242560_ERZ504711 | MGnify/ENA primary metagenome ERZ504711 (study PRJEB26092, sample SAMD00036198) | human gut metagenome | host: Homo sapiens | study: EMG produced TPA metagenomics assembly of...
GTGGCCTATATTACCAAATGCCTGAGTGACCGCAATATCAATATTGCATTTATGCGTCTGTTCCGTGAAAGCAAGGGAGAGATTGCTTATACAATCGTAGAATCTGACGGCAAACTTCCTGAGAATATCGTTCCTGCGATTCGCGAGAACCCGAATATTCATGAAGTTATGATCGTACAGATGTAAAGAAAGGAGGATTTTTATCATGGATTTTAAAAACTGCAAATGAACTCTTAGCACTCTGTGAAGAAAAAACTCTTCCTATCTCAGAGATTATGCGTATCCGTGAGATTGAGCTTGGCGAAACAGCCTCTGAGATTGTAAATAAAAAAGATGACACGAGTACTGGGAATTATGAAAGATGCTGCTTTCTCACCAATCAGACAGCCGGTAAAATCTATGGGTGGTCTGATCGGCGGCGAAGCCAGAAAGCTGAGTCTCCACGCTCAGGAGAAAAAAGGTCTCTGCGGAAATCTGCTTCAGAAGGCAATTACTTATGCTATGGCTACACTGGAAACGAATGCCTCCATGGGGCTGATCGTGGCCTCTCCTACTGCCGGTTCTGCCGGAATCGTGCCGGGGCTGATGCTGGCAATGCAGGAACATTATCAATTCTCTGATGAAGAGATTATACGGGCATTATTTAACGCAAGTGCCATTGGTTATCTGGCAATGCGAAATGCAACTGTTGCAGGTGCGGTAGGCGGATGCCAGGCCGAGGTAGGGGTTGCATCTGCAATGGCTGCATCTGCTGCTGTAGAGCTGATGGGAGGTTCACCGAAAGAATGTACTTTTGCTGCATCTACTGTTCTTATGAACATGCTTGGTCTGGTATGCGATCCGGTCGGCGGTCTGGTAGAATATCCATGTCAGAACAGAAATGCTGCAGGTGTGGCAAACGCTATAATTGCCGCAGAAATGGCTCTCGCAGGAATCCCGCAGTTGATTCCTCTGGACGAAATGATCCAGACGATGTTTACCGTGGGTAAAAAGCTTCCTGCAGAACTGCGTGAAACTGCTATGGGAGGATGCGCTACTACGCCATCTGCATGTAAAGCATGCCATATATGCAGTTAACAGGCTGACAAATAAAAAAATCTGTCTCTGTAATGCACCTATTTTCTACGTATAATGTGCATATACAGGACAGTTTTTTAATTATTTTCCAACTTTGCCAGCACTTTTGATGTAAAATGTGTATCGAAAAACTGAACAAAAGGTCCGAATCCAAATGCACTGACCAGTGTTCCCAGTCCGACGATTCCCCCTGCAAGCCAACACACCAGTGCACTGATCGCATCATTAGATACTCTGCACCAGAAATACGGAATTTTCGGCCATTTCTCTGTCATGATCAGAGAAATACTGTCATATGGTGCAACTCCCTGTTTCGGAAGCTGGTACATGGAAATTCCAAGGCTTGTTATGATAACTCCAATAAATACGGTAACCACCTGCATTGCCATCTGATCCGGTGCATCGATCACAGATGTAATCAGGTTATAGAAAAATGTAACAAAATATCCAAGGAATAACGCATTTATGATTGTTCCCAATCCGATAAGCTTTCTTCCCCAGATAATTTCTATTACAAAAAATCCCAGATTCAGAAGAATTAAAAAACGGGCATATTCAATTCCCACACATTCTGCCAGTGCCATCACCATTCCGCTGAAAGGGTCATTTCCAAGTCCAGAAAGTTTAAATATCGCAATTCCCAAACCAAGGATTATATTTCCAAGCAACATTACGACCACATACTTCCAGTTTATTTTTCTGATCCATTCACTCATCTCTTTTTCCTCCGTAAAATTAACTCTTTCTATCATATCAGACAGTAAAATACTTTACAATATTCTTTCTGTAAATTGTTTCCTAATATTTTCAAACTACGTTACTGTTCACTCCGTTCACAGTAACGTAGCCAAAAATTCATTCCAGATTGCCTGCGGCAATGGAATTTTGGCTTGTATGTCTTGTGATTTTTGGCATATTCATGCCAAAACACCTCGCGGGATAGTGGTGTGTGAACAGTTACAAAACTACTTGATTTACTCCGTGAATGTGACTATAATGAGAAAAGCGTATATAGGTGTATATACACCATTCTATACATAATAAAAACAGGAGAAAGTAATCTATGGAAAAGTTTAAAGCATTTCTCAGACGCAAAGACATCGAGATCTCCATAAAACGTTATGGAATCGATGCCCTTGGTGCCATGGCGCAGGGTCTTTTCTGCTCCCTGCTGATTGGTACGATCATCAACACACTTGGAACACAGTTTCATATTTCATTTCTGACCACTGCTGTGGCAACTGTAAACGACACCCAGTATACCGTAGGCTCTCTGGCATCTGCAATGAGTGGTCCTGCCATGGCTGTCGCCATCGGCTATGCGCTGCATTGTCCGCCGTTGGTGTTGTTTTCATTGATCACTGTTGGCTTTGCATCTAACGCATTAGGCGGTGCAGGCGGACCGCTGGCTGTATTATTTGTAGCCATCTTCGCTTCCGAAATCGGAAAAGCAGTATCTAAGGAAACCAAAATTGATATTCTGGTCACTCCACTTGTCACGATCGGTGTAGGTGTTGCCCTGTCCGCGTGGTGGGCTCCGGCACTTGGAAGTGCAGCAATGAAAGTGGGAAATATTATTATGTGGGCAACCAACCTGCAGCCGTTCCTGATGGGAATCCTTGTTTCTGTATTTGTGGGTATTGCACTGACACTTCCTATCTCATCTGCCGCAATCTGTGCTGCGCTTGGCCTTACCGGACTTGCCGGAGGAGCTGCTGTAGCAGGCTGCTGTGCACAGATGGTAGGTTTTGCAGTAATGTCCTTCCGCGAAAATAAATGGGGTGGTCTTGTTTCTCAGGGAATCGGAACATCCATGCTCCAGATGGGGAAAATATCGTAAAAAATCCACGCATCTGGATTGCACCGATCCTTACTTCTGCCATCACCGGACCTCTTGCAACCTGTCTGTTCAAACTTCAGATGAACGGTACTCCGGTTTCTTCCGGTATGGGTACCTGCGGTTTCGTAGGACAGATTGGTGTCTACACCGGATGGATGAATGATATTGCCGCAGGAACAAAAACAGCTGTCACAGGCTGGGACTGGGCCAGACTTTTGCTGATTTCCTTTATCCTGCCTGCAATCCTGTGTCCGCTCATCAACATGTTTATCCGTAAGCTTGGATGGGTGAAAGACGGGGATATGACACTTTCATAAGCAAAAAGCAGCTGCGTTACCTGTCAATTGAAACTGTTACTTGATAAAAATTTCAGCTAACAGTTTCAATGGTAACACAGCTGCTTTTTATTTTTCCACTTCCGTATATTGATTTCCCTGCGGATCACTCAAATTGTCATCCACATAAATTTTTCATCCCTTTGGAAATCGCCTTTCAGTGATAAGATTTTTATATTCGTACTTCTTCATCCATTTTAAGCAATGCACTCTTAGCCAGCTGATCTGCCTCTTCATTGTAGTGATTGCCCGTATGAGCTGCTATTTTACAAAAAGAAATCTTTACTTTCTTTCCTGCTTCCTGCATATGAGCAGCATATTTGCTGGTCAGAGTGTTTTGGCTCTCCACACACCTGTTACCCACTTCTCTACACCTTCGTAATCTATAGCGGATTTCTACAGCTGGATATTTGTTTCTATGGCCCAGTTTACTGCAGTCATGGAACCAAGCATCTCTCCTGCCCACATTTCGGATCGCGACTCCTGCAGAATCACTGCCGCTGCCGGATTTACGGATTTCCTGTCCATCCGGTGTAAGGATCACACAGCCGAATGCATATCTGCCAATACTTTTCTCGAAACTTCCATCTACATAAGCAATAACCATATTTTCAGGTACTTCCACGATTCCTGCCGCCTCTTTTGCTTTATCACCGGATACATTTCCTGTTGTCTCCATGTTCAGAAAAGCCAATGCTTCCTCTTTCTCTGTAAATCCCCGAAACTCAGCTCCTGAATATCCGCTTACTGCCTTCTGGCACTCCGCCCATGTAGCAAAAAGTCCTGTGGTGCGTGGAGAACCGGTGGGCACTGCACAGCCGGAACCGAGCGGACGCATACCGTCAAGTATCGCGATTGCAACGCGCGGCATGGGATGCGTCGGCGGGGCAGATCTATTGGAGCTACCAGCTTGCGCGTTCCGCGAAACCAGGCAGCGGCGAAGGGAAACCGCCACGTGACCCGCGCAACGGCGGCAATCTCGAAGCGTGGGATCTGACCCGCGTATGGCGTCATGGATGGATTCAAGCGGATGCGCCCCACGATGACGTGGCATCGGCGCCGTCAATCAACGACAATCGACGCAAAGGGCATTAGACTCGGAGTCATGGCAGAGGAAGAGACTTCGAAACGTACCCGCAAATCGCCACAAGAGCGTCGTGCGGAAGTGCTGGATGCGGCGGTGCAGCTCATCAGCGAACGCGGATTCAACGGCATTTCCATCCAGGACGTGGCCGATCGCGTCGGCATCTCCAAACAAGGCGTGTTGCGATACGTCGACAACAAAGACAAAATGCTGGCGCTGGTATATGACGAATACTACGGGCAGACCGGCACGCCGGAGGACTTCTTCTCTTCGGGCATGCCGGGCAGCGACCCGTCCGCGCCGCATTTTCCCGCGTATCTGCGCTACCTGGTGAAACACAACTCGCGCCGCCGCATGATGGTGCAGCTGTTCACCGTGCTGTCGGCGGAATCCCTGAACCCGGATCACCCATTGCATGACGAATTCATGGGACGCATGGAGGACATCTGGGAACACTACTCGAAATACCCGTGGGTGGTTCCGCCGCAATTGGGCGCATGGGCCGGCAGCATGCGACCGGTGGTGCGCAAAGCCATGGAAATCATGGATGGCATTCAGCTGTGGTGGCTGCGCGAACCGGAAGTGGACTTGTGTGAGGAATGGTCCGAAATGGAGAATCTGCTGTTTCCCGCGCCCCTCTGGGATGCATACCGCTGATTTTATGTGTGTTCCGCATACGTTCGGGGGTGACCTGACGGCCACCCTCATTTTGCTTATCTTCTATTGTGGTAGTGCCTGAAAAGTTTGCTGAAAGAGACATGCTGGTTTCTTGAGATGTCGACCATTTTGATGCAGTCAGACTACCTGCTGCGCTTCCCGTGTAGACGCCAATGCTGGCTCCCAATATCCCTAGCGATACTAGTATCATTATTTTACGGAAGAGTCTAGATTCAGTAGAATTATCAATTCTACATAATAATTCGTCATATATAGAACCTGCTGCAGAATTAGTTACAATTGTCCCTCTGTAAAAAGTTAATTTTACTCATTATATTGACTATTTATAAGATAATTAGAACGTTGAATAATCTCAGATTCATTCTTGCCGGAAATAAGAAATTTCCTGTCAGAATCAACAGAGTTATGAGCGATACCTTTTTTCTTGCCCACAGATTCCAAAACCGCCCAATCCGGGATTTCTTTTTCCTTTGGCCAGTTCAATCCGGCGGTTTCCAGCAGTATGCCATACTGAGATGATCGCGTAATATTCGTATCCGCATCGACAAGACCAAGTTCCAATAGGAAGTTGGCCTTGCTTTGGTCTATGCCATAGGCGGCTGCCAGCTCCTGCTTGATGAGACCGCCTCCTCTGCGTGCCGCCATTTCCCCGAATGCGAAATCACCGGTTTCATTCTTATAGAATTCGATATGCATCACATTCGGAATCGTCTGATCGTTGAAAGATGCAATTAATTGCTTTGTCAGTCGGAGCAGCTCGGAATAGTCGGCACCGTTCTCATCCAACATCACGGAACCGGTGTTTTGTTTCTCGAAATCCAGTGGCGGGACAAGATATCGTGATGGTGAGATCAGAATCGAACCGGAATTGATATAGACTACATCCACATGGTAGACGGAACCGGAACAATATTCCTCTAAGTAATACTGGTTTGAATGCACGTTTCGTATGAATTCCGGCTTGGTAGCTAAAGCGGGCAGGTCATCTTTCGAATGCAATATCGTAATGCCTGCAGACCCTGCGCCCCATCGAGGTTTGAGAACAACCGTCTCCCAACGATCGAACGCCGAAATAATATCTCCAAAGCCTTGGCAGGTGGTATAGGGAATAATCTTTAATCCGGCATCAAGGGCCGATTGTTTCATCGTGACTTTATCTCGACAGCTTAACGCCAGTTCATGCTGTAAACCGGGAATTCCAAATAAACTTCTCGCCTCTGCAACCCTCAGTACGTCTTCCTCTGAGCTGGAAACTATCCTATCTGGTTTAAATTTCCTGACAATATCAAAGAATTTTGCGGTAGCGCTATCAGAGGAATAATCGGAGACCTCGATTTCCTTGATGACGGAGCTCGGCCAACTATGGTGTGCGGCTCGATCGTTCGAGGTGAAGACCATAACTTCTAAACAATCGAAACGTTCTTGGATTTCCTCAATCCATTTAGGATAATTTGAGAAGGATTTGGGCTGTTGCAGCAATAATACTTTCATGTCATTCCCCTTCCGGTGTACTCACCAAGACTTTTTCTTTCAATGACGAATGATTCTTTGTCCACGTTTTCTAATTTGATTAGTGACGACTGCAGGCATTATTCCCACTAACGCCAGTGCACACCAATACCAAGCCGTCAATCCTGCAGGACGTAGTGCCGGAACGATCCAACCGCCAAGGAATGAGCCTGCCGATTCACCAATGGCTGCAATTATTAGCCGATAGTTCAGAATGTCCACCAAAGGCTTATCTGGCTGTGCCTCTACCAGAGCAATATTGATTAATGGCGTATAGATGCATTCTGCAATGGAGAACACAACCAAGGAAATGATGCATATCCACCAGTACGACGAGACTCCGCAGGCGAATAGTGCGAAGGAAATTCCATAAATCCCCAGGCTTTTGACTATGAATGAGGTGGCATTATGTTCTTTGGTCATATTGCGCGAGATGATCTTACTTACCGGCATTTGCAGTGCTATGACCGATATGGCATCAATGGAATAGAACAATCCTCTTATGACTGGACTATCGGATAACGAGTGGAATTCCAATGCCATTCCGGCAAAAAGCTGACCATTCATTATACTGCCCACGAACACCGCCAGGATGGCAAGAACCGTACCGGGACTTTTCAGCGAGTCTGTAATGGTCTTCACGATGGAGGAAGTGTTTTCCTCGCCGCTTTTCTCATTGCGTATGAAGACATGATGAGTCAGCGCTATTGGAGCTAGTAAAGCAGAAAAAGCATAGAGTCCGACGATGATTGCAATAAAGAGCGTTTGTCCGAAAGCTTTATATATGTAATTCGAGCCCAGAGGTCCAATCGCGGATCCAAGATTGGCTGCCATGGTCACTAAAGCAAACAAAGAAGCCTGAATTTTTTTGATCCTTTACTGTAGCGATGATATGCCCTCGTAGGGCAAAATTAACCAATGAAAGACCGAGTCCCAGCAAAGCCAAATCCGCAAAAAGGAAGCCGATAAAACCACCCATTGCCGGTTGTAGCAGCAAAAGTGAAAAAACCATGAATCCGAAACCGGTCTCGGTGAGGGATACCGTTGAGAAACGCTCAATCAGGCTACCTATAAAAACAGTACTGCCTCTAGAAAAAAGAGATAAAATTCCGAGCGCCAGTCCAACATATAGCGATGACGCCGCAGAAACTTGGCCGGTGAGAATAACCGAAAGAAGGGAGAAGAGACCGCTGTACGCAGCAGTATTCAAAAAGTAATTCACTGATATGGAGTCTCTTTTAATATCGTTCGGCTTCTCCATTTGAATGGACCTTCTTTTATGCTTTACAAATAATGTCTCCCCATGCTAGTTGTCATAGGGGAATTGTTCATTGCTGCGTCCACATATAGTGACGCTTGGTTTTGGCATACTTGGGGGGTGTCTGTTTCAAAGTTTACCGTGCTTTCTGCGGAATCGTTGAATCCTGAACATCCGTTGCATGATGAATTCACTGCTCGTATGGACGATATTTGGGAGAACTATTCGCAATATCCTTGGCTGGTTCCTCCGCAATTGGGTTCATGGAAGTCGAGCATGCGACCGGTGGTGCGTAAAGCCATGGAAATCATGGATGGTGTGCAATTATGGTGGTTGCGCAAGCCTGAAGTTGATTTATGCAAAGAGTGGGCTCAGATGGAAAACATGCTGTTTCCATCCCCGTTGTGGGATGCATATCGTTGATTTCAAATACTTGTTGAGATTGGCATTGCATGCGCGTGCGAAAAGGCGAGGGTCTGATGGTCCCTCGCCTTTTGCATTGACGGGGTTATGTCGAGTTGTGGATGTGTATATGATATACTAAACTACCGATTGGTAATTAAAGAAAATCGCTTCAATGAGGAAAGTGAGCAATCCATGGCCGAAACCACTGAAAATACTGTAAATCTGCCCTATAGGAATCCGGAACTTCCTACTGAGGAACGCATCGCCGATCTGCTTGGTCGCATGACTCTTGAGGAAAAAGTCGGACAGATGATGCAGCTTGACGCGCGAAGCGGCGATTTGGACGATCTGATCGTCAACAAGCATGTTGGTTCCATTCTGCACACCTCGCCGTCCGATCTGCCGAAAGCCGTGGAAACGGTGAACGCCAAAACCCGTCTCGGCATTCCGCTGGTGATCGGCGACGACTGCATTCACGGCTATTCCTTCTGGCCGGGAGCCACCATTTTTCCGGAACAGCTAGGCATGGCAACCACGTGGGATTCTGAAAAGGTACAGGCCGCGGGCCGTGCCACCGCCGAGGAAGTGTCAACCACCGGCGTGCATTGGACGTTCTCCCCGGTGCTGTGCATCGCGCGAGACACCCGTTGGGGCCGTGTGGGCGAAACCTTTGGCGAAGATCCGTACTTGATTGGCGAAATGGCATCGTCCATTGTCAAGGGCTATCAAGGTGGAGCCAAGGCGGGCGAGCCGCTCGCCAAAGACGCGATTCTCGCATGCGCCAAGCATTTCGCAGGCTATTCCGAAACACAGGGAGGGCGTGACGCTTCCGAAGCCGACCTGAGCCACCGCAAGCTGGAATCTTGGTTCCTGCCGCCATTCGAACGCGTAGCCAAGGAAGGCTGTGGCACCTTCATGCTCGGCTACGAATCCATCGAAGGTGTGCCGGTCACCTTCAACAAGTGGCTGCTTTCCGACAAACTGCGTGGCGCTTGGAACTATCAGGGCACGCTCATCACCGACTGGGACAACGTCGGCCGTTCCGTGTGGGAGCAGAAGGTCAAGCCTGATTATGTGCAGGCTGCTGCCGATGCGGTCAAGTCCGGCAACGACTTGGTGATGACCACGCCAAAGTTCTACGAGGGTGCGATCGAAGCCGTGAAGACCGGTCTGCTTGACGAATCGTTGATCGATGCCGCCGTGGCTCGTATTCTCGCACTGAAGTTCCGTCTTGGACTGTTCGAAGATCCACGCTTGCCCGACCAGAAGCGTATCGATGCGGTGATCGGTTCCGAAGAGCATCAGCAGCTCAACCTTGAAGTGGCTCGCGAAGCCGTGGCATTGCTGAAGAACGACGGTTCACTGCCGTTCAACGTGGCCGGTGCGAAGCGTATCGCGGTCGTTGGCCCGCTCGCCGATGACGCCCAGACCCAGCTGGGCGACTGGGCAGGCAGCTCCGGCCAGATCAACTGGATGCCTGACGGCCACCCGCGTGAAATGATCACCACCGTGCTTGATGGTTTCAAGCAGCTCGCTCCGGAAGGTTGCGAGGTCGTGTACTCTCGCGGTGCCAACATCGTGGATTTGGTGCCCGATCCGGAAGGCGAGTTCTACCCGGATGGACAGCCTCGCCCGAAGATCGGCGTTTCCGCCAAGATTGATCGCGCACTGCTTGGCGAAGCCGTGGAAAACGCACGTAAAAGCGACCTGATCGTGGCCGTGGTGGGCGATGTGATCCAGGCCATTGGCGAAGGCTGCTCCACCGCCACGCTTGAACTGCTTGGCGGACAGAATGCACTGATCGATGCACTGTCGAACGTGGCTCGCGAAACCGGCAAGCCGTTCGTGGTGGTGCTCGTCAGCTCCAAGCCGCAAGTGCTGCCGGCATCCGTGATCGGTACCAATGGCGTGATTGTTGACGAAACTCCAGCCGAAGGCACTTCGGCTCTGCTGTGGGCTCCAAGCCCGGGCATGAAGGGCGGCCAGGCCATCGCCGAAATCATTCTCGGCGAAACCGAACCGAGCGGACGCCTGCCGATCACCTTCCCGCGTCACGCAGGACAGCTGCCGGTCTACTACAACCAGATTCGAGGCCAGCACGGCAACCGTTACGCCGACCTCACGCAGAATCCGGCATTCGCATTCGGCGAGGGTCTGAGCTACACCACGTTCGAATACGGAGATCCGACCATCACCAACGTTCCGGAATCCGGCATATTCACCGAAACCGACACCGTGCATGCCGAAATCACCCTCACCAATACAGGCGATCGCAAGGGCACGGAAGTAGTGCAGCTCTACATCGGCGACATCGTGACCTCCTACAGCTGGACTGATCGTGAACTCAAAGCATTCCAGCGCGTGGAACTCGAACCAGGCAAAAGTAAGACCGTTGCCTTCGACATTCCGGTTTCCGATTGCACCATCGTCGATTCGGAAGCCAACCGAATCGTCGAACCGGGCGAATTCGAAGTGCTTATCGGCCATTCCAGCCGTCGCGAACACTTGAAGCGCACCACCTTCACCGTCGCGTAAAAGCGAAACGAAATAAGCCGTGTCGCAGAACCCAATAATCGACACGCTAGTCTGATATGAGCCGCCTACGAAATGCCGATCGTGGGCGGCTCGCATGAATGGACCATTGCCGTGGCATACGCGTTGTTTATGGCTGCTTCCGGATTCGTACTGGTGCCTGATCAGACGCATGCGTTGAACCAGTTGCCATTGTCAATGAACGCCGACTGTTCCGCGGTGATGAACGCCATGCAGCAGCTTGCCGGCGCGATTGTGCTTGCCACTGGCGGTTTACGGCTTTGTTCCCGATCGCTGTGGTTACGGTGCTACTGGGCACGGTGTTCATCATGCTGATTCGCAAGGTGAAGTAGCTGCAGTTACTGCAGTAGCCGAAGCAACGCGCAGTGTGCCGGCGATTGCGGCACACGTGATCTCGACATTGCGTTCCGTGTTGGCGATCAGAGTCGCAAGATCCGCCGGCCCGGGCGCAATGCCGAACGTTGCGACGATGCCGGTCTCGTTCAACGCTTCGATGGTGTGTGGATCGCGGGTTACCGTTCCACCGATGGCAATAGTTGGTTTTCCTTGTGATTGCGCCAGTTTCGCAATGCCACTCGGCACTTTGCCGTACGGTGTCTGACTGTCGATGGAACCTTCGCCGGTGATGATGACGTCGGCCCATGCGCATGCTTCGCGACCATGCGTAAGATCGAGCACAAGTTCGATTCCCGGCCGTACTGTTGTATTGAACAGGCCGAGCATCCCGCCGCCGGTACCGCCTGCGGCGCCTGTACCGGGAATGCGCTCAATATCGCGGCCATTGTATTGCATGATCGCGTGTGCGAGATTCGCAAGTCCCTGATCGAGGAGTTCGACCTGCGCTGTGTTCGCGCCTTTTTGCGGAGCGAACACATGCGCAGCACCTTCTGGTCCGGTCAAAGGATTGGTGACATCGCAGGCGAGAACAATCGGAACATTTTTTACAAAATTGGGAACTTCCGAATCGTCAATCCTCTCCAAATCAACAAGAGAACCGCCACCAAGCGGAATATCATGACCTGCCGTATCAAGAAAACGAAATCCAAGCGCGCGAGCCAACCCCGTGCCACCATCCGTAGTGGCACTACCGCCCAAACCAAGCACAATACGATCCGCGCCAGCGTCAATCGCAGCACGAATCAGCAATCCGGTGCCGAACGTGGAAGCAGACAACGCATTGCGGTCGGCGGGGGAGACCCGTTCAAGTCCGCTTGCCGAAGCCAACTCGACCACGGCGGTGTGAAGAATACAAGAAGCACGATTATTGCCAAGAAAGCCAAACTGAGCGGTAATCGGGCGGCCGATCGCATCAACTGTCTCAACATTGTGCAACGTGCCGGCGGTGGCATGAACCAAGGCTTGCGTCAATCCTTCGCCGCCATCGGAAAGAGGCATGAGCCGGCATTCCGCCTGCGGATTGCCACGCTTAATGCCGCGAGCCATCGCCTGTGCGATTGCTTCAGCCGAAGCGGACTCCTTGAACGAGTCCGGTGCCAGCAAAATCCGCATATATGCCTCCTTTTACGTCTGCATCCATACATTAATGCAGTGCCGGGGCAGAGGCTTATCGGTAGCCCTCCCACATGGGCAGGGGGAACAGGGCGTCTTCGCATTCCGCCCACATGGCGTTCAGGTCCTGGCCGGGCGTGCGCAGCCAACGCAGCTGCACGCCGTCCATCATGGCGAATCCCGCATTAAGCAGCCGACGCGTATCAACACCTTCGGGCACGCGCCAACGGATGTTGAGTGCGGTGTCGGCATTATGCAGCTCACGGTTGGCGAAATACTCGTGTGCGGGGTGGTTCGGGTCGATCGCTTCGGCGCTCAACGTGGAAAACATGTGCACCTGAATCGGTCTGCGTGCGTTCACCGCCACGATTCTGCGCCACATGTCGGCAATCAACGGGCGTGGCTCACGTACTATGTCGGTAAGAATGTCTTCCGTCTCGGAATCGTAGACTTCGTCCAGCGCGGCTGTGAGCAGTCCTTCCTTACTGCCGACATAATGCAGCACGCCAGCCTTGGTGAGTCCTACGCGATCGGCGATTTTCTGCAGGGAAGTGCCGTAATAGCCGAGCGTTCCAAACAGTTCGACGGCCGCATTGAGAATCTCCGCTCTTCGGTCGACTTCTTCGTTGGCCATGATGATTCCCTTTCTTGCACTCATAGTGGCGGTTCATGTGCGCTGCAATGCTTATGAATCGCCATTTCTCTCAAGTTGTAAATACTGCAGTTACTTTACGGTCGGTTAACTGATTTTTCAAAGAAGATTGGCGTGTTGTGATGTTGATTTTGATAAAGTACCTACCGACCGGTTAGTAAAGATTTCGGGGTTGAGATTCCACAGGCCGGTTAACCGATACGAACTCAAGAAAACGATGCGAAAGAGGAACGTATGAGCGAAAACACCTATCCTTCCGTCAATGACCTGACGCTTGAAGAAAAGGCATCCCTAACTTCCGGCGGCGACGCTTGGCATCTGCAAGGCGTTGAAGCCAAGGGCATTCCCGGCTATATGATCACCGACGGCCCCCACGGCCTGCGCAAGTCCAACTCGGCCACCACCGGCGAAGTCGATCTGAACAACTCCGTGCCCGCCACCTGCTTCCCGCCGGCCGCGGGCCTGTCCAGCTCGTGGAATCCGGAACTCATCCACCAGGTCGGCGAAGCCATGGCCGAAGAATGCATTCAGGAGAAGGTTGCCGTAATTCTCGGCCCCGGCGTGAACATCAAGCGCAACCCGCTTGGCGGCCGCTGCTTCGAATACTGGTCCGAAGACCCGTATCTGGCGGGTCATGAGGCGGTCGGCATCGTCGCAGGCGTGCAGTCCAAGGGCGTGGGCACTTCGCTCAAGCATTTCGCCGCCAACAGCCAGGAGACCGACCGGCTGCGCATCAGCGCCAACATCTCCCAGCGTGCGCTGCGCGAAATCTACTTCCCGGCATTCGAACACATCGTCAAGGAAGCCCAGCCGTGGACCATCATGTGCGCATACAACTGCATCAACGGCGTGCATGCCGCCCAGGATCGCTGGCTACTCACCGACGTGCTGCGCGACGAATGGGGCTTCCAAGGTATCGTCATGAGCGACTGGGGCGCCGACCACGACCGCGTGGCTTCCCTCAATGCGGGCCTCAACCTCGAAATGCCGCCAAGCTACACCGACGACCAAATCGTCTACGCCGCACGCGACGGCCGCATCCAGCCGGCACAGCTCGACCGCATGGCACAAGGCATGATCGACTTGGTCAGCAAGACCCGCGCAGCCATGAGCGTCGAAAACTATCGTTTCGACATCGAAGCCCACGATGAGGTCGCACATCAGGCCGCCGTCGAATCCATGGTGCTCCTCAAGAACGATGACGCCATTCTGCCAGTCGCTGGCGATGCCAAGGTCACCGTCATCGGCGAATTCGCACGTACCCCGCGCTACCAGGGCGGTGGTTCCTCGCACATCACCCCAACCAAGATGACCAGCTTCCTGGACGCCCTCACCGAACGCGGCGTGGATGCCAAGTTCGCCCCAGGATTCACCCTCGACCTCGAACCGGCCGATCCGGCACTCGAAGCCGAAGCCGTCGAAGCTGCCAAGGGCGCCGACGTGGTGCTCATGTTCCTAGGGCTCCCTGAAGCGGCCGAATCCGAAGGCTTCGACCGTGAGACCCTCGACATGCCGGCCAAGCAGATCGCACTGCTCGAAGCCGTCGCAGCCGAAAACAAGAACGTTGTGGTCGTACTCTCCAACGGCTCCGTCGTCACCGTGGCACCATGGGCCAAGAACGCCAAGGGCATCCTCGAATCCTGGCTGCTCGGACAGTCCGGCGGTCCGGCGCTCGCCGACGTGCTGTTCGGCAAGGTGAGCCCGTCCGGCAAGCTTGCGCAGACCATTCCCTTCGACATCAACGACGATCCGAGCACCATCAACTGGCCGGGTGAAGAGGGGCATGTCGATTATGGCGAAGGCGTGTTTGTGGGCTACCGCTATTACGACACCTACAACAAGGCCGTCGACTACCCGTTCGGATTCGGCCTGAGCTACGCCACGTTCGAAGTGAGCGACGTGAAGGCTGTCAAGACCGGTGCCTGTACCGCATCCGTCAGCGCAGTGGTCAAGAACACCTCGAACGTTGACGCCGCCGAAACCGTGCAGGTGTACGTGGCTCCTGGCAAGGCCGACGTAGTTCGTCCGAAACACGAGCTTAAGGGCTTCAAGAAGGTATTCCTCAAGGCTGGCGAATCCGCAGAAGTCTCCTTCGAGCTCGACGATCGCGCCTTTGCCTACTGGTCTGAGAGGTTCAATGACTGGCACGTGGAGAGCGGCGAATACACCATCGAGGTCGGCACGTCCAGCCGTGACATCGCCGGTTCCGCGGTGGTGGAGCTCGACGGCGACGGCAAGGCCCAGCCGCTCACCGAATGGTCCAACTTCATGGAATGGCGTAAGGATCCGCTCGGTTCCAAGGTGCTTGAAATCCTGCGTGCCGAGGGCGAAGCCGGCCGCATGCCGGTGGTGCCCGACAACGACATGACCCGCCTGTTCCTCGATTCCATGCCGATCAACAGCATGTCGGTGCTGATGGGCGCCGATGGCAAGCAGATCTTCGAATACATGCTTGAGAAGTACGCTGAACTCACCAAGTAGTTTCGTAGGATTCAAGGCTTAAGGCCGAGGGATTCGATCCGTTAACGCTGAACCGGTGTGGATCTGATTCCTCGGCCTTTTTTGTCGCGGACGATGAGATGCGCGACACGCTAATCGTTACATGTACAACAGTTGTATATGCAACGGTTTAGCATGTGTGGTGTGACAGAAGTGACGAATGAACAATACAAGGAACCGTCAGGTTCACGACTTGCCGAAGTCTGGGAAAGTGGCCTGACCAAGCCTCCCAGCGTGGCCATTCGCTCGCTGCACAACGTGGTCAACCGGTATTTGCGCGTCACCCGTCCCGAAGAGGCGGAAGACGTCAGCAACGGCAACGTTGACATCATCGTGTACTTGGCAAGACATGATAACGAGGAGATCTTCCCTCAAGACATCGAGCAACGTTTCGGCGTGACCCGATCCACATCATGCCGAGTGTTGGGACTGATGGAGCAGAAGGGGCTGATCGCCCGCGAGTCGGTGAAGCGTGACGCACGTCTGAAAAAGATCGTATTGACGGACAAATCGAGGCATATTGCCGAAGTGCTGCATGACAATGCGAAAAACATGGAACGAATCCTGTTGGAAGGTCTTGATGACGACCAGATCCGCCAATTCATGCACATGCTTGACGTCATGCAGACGAATCTGGTGAAAACAGGTTTGATCGGAGACGAAAGCCGATATTCAAGCTTGGAAATACAGGAACAGAATTTTGGCGAATCGCAGGTTTCGCAAAAGCCGCAGGTTTCGCAAGAATCGCAAGAATCATGCGATGGGCGGAATCCGCATAATCGCGATTCTCATGATGAATACGTTTCGCGCATACTGCGAATGTCGCAGGAAATGGCGATCGCAAACAACCTCAGGTAACACACGCAAGCAAGTAAGTACGAAAAAGAAAGGACAAGGAGTGACAGCGGCAAACGCAACGACGTCCACAACGTCAAAACCAAAGCAACACGTCATTCGCACACTGGGCAAATCCCTGCGCGAATACAAAAAAGCCAGCCTGCTCTCCCCGGTATTCGTAGCCGTGGAAAGCGTGCTGGAAATCCTTATTCCGACCGTCATGGCATCGCTGATTGATGAGGGCATCAGCGGTGGCAGCATGCCGGCGATTTTGAAATTCGGCTTGATTCTGCTGATTTGTTCGGCGGTTTCGCTGACATCCGGCTTTTTGGCCGGAAAGTTCTCGGCCATTGCGGGCGCAGGATTCGCCAAAAATCCTGCGTCACGACCAGTTTGAGAAGGTGCAGGGCTACAGCTTCACCAATATCGACCGTTTCTCCACCGGTTCGATCATCACGCGACTGACCACTGATGTGACCAACCTGCAGAACGCATATTCAATGATCATCCGCATGGGTGTGCGCGCTCCGATCATGGTGATTGTGGCGTGGATCTTCTCCTTCCGCATCAGCCCATCCATCTCTTTGGTGTTTCTCGCCTGCATTCCGGTGCTCGCCATCGGCTTGTGCGGTCTGGCAGTACTGGTGCATCCGGTGTTCGAGCGTGTGTTCCACACGTACGACAAGCTCAACAACGTGGTCGACGAGAACCTGCAGGGCATCCGCGTGGTCAAGTCCTACAATCGCGAAAACCACGAAACCGAAAAGTTCAACCGCATTTCGCAGCGCATTTTCAAGGACTTTACCAAGGCCGAACGCATTATGAGCTTCAACAATCCACTCATGATGCTGTGCGTGTACGTGTCCATGCTGCTTATCGCATGGATGGGCGCCCAGCAGATCGTGGCGTCCGGCAACAATGCGGCCTTGGGCTTGACCACCGGCGATCTGACCGCACTGGTCACTTACGCCATGCAGATTCTCATGGCCATGATGATGCTGTCCATGATTTTCGTGATGTGCATTATTTCGCAGGCTTCCGCCGAACGCATCTGCCAGGTGCTGAACGAGGAAAGCACGGTTACGAATCCGGCTAATCCCGTCAAGGAAGTGAAGAATGGTGAGATTGATTTCGACCATGTCACCTTCCGTTATTCCGCCACTTCCGAAAAGCCGGTGCTTGACGATATTGATTTGAAGATCCGTTCCGGCATGACCGTCGGCATCGTCGGCGGCACCGGTTCCGCAAAGTCCAGTTTGGTGCAGCTTGTGCCACGTTTGTATGACGTGACCGAAGGCTCGCTGAAGGTCGGCGGCGTGGATGTGCGCGATTACGATTTGGAAGTATTGCGCGATCAGGTCGCCATGGTATTGCAGAAGAACGTGCTGTTCTCCGGAACCATTGCCGAAAACCTGCGTTGGGGCAATCCGAACGCCACTGATGAAGAGATTCGTCACGCATGCCAGCTTGCGCAGGCCGACGGCTTCATTCAGGAATTCCCCGACAAGTACGATACGTACATCGAACAGGGCGGTACCAACGTTTCCGGCGGTCAGCGCCAGCGTTTGTGCATTGCGCGTGCGCTGCTGAAAAAGCCGAAGATCCTTATTCTCGACGATTCCACGTCCGCGGTCGACACCAAAACCGATCAGCTGATTCGCGCCGCATTCCATCATGAGATTCCCGACACCACGAAGATCATCATCGCCCAGCGTGTGGCCTCCGTGCAGGAATCCGACATGATTCTCGTCATGGACCACGGCCGCATCATGGCGGCCGGCACGCATGAACAACTGCTCGAAAACTGCGACGAATATCGCTCCATCTACGAATCGCAAACCAAGAATCAGGCTCAACCTGAGGAACTGCAGTGAAAGGAGGCAACAGATGACTGAACAAACTTCCGCATTGAAATCCAAAGACAACAACAACGCGGCCGGCATGCAGCAATCGCACGGCAAGCCGCCGATGCAGAAAGCCGCACCGGGCACCACCAAGCGTATCTTCGGTTACATTTTCCAATACAAGTGGCGTGTGGCACTTGTGGTAGTGTGCATTCTCGTCGGTGCCGCGGCCCAGGCCGGATCGTCGCTGTTCCTACAGTCGCTGGTCGATACGTACATTCTGCCGATGGTTGGTGCCACCAATCCTGATTGGATGCCGTTGCTGCGTGCGTTGACGCTTATGGCATGCCTGTATGTGGCTGGTATTTTCTGCAGCTGGCTGTGGCAGTGGGTCATCGTCACTGTGGAACAGGGCACGTTGAAGAAGATTCGCGACGACATGTTCGCCCATCAGCAGACCCTGCCCATCCGCTACTTCGACACCAACGAGCACGGCGACATCATGAGCCGCTACACCAACGACACCGACACATTGCGTCAGGCCATCAGCCAATCGTTCCCGCAAATGTTCTCGTCTGCGGTGTCTGCGCTCGCGGCGCTCGTCTCCATGCTGTGGCTGTCGGTGCCCGTCACCATTTTCGTGCTCGCCTTCACCGTGATCCTGTTTGTGGTGGTACGCAAGGTTGTTTCCCGCTCCGGACGCTACTTCGTCAAACAGCAGATCGCCATCGGCGATGTGAACGCATTCGTGGAAGAAGCGGTCAACGGCCAGAAGGTCATCAAGGTCTTCAACCACGAAGACGCCACCCAAACCACTTTCGACAAGAAGAACGAAGAACTCTTCGAAGCTTCCGCCGAAGCGAACACGTGGGGCAATGTGACCATGCCGGTCGTCGGCAACATGGGCTACCTGCTGTACATTCTACTGGCTATTTTCGGCGGATCCGCAGCGATTTCCGGACTTGGCAACTTCGGATTGTCCGGTGCTGGCCCGCTCACCCTGGGTACGCTGATCTCGCTGTTGACGCTGTCCCGCTCTTTCGTGAACCCGCTTGGCCAGGTGTCCATGCAGTTCAACATGGTGATGATGGCGCTTGCAGGCGCATCCCGCATCTTCGCGCTTATGGACGAGCAGCCGGAGGACGACGGCGGTTCCGTGACCTTGGTGAACGTGGAACTCGGCGAAGATGGACGCACCATGACCGAAGTTGACCATGAAACCGGTCACTGGGCGTGGAAGCGCGAGGAAGGCGATGACGGCACCCGTTCGCTCAAGGCCGCGCAATCCTTGAGCCCGCGTGCCGCCGAAGTGGCCATGAAAGCCCGTGAAACCGCCATTACCTCACCGGACGGTCGCCTCACCCTCCTGCAGGGCGATGTGCGCTTCACCGACGTGAACTTCGGCTATAACCCCGACAAACCGGTGCTGCACGACATCACCTGGTTCGCCAAGCCCGGACAGAAGATCGCATTGGTGGGCGCAACCGGTGCTGGCAAAAGCCACCGTCACCAATCTGATCAACCGTTTCTACGACATCCAGGAAGGCATGATCCTGTATGACGGCATCTCCGTCAAGGGCATCCGCAAGCCGGATCTGCGTCGTTCGCTGGGTGTGGTGCTGCAGGACGTGAACCTGTTCACCGGTACGGTGATGGACAACATCCGCTACGGTCGCCTCGACGCCACCGATGAGGAATGCATCGCCGCCGCGAAGCTCACGAACGCCGACGGCTTCATCCGCATGCTGCCCAACGGCTACCAGACCGTGCTCGAAGGCGACGGCTCCGGCCTGTCCCAGGGCCAGCGCCAGTTGATTTCCATCGCACGTGCTGCCGTGGCCGATCCGCCGGCCATGATCCTCGACGAGGCCACCTCGTCCATCGACACCCGTACCGAAGAGGTGGTGCAGGCCGGCATGGACAACCTCATGAAGGGTCGTACCGTGTTCGTGATCGCCCACCGCCTCTCCACGGTGCGCAACTCCGACGTGATCATGGTGCTCGACCATGGCCGCATCATCGAACGCGGCTCGCATGACGAGCTCATCGCGCAGAAGGGCGAGTACTATCAGCTCTACACAGGTGCCGTAGAACTCGAATAATCTAATAGTCTCCTGAATTGGAGCGATGCGAGCACACGCTAGCGTTCTACACTAGCCGCGCTTCGATCCCTGTCGGCTGATACCGCCCTTATGGCCGGTGGCTTTGAACGGCACGGATCCTCTGGAAAATCCCTTGCTTTGAAATTGCGATTTTGAAGCAAGGGATTTCTTATTGTCTTTGCCATGCATGGTATTCGGCTGCGGCCAGCCCGCCTTCCGTGAAGGCGGTTCCGTCATACGTTCATGAGACTGCTGCATGAGCAGCGATTATAATTGGCTTGCGTAATCGTTGCATAAATCTCGCTTGGTTTGTCGTTATGTCAATAATAGGTTATCCTTTCATGGGTAAACGATTTACTAAATTGGAGAGCGAGACATGGCGACGATTAAAGAGATTGCGCAACGTACCGGGTTTTCTCAGGCTACGGTGTCTCGACTTCTGAACGGGGATCCCACCCTATCGGTGCGTGAAGAGACTCGTCGCAAGATCATTCAGGCGAGCGAGGACCTCGGCTATAGCGTGCAGACCAAGCGCATCGTCATCCCTCATGAGGTTGCATTGCTTGACAATGAAAAGTCCGACGAGGCGTTGCGGGACTCCTATTTCACCGATTTGCGTTCGGCGCTCGAACGCAATGCGGAACAGCAACGCATGGAAATGACGGTGTTCCACAATCTCGACGATATGATCGCTCGCAGTTCCAAATTCGACGGGTTCATGGCGATAGGCGCCGACCAGATCAGCGAGGAAGACTTGGAGCGGCTGCATAGGGCCATGCCGTATGGCGTGTTCATTGACGTGAATCCGGCGCCGAATCTGTTCGATTCCGTGCAGCCTGATTTGCAGCAGACCATGCATGATGCGGTCGCGGCCTGTGCTGCCAAGGGCATGAAGCGCGTTGGATTCATCGGAGGCAAGGGCTGCCTGATGAACTTTTATGAGGTCGATGAGGAGAATCGCGCCACATATTTCCGTCGTGAGGCAAGGCGTTTCGGTATTCAATCCGACGGATTGGTGTATTCCGACGGCTTGTTCACCGTGAGCAACGGCCGTGCGTTGGGGGAGCAATTCGTGCGCGACCATAATGGCGTGCTGCCTGATGCCGTGATCGTAGCTGCCGATGTGATTGCGGTTGGCGTGCTGCAGGCGTTCAATGCGGTTGGCGTGCTGGTGCCGCGCGATATCAGCGTGATCAGCATTAACAATCAAACGATTTCGCAGTTGACCTCGCCGCCGTTGAGCACATTCTCCATCGATCAGAACGAGCTTGCGCGTGTGGCGACGCTGATGTTGGGTGATGCCATTTCCGGCAAACGCACGATTCATCAGCATGCGTACCTGTCGACGTCGCTGGTGGTGCGCGATAGTTTTGTGCCGGCAAAATAGCGGTTATTTCTTTACTTCTGTATAGTAATCGGGCTATTTCCAGATTGGCTTGGTTTCGTTTCGACGTGGAAGCTTTTGCATATCGTAAATATCGATTTTGGTAAAAGCTGCCACAAGATAATGCGACAGTTTGCCTATTTTGTTGTGTAAATGGCGAAAAAATAACGATTTTTGGCTATCTTTCGAACAGAAGCTCACAAAATATGACACGCCGATAGGCGATATGTTCAGTGATAAATTTTACTAACTATAGGTAAGGGGATATACTGATAGTTAGGTCAAGGAAGGACCTGTATCTGACTTCTAAGGAGAAGCAAAGATGGGAAATGGCAACAACGGTTCCAAAGGCGGGAACCTCTTGTCTCGCGTGGCGTACTCGTTCGGTAACGTCGGCCAGTCCGCGTTCTACAACGCACTGAGCACCTATTTCATCGTCTACGTGACGAGCTCGCTGTTCTCTGGCGTCGATAAGAGCGTCGCCACCAAGCTGATTGGCATCATCACCGGCCTGGTCGTGGTGATTCGTATCGCAGAAATCTTCATCGACCCGCTGCTGGGCAACATCATCGACAACACCAACACCAAGTGGGGTCGCTTCAAGCCGTGGCAGCTCATCGGTGGTACCGTTTCCGCCATCCTGCTGGTGCTCGTCTACACTGGTCTGTTCGGTCTGGTGAACGTGAATACTACCCTGTTCATCGTGCTGTTCGTCATCACCTTCATTGTGCTCGACGTGTTCTACTCGCTGCGTGACATTTCCTACTGGGGTATGATCCCGGCATTGAGCTCCGACTCCCACGAGCGCTCCACCTACACCGCACTCGGCTCCTTCGGCGGCTCCATCGGCTACAACGGCCTGACCATCGTGGTCATCCCGATCGTCACCTACTTCAGCTGGGTGTTCACCGGCAAGTACGTCGAAAGCCAGTCCGGCTGGACCTGCTTCGCCATCATCGTGGCTATTCTCGGCGTCCTCACCGTGTGCTCCGTCGCGTTCGGCACCAAGGAAAGCACCACCACGCTGCGTGCCAAGGCCGAAGACAACGGCGGCCCGCTGCAGGCCTTCAAGGCTCTGGCCCAGAACGATCAGCTGCTGTGGGTTGCCTTGAGCTACCTGCTGTACGCCATCGCCAACGTGGCCACCACCGGCGTGCTCATGTACCTGTTCAAGTACATCCTCGACAACACCGCCGCATACTCCATCGTGGGCGTCATCCCGGTCATCACCGGCTTGGTTATGGCTCCGCTGTACCCGATCCTGAACAAGCGCATTCCGCGCCGTTACCTGTACTTGGGTGGCATGGTGCTCATGATCGTCGGCTACCTGCTGTTCGCCGTCGGCTCCAGCAATCTGGCAATGGTCATCGTCGGTCTGGTCTTCTTCTACCTGCCGCAGACTTTCATTCAGATGACCGCCATCCTGTCGCTGACCGACTCCATCGAATATGGTCAGCTCAAGAACGGCAAGCGTAACGAGGCCGTCACCCTGTCCGTCCGCCCGATGCTCGACAAGATCGCAGGCGCATGCTCCAACGGTATCGTCGGCTTCATCGCCGTAGCCGCAGGCATGATCGGTGACGCAACCGCCGCGGATATGACCGCCGCGAACATCGGCATGTTCAAGGTCTGCGCATTCTACGTGCCGCTGGGCATCATCGTGCTGAGCCTGCTCGTGTTCCTCTTCAAGGTGAAGATCACCGAGAAGATGCACGACGAGATTGTCGAAGAGCTCGAAGCCAAGCTTGCTTCCGGTGAAATCTCCGAATGATCGAACATAGTATGTTCTAAAAATACATATTGAAAATACGATTACAATGCCGATACTGATGGGCTGTCAGTATCGGCATTTCTGTTGTATGTAATCCTACATAAGAGCTATTGTGGAATCGTCCATAATCATGCAAAACAAGCGAAAATAGTTCGCGCCGCATGCTATAATGACGACCGAAATGCGAGCGATGATCCGTTATCAGCGGGGAGCTTCCGGAAGAACGGTCGCGTGAGCGACTTATTAGACCCGGCGGGAAGGCCCGAATAGCCGAACATACAAGCGGTCGCACGTATATTTGAAAGTGCGGCAAACGAGGTGGTACCGCGGTGGCGGCGTCCAGCAGACGTTACGGCCATCGTCCTCGTAGGAGATAGATAGCAAAACCTACGAGGAGATACGGTGAGCGAAAACAACGTGTATCCGAAGGCAGCTGCGGGTGAGCAGAGCGCCAATGTAGCGCCGAACCCCAGTTTCCCGAAGCTGGAAGAATCCGTCCTTGATTTATTGGGAGAAGGACGACACTTTCCAGAAGTCCATTGAACGCCGTCCTTCCGGCGATCACAGCCAGAACGAATTCGTCTTCTTCGACGGTCCGCCGTTCGCCAACGGCCTGCCGCATTACGGCCACCTGCTGACCGGTTACGCCAAGGATGTGATTCCGCGTTACCAGACCATGAAGGGCCACAAGGTCAATCGTGTGTTCGGTTGGGATACGCACGGTCTGCCGGCCGAGCTTGAAGCCCAGAAGGAACTGGGCATCGATTCGGTCGATCAGGTCAAGGAAATGGGTATCGACAAGTTCAATGATGCCTGCCGCGCCTCCGTGCTCAAGTACACCAACGAGTGGAAGGACTACGTGCACCGTCAGGCACGTTGGGTCGATTTCGAGCATGGCTACAAGACGCTGAACATTCCATACATGGAATCCGTGATGTGGGCGTTCAAGCAGCTGTACGACAAGGGCCTCGCATATCAGGGCTACCGCGTGCTGCCGTACTGTCCGAAGGATCAGACGCCGCTTTCCGCGCACGAGCTGCGCATGGACGCCGACGTGTATCAGGATCGTCAGGACACCACCGTGTCCGTGGCCGTGAAGCTGCGCGACGAGGAAGACGCCTATGCGGTGTTCTGGACCACCACGCCGTGGACCGTTCCCACCAACTTCGCCATCGTGGTCGGCGCAGACATCGACTATGTGGAAGTGCGTCCGACCGAAGGCAAGTTCGCGGGCAAGAAGTTCTACCTGGGCAAGCCACTGCTCGGCTCCTACGCCAAGGAACTTGGCGACAACTATGAGATCGTGCGCGAACTCAAGGGTGCCGAGATGGAAGGCTGGCGCTACTACCCGGTGTTCCCGTACTTCGCAGGCGACGAGAACGCCGTCGAGGGCAAGGTTCCGGGTCCGGAAGGCTATCAGATCTTCACCGCCGACTACGTCGATACCGTTGAAGGTACCGGTCTCGTGCATCAGGCTCCGTACGGCGAAGACGATATGAACACGCTCAACGCCAAGGGCATCAAGAGCGTGGACGTGCTCGACGCGGGCTGCAAGTTCACCGCGCTGTGCCCGGATTATGAGGGCATGTACGTGTTTGATGCGAACAAGCCGATCCTGCGTAACCTGCGTGCCGGCGACGGCCCGCTGGAGCGTATTCCGGAAGACCAGCGCGCGATTCTCTTCCAGGAGAAGAGCTACGTACACTCTTACCCACACTGCTGGCGTTGCGCCACCCCGCTGATCTACAAGCCGGTGAGCTCGTGGTTCGTGTCCGTCACCAAGATCAAGGATCGTCTGCTCGAACTGAACCAGGAAATCAACTGGATTCCGGGCAATGTGAAGGACGGCCAGTTCGGCAAGTGGCTGGCCAACGCCCGTGACTGGTCGATCTCCCGCAACCGTTTCTGGGGTTCCCCGATTCCGGTGTGGGTTTCCGATGATCCGAAGTATCCACGCGTTGACGTGTACGGTTCGTTGGACGAGCTGAAGGCTGATTTTGGCGATTATCCGCGCGACCATGAGGGCAATGTCAACATGCACCGCCCGTACATCGACGAGCTGACCCGCGTCAACCCGGACGATCCGACCGGCAAGAGCCACATGCACCGCATCACCGACGTGATGGACTGCTGGTTCGAATCCGGTTCCATGAGCTTCGCCCAGTACCATTACCCGTTTGAGAACAAGGAAACGTTCGAACAGCATTTCCCGTGCGATTACATCGTGGAATACATCGGCCAGACCCGTGGCTGGTTCTACGTGCTGCACATCATGGCGACCGCACTGTTCGACAAGCCGGCGTTCAAGAACGTGATCTGCCATGGCATCGTGCTCGGTTCCGATGGTCAGAAGATGTCGAAGCATCTGCGCAACTACCCGGATGTGAACGGTGTGTTCAACGATTTCGGATCCGACGCCATGCGTTGGTTCCTCATGAGCTCGCCGATCCTGCGCGGCGGTAACCTGATCGTGACCGCCGATGGCATTCGCGACACCGTGCGTCAGGTCATGCTGCCAGTGTGGAGCTCGTACTACTTCTTCACCCTGTATGCGAACGCCGCCAATAATGGTGCCGGTTTCGATGCTCGTGCGTTGCGTGCCGATGAGGTCGCCGCACTGCCGGAAATGGACCGCTACTTGCTGGCACGTACCCGCCGTCTGATCGAAAAGACGCAAAGCTCGCTGGATGACTTCCTGATCTCCGACGCTTGCGAAGCAGTGTCTGATTTCATCGACATGCTCACCAACTGGTATATCCGCAACAATCGTGACCGTTTCTGGAATGAGGATGCGAACGCGTTCAACACGCTGTACACCGTGCTTGAAGCATTCATGCGCGTGATCGCACCGCTCGCTCCGATGGAAGCGGAAGCCGTGTGGCGTGGTCTGACCGGTGGCGAATCCGTGCATCTGGCCGACTGGCCGTTCCTTGCCGACGAACGGACCGGAAAGGCAACAGAACTGGGCCGTGTGCTCGTTGACGATCCGGCTCTGGTTGACGCGATGGAGAAGGTGCGCGAGGTCGTGTCCGGCACCCTGTCGATGCGTAAGACGAAGCAGATCCGCGTGCGCCAGCCACTGCATAAGCTGACCGTGGTGGTGGAAAATCACTGATGCCGTGGCCGCATACGACGAGATTCTGAAATCCGAACTGAACGTGAAGAACGTTGAACTGTGCACGCTTGAGGATGCCGAAGCCCAAGGCTTGAAGATCATCAACGAGCTGCGTGTGAACGCTCGCGTGGCGGGCAAGCGCCTGCGCAAGGACGTGCAGTTCGCCATCAAGGCCTCCAAGTCCGGCGCATGGCATGTGAACGCCAACGGTGCTCCGGTATGCGAGACGCCGAACGGCGAGATCATGCTTGAGGAAGGCGAATACGAGCTGATCAACAGCGTGGAGGAGCAGAACGCCGAAGAGGCCGCCAACTCCGTTTCCGCAGCGCTGCCGACCGGCGGCTTCGTGATCCTCGACACCGAGCTGAACGATGATCTGATCGCCGAAGGCTACGCCCGCGACGTGATCCGCTCCGTGCAGGACGCCCGTAAGGCCGCCGATCTGCAAATCTCCGACCGCATCGCACTGGTGCTGACCGTGCCGGCCGATGACGTGGCGAAGGTCGAGCAGTTCAAGGATCTCATCGCTTCCGAGACGCTCGCCACCTCCTTCAACGTGAAGGAAGGCGGCTCCGAGCTCAGCGTGGAGGTTGCCAAGGCCTGAACTGAACGAAGCTCGGTCGGCTTGCGATTATTCCAAGCTGCGGCTAGAGTAATCCTTTGGCTTTCGAGCCGCCGTGGCGTTGCCCACCGCGGCTCGAGTCCACTCAAGACTTGATTTGTGTCCGTGCCGCGCAGCCGCGTTCCTTACGCGGTTGGCGCGCACGGAAACAGATCGTTAAGCGAATGGTTCTCAGTACCATCCATGTGAGTCAAGCACACATTCTTGAGAAGCAGTCGCGCCGCCGGACGGCGGATTCAACGGGTTCGCCCAAGTGGGTGGATTCCAAGAATCCGCTGTCCGGTTTTTCTATGTGCGAATAAATGTGGCTAACGCGGAATTTAGCTACACTTATTCGGTTAAGTGTAGCTAACGCAAAAAATATTCATATCTTTCCATTTGGAATTGAAAATGGAAAGATATGAATAGGTATACCAATGAGTATGCGTATATGCGGATTATTCCACTTGAAAGTCTTCTGTCTCTATATGCCGAACCTCGTTGCAATGCTCGTGAGAACTGTAACGCTATGGTAATGTAGGGGTGCTTGAACATATCTGTGAAGGAGCAGATTATGACTTTGCTGGCGCACAAGGACGCGGATGGCGGTGTGCAGACGTTGCGTGACCATCTTCACAATGCGGGTGACTTAGCGGAAAGCTATGAATCGGAGTTTTCTCAGATTCCGCGAATGGCGGCGCTCCTGCATGATGTTGGAAAGGTCGCGCAACAGTTTCAAACGTATCTGATATCAGGCAAGGGACGTCGTGGTGAGATTCCTCATGCGAGGCAGGGTGCGTTCGTCGTCAATGACCTGCCGATTTCGAATTCGGCAGCGGAAATCGTGAAAGAGATTCTTGAACTTGTTATTGCAAAACATCATGGAGAGCTTCCTGATTGCATCAATGAAATCGGTGATGAGGCTTTTCTCACAGGTTTTACGGAAGCAGATAAACAGAATCCTAAATATGCGTATGGGGAAATCAAACAGGGGCTACATGATTTGGATCTCGACTTGCAAGACACCTTCCAGCAGGCCGAAAAAGATGTTTTCGATTTTGCAGGACGAACTAAATTGCTGAAATTGTCGAAAGATAGTCGTTATTTCTACTCGGGATTACTAGTTAAATACGTTTATTCTCGTTTGATTGATGCCGATAGAACAGATACGGCTTATTTTGAGACGAAAGAGCAATATCATCCGATCAAGGCGGATTGGTCGGAACTGATTCGCCGTCTTGACGAAAGCATGAAATCATTCGATTCGACATCCGAAATCAATAAAATCCGTCAACAGATTACGGAACAGTGCCGTCAAGCTGGGAGCAGAGAGACAGGGATTTACCGATTGTCGGTTCCGACCGGAGGCGGTAAAACGTTGGCTTCGTTGAATTTCGCCTTGCATCATGCTTTGGAAACAGGGAAAAGACGAATCATTTATGTGATTCCGTACTTGTCTATTACGTCACAGACCGTGGCAACATTCCGGAATATGCTTGGTCTGGATGCTGACAGCAATATTGTGCTGGAGCATTACTCCACCGCGGGCCTTCAGAATTCCGGTAACACGGGATCTATCGGCACAAGTGAGGAAGAGGATGCGAAGGAACGTCAACGTAAACTGGCGTCTGAACGTTGGGATAATCCGATCATCGTGACTACGATGGTCGAATTCTTGGAAACGGTTATGTCGGCGCGTGGTACGAAACTTCGTAAATTCCACAACATGGCCAATAGCGTCATCATTTTTGATGAGATTCAGTCGCTTCCATTGAATATCATCAATCCGTTTAATGAAGTTGTGAGTTTTCTTTCGACGATATTGGACTCGACTATTCTGCTGTGCTCAGCTACGCAGCCTTTATTGGAACGAACGGCGCGAAAGAATCTGCGTCTGTCAGACGAGCCTGATCTTATCGACAATACTGATGGTTACGAAGAGAAGCTCAAGCGTACCCGGATTATTGCTTCACAGGAAAGCAAGAGTTGCGAGGAACTTGCGAACATCATATATGAGCAGGCACTTCGGAACGGCAATTGTCTGTCTATCGTCAACACGAAGAGTGAAGCGCGCAAAATGTATCAGTGTTTGCAAGAGCTCAATGCTGACAGGCAGTTTGAGCTGATTCATTTGAGTACTGCCATGTGTGGCAAACATAGGGCAGACCAGTTAGCGAGAATAAAGGTGTTAACTGATCCTCATGATTCCAAGCCGGTGATTTGCGTAAGCACGCAGCTTATCGAAGCGGGAGTGGATCTTTCGTTCGCATGCGTAGTCAGGGCGATGGCTGGTCTGGATAGCATTATGCAAGCGGCTGGCAGGTGCAACAGGAATGGTGAATCGAAAGAAATCAAGGATGTGTATGTCTATCCGTTGCAAGGTGAGGAAAGGTTCAAGGACTATCTTCCAGAGATTCACAGAGGCAAAAAGCTCACTTTGCAGATTATGGGTGAGCATCCTGATGCTGATCTGCTTTCTACTGGCATGCTCAATGAGTTTTATGGCATGCTGCTTCAAAGTGAGGATCGAGATGGCGGCAATAGTTTGCTGGATGGTCCGCTTTGGAAAAAGGAAAACGCTGGGAAAAACGATTTATGAGTTGCTGGCATACAACGAAAGCCAACGTAAGCAATTCGAGAACAATACGATGGGGGAGAGATACAATCCGTTTTTTTGCCCAGGCGTTCAAAACGGTCGGCAATGAATATCGTGTGATTCCGAAAATCACGCACAATGTTGTGGTTCCCTATGGCAATGCGATGGAATTACTGGATATGTTGGGTCACGGTGAGTTGAGGGAGAAGATTGCGATTCTGCGGCGGCTACAGGAATACACGGTTTCCCTTTTCGATTACGAATACAAGATTTTGAACGAAAAACATGCGATTTCCATCGCTAGCGAGGATTTCGATATTTGCGTTCTGAATGGAGATTATTACAAAGGCGAATATGGTGTGGTGACAGAGACGGACATGTCTCTGTTGATGATATGAAAGGGCAGTGGTTCTCCTGCAGGTCGATGGGAATCTGCAGGAGAGTTTCGTTTGGTAAATACGCATGTTGTACATATTTTCAATCCACGCCATGAATGTGGCGACAGTAGGAAAACCTACTTATACAAGAATAACTGGTTGATTGTTGATTGAGAAACACTCAAAGAGTTCTATGTACAATAAGCGTAAAATGTGCTATATTGACAGTGGCTGGTTGAGGGAACGATTAACGAAGGAGTTATATGCAACGACATCGCAACTCAATTGAATATGAGGTATCAGGCAGATATGCGTTGTTCTCGGAAGCGGCAACACGTGTTGGGGGTGAGAAATTTTCGTATCAGGTGCCAACGTACCAAGCTTTGAAAGGCATTACGGAAAGCATCTATTGGAAGCCAACTTTTATGTGGGTTATTGACGCTGTTCGTGTGATGAACAGAGTTCAGACTGAAGGAAAGGGAATTCGACCCATCAAAATGAGCGGTGGCAATGATCTTTCGTACTACACGTATCTCAAAGACGTGCGTTATCAGGTTTTGGCTCATTTCGAATGGAATGATCAGCGTGAAGATCTTGTCGCTGACCGCGACGAAAACAAACATCATAATATCGCCTTGAGATCCGTTCAGAAAGGCGGTCGCCGAGACATATTCTTGGGGACGCGCGAGTGCCAGGGGTATGTGGAACCATGTGAGTTCGGATCTGGCGAAGGGTTTTATGACGGTTATGGCGAGTGGAATATGGGATACATGTTCCATGGATTCACGTATCCGGATGAAAACGAGGACCACGATTTTATCGCCCGATTCTGGTCGCCTGTTATGTCCGACGGCATCATCGAATTTGAGCGTCCGGAATCCACGAAATTGGATGGACGAATTATCAGGAAAAACCAGAGCGTCAAGGAATTCGCTTTGGGGAGCAATCTGCAGCCGGTGGGAGAGGAGTGAGTGATGAGCCTGTCGAACAATCTGTTGCTTATCAATGAATCTGTGCACAACGCCGCCGGAAAAATTCCGAGAAGTGGCGACGGTTCTACGCTTGACATTAGGAAAGCCTTGATTCCTCCGGGGCATACGACACTTCCGACACTATTGACGCTAGGGGTAAACGAGAATGGTGAGATACTACGGCTTCTGAGGGAAAAACAAACGATTGTTATCCCGTGCACAGAAAGTTCCATGGGACGCACCATCAAGCCGGTACCGCATCCTCTGTTTGATCAGCTCCAATATCTCGACTTGCATTTCGACAAGGAGAAAACCTCCATGTATTTGGAGCAGCTTGCCGCTTGGAAAGGCGACAACGTCAAACTTAATGCCATCTATCGATGCGTCTCGGAACACAGCATCAGCGAAGAAGCCGCTCGATTCAATGTGGAAATAACCGAAAAAGACCGGAAAGCAGGTGTTTGCTTCGAAGTTGAAATTGGGCTGCAAAACTCAGATGTCTCGAACGATCCCGATATACAGGCGCAATGGATTTCTTATTTGTACCATGATCGACAGAAAAAAGGGAAGGATATGTTCGGAGAGGACCTATATGCTCCGATATTGAACTTCCCTAAGAAAATTGTCAGCGTAAATGGCAACGCCAAACTGTTATCGGCAAACGATTCAACGAATTTCACCTATCGAGGGCGCTTCGCATCCAAAGAGGAGGCTTTGCAAGTCGATGGTGAAACATCGCAGAAGATACATTCGACGCTGCAATGGTTGGTCAATAATCATGGAACGATTACCGATACCCAGGCCATAGTCATCTGCTCGGTGAAAAACCCCAACGAAAAGCCGAAGCTTGACCCTCAGGAAGGTTCTTATGATTTTGGCTCTTTGTTCTCATCGGATGTGGACGAGCCGGAAGCTCCCCGCAACGATATTGCAGATGCGCTGACCGCAACAAACTTTCAATACGCACAAGCTTTTTTCGAAGGTACTACGCGGATATGGCAATGCTAACAAACTCAAAAAGCATGCCGACCCAATGATGATTGTCATTCTGGATGCGGCGACATCAGGGCGTTTGAGCGTTACATATTATCGTGAACTTTCAAAAGACGAATATGTCGAAAGTATCCTGCGGTGGCATGTTGATGCGGCATGGCCGTTGAAAATGTACGACAAAGAAAAAAAGAAGTTTGTCGCATATGAAGGTGCGCCATCATTTGCCGACATCATCAGCTGCGCATATGACGTGTCAGACAGAAGCAGCAAAGCCTATAAACGTTTTGCGAAAAACACGAAAAAGCAGCTTATAGAATGCATGTTCGGAGGAGAATCGCTTCCCCGCTTCATATTGGACGCCACATACCACAGAGTCACTAAACCTATGGGATATGACGCTCCAGGAGCATGGCTAAGAGATTTTGAAATCGCATGCAGCCTATGGAAAAAACATTACATTGACGACGCGAGGAAGCAAAACAAACAGGAGGACACGATATCCATGTACCTTGAACCAACACGAAATGACCGCGACTACTTATACGGGAGATTGCTGGCACTCGCGGACCGCTTTGAAAACGGTGTCCTGTATAAGCAAGGAATCAGTGACACCCGTCCGACCAATGCCGTTAAGCTCATGAGCAATTTCGTCGCAAAGCCGTTTACAACATGGGGAACGCTGTGGAAGCAACTGATGCCCTACCTGAAATCGGCGAATGGCGCGCCCTGGTTCCAGAACAGCGTGGATGAGGTCATGGCGCTTTTCAAAGAAGGAGACTTCGAAGATAACCGTGCACTTTCACCGCTCTTTCTGCTCGGTTATTCATGCCAGCGAAGGGAGTCTATGCGTAAAGCGCAAGAAGCATCCCAGAAGAGCAAAGAAAACTAGTGTTTAGTTTTTGAAGTTATCGACGTTGATTATCAAAGAAAAAGGTTAAGGAGTCATATCATGGCAGCTTTGGAAAACAAGATTGATTTCGCAGTCGTTTTTGCGTCTAATAATGCCAATCCTAATGGTGATCCGTTGAATGGCAATCGTCCACGAACCACATCGGAAGGGCTGGGCGAGGTTTCTGACGTTGCACTGAAAAGGAAGATTCGCAATCGCCTGCAAGATGCTGGTGAAACGATTTTCGTGCAGTCCGATGACCGTTCCGATGACGGCGCAAAATCATTGTCGGACCGTTTCAACACATATTTGAAAACCTTGCCGAAAGAAGAGCAGAAACAGAAGAACCTGGTGTTCCAGAAAGTGTGCGAACAGTGGCTTGACGTACGTGCGTTCGGACAAGTATTCGCATTCAAAAAAGCTAAGGATGTTGACGAAGTTTCCTTGGGCGTGCGCGGTCCGGTTTCCATTCAGGCTGCGTTCTCGGTTGAACCCATCGCCATTGACGACGTGCAGATCACTAAGTCAGTGAACAGTGAAACCACGGACACCGGTAAGAAATCCTCCGATACCATGGGAATGAAATACCGTGTTTCCGGCCGTGCGGTGTATGCGACGTATGGCAGCATCAGCCCACAGCTTGCCGCAAAAAACCGGGTTTACTGCAGAAGACGCCGAAAAAATCAAGGAAGCTCTCGTCACGTTGTTTGAGAATGATGAAAGTTCGGCTCGTCCTGCGGGGTCCATGGAAGTGTTGGACGTTGTGTGGTTCACGCACAACAGCAAGTCAGGGCAATACTCTTCCGCCAAAGTTCATCGTTCCGTTTCCGTTAATGTGGACGGAACGGTGACAGTGAATGGATCTTCTATTCCCGACTTGCGGTACGAAGTGATTGAAGGACGCTGAAGCGTTTGGAATTGAGAGAGTAAGGGGTGTTGCATGAAAGGGCCAGAAGGATATCCGGAAGAAGATTGGCTGGCCCTTTCGGGCATCCAGCATTTCTCATTCTGCAAACGACAGTGGGCTCTTATCCATATCGAACAGCTGTGGTCAGAGAATTATTTGACCACAGCTGGGCATCTGGAACATGAACGCGCCCACGATTATGCGGCTTCTGAATCTCGCGGCGATACGCTGATCATGCGGGATTTGAGAGTCTATTCGCGAGCGCTCGGCATAACTGGAGCCTGTGATGTTGTGGAATTCCATAAGTCTAATGATGGTGTTCCGCTTCACGGAAGAGATGGATTGTGGTTGCCATATCCGATTGAATACAAACACGGCAAATCCAAAACGATTGATGCTGATCGTTTACAGCTATGCGCGGAAGCGATGTGCTTGGAAGAAATGCTCGCGTGTGATATTCCTGAAGGTGCTTTGTTTTATCGACAGACAAAATCGTCGTGAGCGGTAAAATTGGACGAAGATCTTCGCAACATGGTCGAAGCTGACTTCTTGCAAATGCATGATCTTTTCTCCCGCGGATGGACTCCTAAAGTGAAACAGACCAGATCGTGTTCGTCATGTTCTCTACGGGATTTGTGCCTGCCTGAATTACGGAAGGTGAAATCGGCAAAAGCATATATCGAAGAACGGCTCAAGGAAAGCGGGGAGTGATGAAGCAGCTGTTAAACACGCTGTTTGTGATGACGGAAGATGCCTATCTTGCTTTGGAGAACGACAATGTTGTGATTCATCAGAATGACAAAACCTTGGCGAAAGTGCCGTTACGGTCAATTGAGGGAATCATGTGTTTCTCGTATAAGGGTGCTTCGCCTGCTCTTATGGGGCGCTGCGGCAAACTGGGCGTTTCTATGGCATTCTATTCACCGAGAGGCCATTATTACTGTTCCGTGTTAGGGGAGGAGAATCGTAATGTGCTACTTCGCCGTGAACAATTTCGAGTCGCGGATGACGAACAAAAATCTTTGTGTTACGCGAAATCTTTCATTGTTGGAAAACTTTACAATGCGAAATGGGTGCTCGAACGTACGAAACGTGATCATGCTTTGCGGGTAAATATTGACCGACTTGCCGAGCAGAGCGGCAAATTGTCGGCGGCATTGTTAGAAGCTCGGAAAAGTTTGACGGTTGATGAGTTGAGGGGTGTCGAAGGGCTTGCTGCCAAAGATTATTTCTACGCTTTTGACGATTTGGTCCTGAAGAATAAAGATGATTTCTTTTTCACCAATAGGTCGAGGAGGCCTCCGCTGGACAGACTAAATGCATTGTTGTCTTTTTGCTACTCCATATTGACGAATGATTGCATTGCGGCTTTGCAAGGCGTGGGGCTGGATCCGTATGTTGGTTTTATGCATACGGATCGGCCCGGGAGAGCCTCTCTGGCATTGGATCTGGTTGAAGAGTTTCGCCCGGTGTTGGCTGACCGCTTTGTGCTGACATTGGTTAATACAGGCGCTGTTAAGCCGGGGGATTTTGAAATACGGGAGAATGGTGGTGTGCTGCTGTCTGATTCCGGGCGGAAGAAAGTGCTTACGGCGTGGCAGAAAAAGAAGAGCGATCAGATTCTTCATCCGTTCCTGCAAGAAAAAAATTTCATGGGGGTTGGTTCCGTATGTGCAAGCGCTGCTGCTAGCTCGATCGTTGCGGGGTGATCTTGATGATTACCCGCCATTTATGTGGAAGTAAAAGGTGCGTAGCTGTGTGTGGCGGTATGCGATGATTCGTGGTGATACGTTATTGGAGGTGAAAAACCATGATGGTTGTGGTTGCGTACGATGTGAGTACGGAAACCCCTGAGGGGAAGCGTCGTCTTCGTTTGGTGGCGAAGATATGCATGAAATACGGACAGCGTGTGCAGAACAGTGTTTTCGAATGCTCGGTGAGTCCTTCCGATTATCTGGTGTTGGTGCACGATTTGCTGAAGATTGCCAATACCGATGAGGACAGCCTGCGCTTTTATAAACTTGGCGCTCGATATGCGGATAGGATTGAGCATTATGGACGTGAACGGAGTTTGCCGGTTAATGATGTGATGATGATATAGCACAGGCAAAATGGCATGGTGCCATAACGATATGGTGTGGGGTATGCTGGGTTGAGCGTTTGAGTGCGCCGTCCGGTATTCAGAGTGTGTTTTCTAGCCAGCAGTATTGTGTGTTCGGCAAGGTGGCCGGTCTTGGAATGGTGTTTGTGCGAAGTGTAAGCGCTCATGATAAGGGACGTCTTTCGCACCTGAAAAACTATCGAAATCCGAATTGTGATTTTCGTGGGGCGTTTTGAAAACTAAATAATGGACATTAAAATGAGACAGAAAGCCAGTTGCTCGTTTTAGACATGTTGTTCGTCGTATCGGCGGTGTTGTTTGATATGCTTAAAGCTAGGCAGCTGGCTTGCGTCTCAAAAAGCGGACAAAAATGTCCAGCTGCACTGTCGCTCTCCTCATGGAGAGCGTGGATTGAAATGCGTCGTGTTGCCCTCGCTGTCCCGCACGTAGAAGTCGCTCTCCTCATGGAGAGCGTGGATTGAAATGCCGACTCGGCAGTCTGTCTGACGGAATCCAAGTCGCTCTCCTCATGGAGAGCGTGGATTGAAATTTGATGAGGAACGTGTAAGCGTAAAACTGCGATGGTCGCTCTCCTCATGGAGAGCGTGGATTGAAACTTTTTTGAGGAAAGGGAGCATGGTTTTTCAAGGCAAGTCGCTCTCCTCATGGAGAGCGTGGATTGAAATGCGGAAACGATACGGTTGGCGCTTGAATATGATGTGTCGCTCTCCTCATGGAGAGCGTGGATTGAAATC